>JAABUL010001551.1_pt1 | contig 42757 bp, 50 predicted proteins | sample 5559151 | NCBI WGS metagenome assembly JAABUL01 (sample SAMN10711876, study PRJNA513368) | rock metagenome | isolation source: Antarctica rocks | place: Antarctica: Victoria Land, Pudding Butte sud | reverse complement strand
CCCCACCCCCACCCACCCCACCCCTCCTCGCCATCCCCCTCGAGCTCCGCCACCTAATCTACTCCCATCTCATCCCCCCTTCCCCCCTCTCCCATCCCCTCCCCACCATCGGCATCACATCCGTCTCCCACACTCCACCCTCTATCCGGCTCCTCAGGATAAACCGCCAAATCACTTCCGAAATCTTGGACTACTTCTACGCCCTCACGACCTGGAAACTCGTCTTCAGCCACGCATTCAATTTCTTCCGCGTCGATCCGGACTTGACGGGGCTGGAACGGAGTGAGGTCCTGCGACGGATGCGGAAGGTGGAGGTGGTGTTTTTCTGCGATGTGCTGTTGGTTAAGGGCTGGGATCGGGGTGGGAGGAGTGAAATGAGCGGTGGGGATGGCAGGAGGGCGAGCGGTAGGCTGCCATTGGAGGACGAGGTGAGGAGGAAAGCTGAGCGAGCGGTGGACGTTCTTCTGCTAGCGAAGGAGTTGAGGACGGTGGTTGTGAGTTGGATCGACACTACGGGAAATCTTCTTGGAGGCGTGGATGGCCAGCAGGCGTCGATGCTTGAGCCGCTGAGGAGGCTGAGGGGGAGAGTTGGGTTCAAGGTCGGGAGAGCGGTTCTGGGTCCGGGCGCGCTACAAAGTCCCTTGGGAGAGCGGGAGGCGCTTGCGAGCGTGCTTGGGGGTGTGCTCGGTGCTGCGGAGCATGGTATGCCGCCGTCGAGAGTACTGCTGGATGGTGCGAGCGAGTATGAAGTTGAGAGAGAGAAACGACGCACCACGGATCAGTCAGACCCAGCTACTCTTCGCCACTTGGCTTTCGATCCACGACAGGAGCGCGACCTGTATGCAATGTACACGGATCCTGGCACGGAACCTGTTCGATCGATCGGTCCCAGTGTTGTCACCAACTCGACGGGATGAGGGCCCCTGGATCTATCTCTGCCAGACACTTTCTTTCTCGATGGCATAAGATTTCGTGTAGAAAACTCTTTGTACAACTTTACAACAATCTGCTTTCGCTATACAGTCTGCCATTCCTACAAAAACCTCCCATCAAGCGCTTGCTTTTCGCTCTGGTCCATCTCATGCTGATCCCATGCAATGCATGCATACTTCTACACGTACAACAAAGGAAAGAAACCCCAACGCAAACACTGCTTTCTGGTATCACAGATAAAACGAAAACCCACTCCCACACAACGCGTGTCATCGATTTGTTGGTTGCCGTAATCACCGCAGGCCGATGACACTCTGGAAAGTCGATCAGTACCTGTTCTCGAGTGGGAAGTTGACTGCGGAAGACTCACCATCTCAAGCGTCCAAACACGCCTGATCCACACCTTCAGCTTGCCTTCCACACCTTCGACGTTGTCCAGCTCTACGCCTTCCCACCAGCATCTGCGTGCCGGTTTCCTCCAGAACAGCAGCAACTTCTGCGCCATGCCGACGGCGTTACTGTTCGCGGTTTCGCCACGGATGTCAGTGCGTAGACGGGCGAGAGCGATGGAGCAGATGACTGCTTTGTTGGGTTCCGCAGCACGGTGGCCCCACGTGTCGGAGTGGTCGAAGCCGCTGTGATAAGGTGTTAGCACGAGTACAGCGTGGTGAAGAGGACAGAGGAAGTGATGGTGTATACCCAGCAGTAAGCATTTCAATCAGATGCTGCTCCGTCGTCCCGGGCTCCTCGCTCTTCCTCAACCCGGAGAAAATACCATCCTGGCTGAGAAGCGCTTTGCCAGCCGCACGCTTGATCTCAATCATCTCAGGCTGCTCGATATCCTTGCGCGGCGGGATGGCGTAGAAGTCCAGGTCCTCTCGCAACACAATGATGCCGGCACGGTCCTGCAGCATGTCGCGTGCATTACCTGGCATTGGCTCGATAGGCATTGTGCTCGGTGCAGAGGGTTCTTGGTGCTCGGAGTCGGAGGTTTGAGGGATGGTTTGTGCGACGTTGCGGAAGAATTCGAGCATGTATTGGAGGGAGGTGGGGTCGTACTGTGAAGGGTAGATGATGTCAGATAAGTATACGTCTGAGGACATGACTTGTGCGATGTGCTGTAGTGTGATGGGTTGCTTGGAAGGGACTTGATGCACGGTTGTCTGGCGGGAGGTAGTGCTTACGTCGACCGGGTAGACGTCGCCGTCGTAGTGGCTGTTCATGTGACCGTCTGGGAGAAGGCCGTTGGGGAAGAGTGAGAGCAGCACAAACTCGGGCAGAGTGAGGAGCTCATCCCGGGAGAGTGTGAAGCGCGTGCCCCTGCGAGAGTCAGTATTTGGGAGCTGGCTCGTGCGTTCGCGGTGGATACCTCAGTTCAAGCGTGATGTTCTCATCCGATCCTTTTCAAAATCAGTATCTCGACAGTCACGTGATAACAAGTGAATACACACCTGCCAGCGCAGTATTTATAGGTGCAGGCCCGCCCTGCTGTACCTGTGTGAGGATGCTCGTGGCACCTCCTGCAGCCGCCATGACGTACGTGAAGCCCTCGAGCGGACTTGATCCTTCTGTATAGGGTGGCGGTGGCTCTCCGTCGTCGAGATCCTTCGCTCGGTCTTTGGTATCCCGTGGAAGCGCAGCCTTGGTCTCTGCAACAACCGAGCTAGCTGTGGAGGATTGAGCGGCTTGAGACTCCTCGAAGGATGGAGCTGGTCCGCAAGGCGCGAGTGCTGTGAGGCTTGCGGATGAAGTGCCGGCGGTGACGAGCGCACAGTAAGGGTCTGTTGACGACGGCTCGGGGAAGTATCGCGAAGGGAAGTTGTGAGAGGCGAAGGGCGGAGGAGACTCGGCCGCGGTGGTGGGAGGAGGGGGGTCCGCACTTGCGGCAGTGGTGCTGCTTGGGCTGTTGTCCAGGCGGAAGTGAGAGTCTACGTCGATCTTGCCCGCGGTGGGGTCGGTGTGGGCGGCGTCGCGGAGAGAGGAGATCGAGTCGCCGTCTGAATCCACCGTGCAGGTTGGAGGAGGATGTGGTGGTGAGAGGTGTGGAGCGCGTCGCGTGGGCAGCTGCGAGTGCGCTGCGTTACATCAAGGTTGGCAGGGCTGGTTGGCAGGGTCCTAGTTGTAGTTGTAGCATTGACACTGTCAATCGCTGTTGCTGCTGTTTCTTTCCAATGCGACCACCCTGTTGCCGGGCTAGAGTTGAAGTCGCGATCAACGGCGCTTAGCCCGAAACAGAAGTCGCTTAAGTTTCGCCGGCGTCTAGAACTACAAGACGATTTCTCAGATCATCAACTTTACCCTTCCTCACGCATCGACATTGGCACCCAGAGCGTCGCTGATGGACTCAACAAGACGAGATCTAGTACTGCAATCGATACCTTCGAGCATGTACTTAGTATGACAGCCAACTTTCTCCCCTGCTCTCCGGGCCACTCATATCACCCACTCATTACATCAAAAGTCGGCAGGCAAATACGCAGCACTGACATTCACAGCTCTCTGATGCCTGATCTCACACTGGCTTGGACCAGCTTCGCCCGCAAATCTTGCAGCGATCCACTTCAGCCACTCCGGCGCGGATGCTCCTACAGCTGCGCTATGGTCGAGCGCATGATAGATACTCAGCTCCACGGCCTCTCCGCCCGCCACGCAAGTGGCGTCCCAAGCTCTCTGCACCACCGGATATGGAACAGTCTGGTCTGCCGTCGACTGTATCACCAACATGGGCGCCCTCGCCTTCTTCCCCAGCCCTGCTCCGGTCGCCTCTTGAATCCTCTCCAAGGTAGCGTATAGTAACGTCGTATTCAAGACCAGCGCACCAAGACCACCTGCTGCAACCAGGTCGCCAGTCAATGCAGCCTCCACGTAGTAGCACATCCCGAGCTTCTCGCCGAGTTGTATCCGCTTGATCATCACAGTCGTAAATATATCCGGGATGACGCTCGAGTCAAACACATCGACCGCCGCGTACACGAAGGAGGTAATACGCCGCAACGGCTTCAATGGCGCCAGCAGGTGCACTCACCTGCGTGCTCACATTCATCGCGTACGCCACTGCATCCGCGAACCTGACGCCTGGCTCCAGCGCCACCGACCCGATCAGCTCAACAGGCAGATCCTCCGACAAGCTATCGCTCTCTGCAGCAGCCCACGCAGCGCCTCCTCCCTGAGAGTGCCCAACAACCACAAACTCTCTACTCACAAGCGAAGGCCACGCGTTCTTCGCCGCCACAGCAGAGAATATCACATCATTCGCATTCGACGTATTCGCATCCCAAAACGGCCTCGTATAATTGTTTCCCAGACCGGCATAATCCGTCGCTACCACCGCATACCCCGCCAGCAGCAACGGAAACACAGTATCGTAGTCGTAAAGATTGAACGAACTGGACGGAGCACAACCGTAAGTCGTCCCGATCGTACCGTGCGCAAACGCTACCATGCGGAATGGTTCTCCATCCGCTGGCTTCGCGAACGGGAACGCTACGAATGCGGTCGCTGGCACTACCGCGTCGTTCAATCCGAGCGAGACATACTGGATCCGGTAGAGGGTGGTTCCACCGGGTAGTTGCCATGCTGAAGTCGGCGCCGTGTGGATGTAGGCTTGGACTTTGAGGATGTCGCCTGGCTTGCTCGTTGCTGCGTTGAAGTCTGGACTTGTGGCGTAGAAGTCGTCCGAGAAGGGGATTTGGCCGTATATTCCTTCGCGATCAGCTGTGATTGCGTTTTCGATCAGTTTCTGACATGCCGGGCTGCAGGAGTAGGTTGCTGGATCTATGCTGGTAAGAGATATGTCGTTCGGACGATTCCAGCCGAAAGTGGAGGACAGTGAGCTGAGTAGGAGGATCGCAACGACGGGTAATGATGAAATGGCCATGTTGATGTTGACTTACGATGATAGCACTCGAGATGGATTATATCGTGTCCTGTGGTATTTCCCGGAATTAAGGATCTGGGATCGTACGAAGCGTTGTCCGAGTCCATACGAGAGCCCTAAGGATTTTTCAGCCGCAATACGAAGTGCTTCGAAGTGCTGCGCCCATTGCGCATCCTTCTTCTTGACGTCGTCCATGGGCGCTGCTCTTCTGCGATTGTGCTTGCTCCAAGAACGACAGACAAGCTGCTGAGCGACCGTAGAAGATGTGGCAGCCGGGTCATCGAGGACTCATCGAGGGAACTGCTGACTGAAGTGACCGAAGAGTTCCTCCAGGCCCTTGCTCGTCACCTTTCCATCCTTCCACATATCTTCCAACATACCCTCCCCTCGCATCCGAAATCCAACGCCTCCATCGATCTCGCACAAGCGGCAGTCGCACCGACTGCAGGATCTCGGAATGCAGTCATGGCTGCTCTCCCGTCGATACGTTGTGGGATACGCAATCGTCGGATCAAAGGTGAGTTCGAGATCGACGGAGCACTGCAGCTCTAACGGCTTGGGCGGGCGCCTGCGTTTTGTAGACGATGGCGGAAGGGGCAATAATCGGTGAGCGTGCTTCAGCCGAAACGACCGGATCATCTCCACAGCGTACTCCGGTGTGAAAGCCAGCCATTGCTTGCACGCGTCCAGATTCGCCTCATCAGTAGCAACGAAGAGGATGGCGGCTTTGCCGAAGAAGTAGGGCAGCGATTCGGAGCGCACCTGGCGGCATGTCCTAGATAATGGTGCAGGCACTTCTCGTGCTCCCTTCTCCACGCTGACAGTGATGTGTTGTTTGACACGGCTGTGCTGGCGGAAGACCAGCTCGTAGATTTGGTTCCGAGTGTCGGGCGCGAGATCGAGGAAGCTGATGCGGCTTCCTAGGCCGCCGTGTCTATTCGGAGGTGTGGCGAGAGCAGCTTGCTTAGCAAGAGCGTGCTGTGCCCATGGAATATTGATCGCAGAGCCTTTCATTGCGACACCAAATGCGACAACAGCTGTTTTGAGGAAGAATAAGAATGGGCAGCTGATGTACATGTAGGCGACAGCACCGCCACGTTTGCGCCTCACATCGTCAGACAGCACATACATGTACATTGTACATGTATATCCTGACCGGTCTGCTCTTTTTCCGAGGTCTCCACCACCCTACAACGCCACGACCTCGCAGGACATTGATCAATGGCACCGCACAACCTACTCTGCTTGAAGTGTAGAGGGGAAGGACACTCAGTGGTTGACTGCCTCACTTCAGAATGGCTCCCTGAACTCGATTGGTTCTTCTCGCCCGCTCGCATGTCAATGGACTTCACTGACGCATAGTCGAACCTTGACCATACAATCTGCAACCGGTGTGCATCCTTGGGTATCCTGTCTCTAATGGACCAGCCTCCCCTTGGAAGTCACAGTCCGAGCTCGTTCAAGGTCTGGATCAGGGGATTGGCTCGACTCTTGAACTGGGTAGAACAGGTTATATTGAGCTTTGGACTGATTGCGCTCTATGCCGCTGCCTCTTCGCCATGATACCGAATCCCAGTTCCTTGGATCAAGAAATCATGCTCATCCCGGACTGGTCAATGTGTCGGCTGTCCGGCGAGAATGGCGTAGCAATGGACTCTCAGAAAAACAGAAGTACGCCACGTGTTTGGTCGCTGTTCTCACGCCGAGCTCTGTCAACATCGGGCTTCCGGTACGTGCTCACCGTGGCGATGCTTTATGTCTGATGGACGACGAGCTCAAGCGCGACACTACGCTGGGAGCAAGAAAGATCAACGTAGAACAAATCGACATTGGAGTCGCCGGACAGTGGCTGGCCAGGTGCTCTCGACTTCATGCGGGCTCCGAATGTACGGTTGTTCAGACGGAGGAGCTGTGTTCGATTCGTCTTATTGACGTCGAAGAGAGAAGAATTGTGTCGTACCCAAGGGAACATTGCGACTATGTCGCTCTAAGTTACGTCTGGGGTGATACTGAAGCGCAGAGCTACAGAAAATATGATGCTGTCGGCAAGCTTCCGGCAACCATCGAGGACGCAATATCATATACGAAAGCTCTTCAGAAGCGATTCCTCTGGGTCGATTCGCTTTGCATTGATCAGTCCGATGAGAGCGACAAGAAAGACCAGATCGCACGGATGTGGAGTATTTATCGTGGAGCCTATATTACCTTGATCGCACTTTCTGGAACATCTGCAAATGCTGGGCTTTCGCGAGCCAGCCGTCCTTCGACGTGTTCACAGCTAACTTGCTGCGTTTCTGGACGAAGGCTCGCTGGCTTGATGCCTACACTATCACAACAGATGTGGGTGGCCACATGGGGCCAGCGTGCGTGGACTTTCCAAGAAGCTCTTCTTTCGCCTCGCTGCTTGTTTATCGGCGACCATGGTCTATACTTTGACTGCAATGCGATGCAATGCAGCGAGTCGTTAGACGAATGCCGGTCGTGGGGCCACAATCTTTCGTGCTCCTCCAACACCAGCGGTGATCCTTTCACGGTGTGGATGATATCCCAGGTCGGATCTGGAGCGCTACGAAGTTCTGACTCGCCTGGCAACAAGTTCCTGCATTGGGGCGCCAAAACCTTGCTCTATAGCTATCGCAGTATGAGATACGAGAGTGATGCCATCAATGCCTATGCTGGCGTACTCCAGCGACTACAGGCGACTACCTATCCCAAAGGGTTCCTCTGGGGCATGCCTATCGAAGATCTCGACTGGGCGCTCGCCTGGCGCTCTCAATGGCCTCCCGAACGTCGACTTGACTTCCCCTCGTGGAGCTGGGCTGGTTGGAAGGGCGGCATCCATACGGGATACTTCCTTGACCTTACCAAACACCGACGTATTCCCGTTGACCTAGAAATCCGAAGCTGCTCGGAGGATCAAAAGGATGCGATATTCACTTCTACTAGTACGCAAGCGGGCGACCGAGAGAATTGCCTAATCGTATTAGACGATCCGATACATGAGGCAGGTCTTGTTGTGCCAAAGACTGGTCCTATGAGCTCGACATACTACTTGGCAGCCGAAGCAAGCGAGTATTTGCTCATCGACGCTGTGTGCTTCCACTTCCTTCCGGACTTCTCTAATCCTCAGAGCGGCATTCGGATCTCTGGACAACATGAGACATTCTCGTTCCATCTTGGTACAGCACAGAGCTTCCTCGCAATTATGAGCGTCGACCGCCTCATTACAGCACAAGTGAGTGAAGAACAGACATTCATCCTACTGTGTCGACATCGTGTTGCCGGACTTGTTGTACACCATATGCTGCATGTGCTGTGGCAAGAAGAAGACGCTGTCGCTGAACGCGGTACCGTGATGGAAATTTACCTTCATTTCGACCAGCTGGACAAGCTCGCAAAGCTCAAGCCACGTAGACGAAGACTGCTCTTGCGTTGATCATATTTTAAACTTCGATGTAGAGCTGCTGGAACCGTTGATGGACGTGGACATGGAGGATGTTGACAAGTCCATTAAGGCACCGTCGCACTTCTTCTCAAGAATCGACCAACTTCGGTCGCCTCATTGCCGTCTCTAACATATCGAACACTCGTGTCAGCCGTCGACTGGTGACCTTGCCTTCGGCATATATAGCCTGCAACGCACTCCTTACACGCAGCACGAGCTTCACCGAGCCTTCGCCCTTCGGCACGCACGCCGAGCATGTCTCGTGTCCCTGACCCCAGTACGACGTATTCTGTGTGCTGAAGGGGCAAAAGGTGAGCTCGAAAGTGTTAACGCACTTATGAGATCTGGAAAAGGTCGTTGGGTGTGCGTGCTTGATCCTGATCGTTTGGATCATTTCGATGGCATAGCCCGGAGTGAAGTTCATCCATTCCCTGCAGGCCTTCAGATTCGGTATATCATGGGCGATAAAGACAACGGTGGCCTTGTCGATGAAGTAGGGAAGCATCTCTGATCGTACTTGCTTGCATGTTCGGGAAATTGCTGCAGGGACCTGGAGTGATGGTACGAAAGTAAGCAATGTCTAGAAGATGTAGTCGATCTCGACGGGTGCTGCTCAATCCTGTCTCGGACAACATCAAACCTTCTGGCCTTAGTCTGACGTACCTCTCGAGCACCCTCCTCGTTGCACACGGTGATTTGTTGGCCAATACGGCTGTGGAATCGATATGCGTACTCGTAGATCTGATTGCGTGTATCGGGTGCCAGTTCGAGGAAGTCGGCGTTGCCATGATAGTCACCCTGTCTTTCTGGGTACGCAGCACTGGCGAGCAGAGCTTGCTTAGCAAGGCTATGTTCCGCCGATGAGCCTGGCACAGCCTGGCCCAATTTGCGTGTGAGGCTCATAGTGCAGAGGAATGCGAGATATTGGCAATGACTTGTCAGTTTGACCAGACCGCCCTTTTTGCAGATCTTGGAGATCTCCTTGCTGGTATGTTTCCACTTGGTCTGCTCATATCCTTGATGCTACATCGTGAACAGCATCGTCTGATTAGAGAAAGACGAGATGATAATGATGTTGCCTACGAGAACGAAGGAAGCCCGATCCACCAGCACCGCCACACTTCTGCCTGAGGTCCGAAAATCCGCGCCCTTCCTTCTTACAATGCATTTCCATTCGAGACTTGAACTTGCAACCTAGGTGAAGTATCGGCTACTGTGGTGTGCCCATTCGAATTGTTCAAAGGCGGTCTTCTGCTTGCATAGTCGGTCACTGTGAGTCTCCGGACCAGGATTTTGGCAGGGCTCTGTCATGGCCACAGACGGAGCATCAGGGGCAGAGGTCAATTTTGACCAAGACTGCATCTTCCCGCCGCGTGAGAAGATAGTGGGTGACTTCGTCGAGCTGTTTCCATTGCAAGAAGAACACGCCGATGATTTATACTCAATAATCGGAGGCGAAGAAACCTCAAAGCTATACGACTACATGGGATACGGCCCTTTTCTGGATCATGCAGCTTTCTACACGCATATCGAGCACTACGCCAACACGAAAGACCCGCAGCTCTACGCCATCCTGAACAGCAAGACAAGGAAGCTCGTCGGCCACATAGCGTTCCTCAGAATCGACGTACCGAATCGAGTGATAGAGATTGGCCACGTCTTGTTCTCTCCGTCTCTACAGAGGACGAGGGAAGCCACGGAGACGTTCTATCTGATGGCCAACAAGGCCTTCGAGTACGGTTACCGGCGGCTGGAGTGGAAGTGCGACTCCAATAATGCCGCATCGCGGCGTGCAGCTCTCCGGTTCGGCCATACGTTCGAGGGGGTCTTTCGCCAGCATATGATCAGGAAAGGCCGTAATCGTGATTCGGCGTGGTACTCTATTCTGGACAAGGAGTGGCGTCTTCGGAAGTCAGCGTTCCTGTCTTGGTTGCGAAGTACCAAACTCGATCCGAGCGGAAAGCAGATAGAGGGTCTCAAGTGGTATCAAGAGGTGCACGCGTCAGATGATAGTCAATATCAATAATGTCTCCCACTCACAAAGTGGAGAAGGCGACTATTGAGACGAAGAAAGATGCATGCTCGAGGCATGGTCTGTACAGTAAGCTCGAAAATGGTGGCACACTGCCTCGGCTGGAGACCGTCTCCTAGAACTCGTCTGACATCCACTTCCATTCTCTGAACCTCCTTCTCTGCTTCAATTGCTTTTAAGCACCTGCTGACCTTGTGCGACACTTCGGCAGTCTCGAGACGGTTTGGCAGCGCCGAGGCAAGAATGTAGACACGAGCGCTCACTTAGCATTTCTATCAAAACCATCTCTTTCGGAAGTGAAACACTATGCCGATCAACGTATCGCCATGGAGCGAGCCTGCATGGTCGCATGGCATCGCCTCGCCGTACTACAATGACTCACATAGAAAGCTCCGAGACGCTCTGAGAGAGTACAACGACAAGAATGTCTTACCTTATGCTCCCGATTGGGCGGCCAAAGGCGAAGCACCCCGCGAAGAAGCCATGAAATATGCCCAATCGGGATTCGCTTTCTCGGATGTTCCGACTGCGTATAGGCCGAAGCACTTACCGGACCCTGCGGGCATTCCAGTAGACCAGCTCGATGTGTTCCATCTTTTGGTATCTACAGACGAAGGATCGCGGATCGATGGCGGCATCGGATCGAGCCTGGCTGGTGCGAGTGTGATTGGGATACCGCCCGTCATTCATCACGGAACTGAGCAGCAGAAGCGACAATGGCTTCCTGGACTCTTCGACTGGTCGACTAGCTTTTGTCTTGGGATCACTGAGCCTACGGGAGGCTCTGATGTAGCGAACATTCAGACTACGGCTCTGAAGTCGGACGATGGGAAGTACTATACCGTCAACGGCTATAAGAAGTGGTAAGTACGGATGAGTGAAAGATTCATACATGTGCGACACTACTGAACCGACCGCAGGATCACAGGCGCTCCATGGGCCACCCACATGACGACCGCTGTACGAACAGGTGGCCCAGGCTTCAGCGGAGTCTCTGTGCTAGTCATTCCTATGACTTCGAAAGGCCTGACCTACCGACGAATACCGAACAGTGGTCAAGAAGGCGGTGGTGCCTCGTTCGTCGAACTCGACGATGTCAAGGTTCCAGCGGAGAACCTAATCGGACGGGAAGGCGAGGGCTTTAAAATAATCATGACCAACTTCAACCGCGAACGTTACATCATGGCCGTTGGCTGCAACCGCACAGCACGAACATGCCTCAATGTCGCCTTCGAGTATGCAAACAAGAGGGAGACGTTCGGCAAGAAGCTTATTACGAACCAAATCATCTCTAGCAAGTTTGCAACCCTCGCACGATATCTGGAGTCGCATTGGGCTTGGTTGGAGCAGATCGCCTATGCTGTCCAGCAGTCGCCGAAGGGCTGGCAGGATCCTGATGTTGCTGGGCGAATCGCACTTGCGAAGGTGCAAGGAGGTCGGATCTTGGAGATGGCGAATCGAGAGGCTCAGCAAGTGCTTGGTGGCGCTGGATATCAGCGAGGCGGACCGGGCGCTGTGGTGGAACAAATCAGCAGGGACTTACGCATGATGGTTGTTGGAGGAGGCTCGGAGGAGATCATCTCTGACCTTGCTGTCAGGCAGGAGACTATGCTTGCAAAACGTAGAGGCTGGAAAATTTAGGGAATCGCGGAAGTACATGATCGGGATAGGCGCAGGGTCGACAATGCAGAATGCGATCCGTTGGAGCGGGATCTATCTCATCAATACGCGGCGTTCGTTATCGTCATGTTATCGCCTTGCACGTTGTACGACCTCTACTCGCCACAAGGCTACGGCTGAGTCTTGGTACTGCTCGTGAGGTGATTTGCATGCTAGTTTCGCAACATGGATACTGTATCTGGCACAAAGCTTACTAACATTCACTTGCGCACGTGCAGTTAAGGATCTTTTCCATCATCCTTGACATAACTCAACACGAGGCTTGGTCGCGGTAGCTACGGTCAGCCGCAATCAATTAGGCGTACCATGCAGAGCACCAGGCCGAGGAGCGGCATCGTTTAGGCCCGTTTCCTGCACGATGACACGTATGATGTAAAGTTACAACCGCCCGGCGTCTACCTCGATCGGAGTTGTCGGTTGACTTCGACTACCTTAAGCTCTAGTAGTTGTAACAAGATGGCGAACGAGAACAAAATTCAGAAAGTGCTCGTGGCTGGTGTGAGTACAACGCCTACATTCGATGGGTACAGAGACTAATATGATATCCAGCCCAATGGTAATCTCGGCCCAACCATCCTCAAACACCTGAAGGAACGCAACTTCGAAGTCACCCTACTCACGCGAAACTTGGAGAAGACACAACAATCCTTTCCTGATCTACGTGCCTTCGCAGCCGACTACGACTCAGTCGAGCAGCTGCAGAAGGTGCTCAAGGATGATGTGGGCAAGCAAGACGCTCTCATTGTCCTGATCGAGCGCAACGAGGATCAGGCCCAGATCAACCTCATGGATGCAGCGATTGCTGCTGGCATTCCGCATATCATTCCATCGTGCTTTGGCATCACGTCCCGGACCCCAGAGTTTCGCAGGCTGCCGATCTGGAATAGCAAATGTCGGATGGAGGACTATGTAGTTGAGAAGTCTGAGGCGGGTGCTTTCACGTTTACTGGGATACAGAATGGGTCGTTCCTTGACTGGGCGCTTGAGAAGGGAGTGGTAGGTTGAACGCAGAACCCACACACTCGGAGATAACAGCTGATCTCGATGCCAGTTTCTCAACCCCAAAGGTGGCGACCCGCCCTTCATGGTCTTCGACGGAGGCGACGTACCCTTCTCCGCTACCCTCATGGACGACATCGGCAAAGCTGTCGCGGTGTCGTTGCTCAAGGTCGATAAGTTCCGGAACAAGTTTGTAAACATCCAGTCAGCTGTCATCACCCAGAACCAGCTTGCCCGCTACGCGAAAGAATTGGCTCCGGACAGGGAGTTCAAGTCCATCCCGCTCGACACCGCAGTCTTGGAGAAGGCGGCTTTCGAGCGGTACAACGCTGGCGATACGGGCCCGGATGTCATGTACATGTTCATGCCGCGGGTCACGTTTGGCAATAAGCTGGGCCTTTTTGACCACGTTGACAACGAGGAGCTGGAGGTTGAGCAGATGACGGAGGCGCAGGTGAAGGAGCTGGTTGGTCGCTACATCTGAGCATGCCTGGAGGTTGTATCGAGACAGTGGGCCTGGAAAGTGTTCAGCACTCTCTCATACGAGTGAAAGAGGATGTAGACTGCCGTGGATGCTGTCGGAGGCACGACCGAAGATAGCGAACGAGAGACTCTACTCAAGGAACGTTCAACCAAGGCCAAAGGCCTCAAGAACATTTGCAGGCGACAGATGAGGATACGATAGCAATGCCAGTCACAATTTCTCCGCAGTCTCCCCTTGCGCTCCGATAAGCACAAACACATCTCGATCAAAGATCGGACTCTCCTTCAAGATCTTCTGCGTCCACTCCGTCTCAGTAACCTGCTTAATCTGCTCCGCAGGCAAATCGTCCGGCTCACACGCATACTCGTGCAAAGCGAGATACCGCGGTCTCTGACCGTCCACTCGTTTGTACCTCGTCGTGCGTCGATAGCCGCGACACATGGACAGCATATCAAGATGTTGCTTGCGATACCAATCCTCGAAATCCTGCTCCTCGGTTTCCGCGGGCTCCATTGCGACACACACCAAGCGTTTTGCAGCGTTCGAGACCAGATTTCGAGGCGTGGTTATAGCCTTCGAAGGTTTGGATCTTCTCGTATGGCCGGAGTTCGAAGTCAATGTGCTCGTAGATGTTGTCGACGCCGAGGATGCGGCTTTTCTCCGAGGACTGCAGGAATTCGGCCTCGTTTGGGGAGAAGATCCATTGGGAGTCTGGGACGGGAAAGAGGGCGAGGTGTGGCCGGTCGCTCTCAGGTTTCGTGTTCTTGTACCGTAGAGCCAGCGGACGGGTGATGTTGCGCTCGTGTTTGAAGAAGTCTAGGAGGTTCGGGATGTGCTCTTCATCGCAAAACTGGTTGTAGAGCTCGTCTGGTAAGTCTGACGGGTATTTGGTCTTGGAAGTGACGAAGATCAAGCCGGGGTTGGGCATTATTGGGCGAGGCTGGGTACAGCGTGCGTAGAGAGAAATGTCGTATAGCTATCTTGCTCCGCGTTACTCGTACTCCTCGGAGATCGGATTCATGCAGGAAATTACACTTGTAGTCACTATACCTGAGGTATACCTACCTACTTACCGGTACTCGGCTCGAGGTACACCAGAGCGGGGCAGCATCAGCTTGCAACGTCCTGCACATGTCAGTGCTTTGAGCTCTGGTATGCTCGCTACACAGAGTATTGTAGCGCGATGATAGAGGATATCGTGAAGTCACAAGTTGCGTTTGCTGTTCGGAGAGGGGAAAATTGGGTGATAGACCGAAGAGGCTGTTGATAGCAGTGGACATGACTCCCTATAACCGAACGCGACACATCATTGTCCGGGCTTCCGGTAAGACTTGTTTTAAAGAGCGTTCCAACGGGGGCATGCCCAAGTGCCTCTCAGCATGAGCGGAAGAGTTGAGGTGTGTTGAAGTTGAAGTGTGACAGCACCGAATCGAGCCGTGCCGTGGCTGAACGCCACCAAAAATAAGGTTCAGATCCGCAAAGCTTGGTATTCATATCGTTAACGGCCTTCTTGCGTCGTCCTCACGCTCGCAAACCCACCAACCTTGCCGCACCCGCGCCGGCACCTACTTTACACGTGTACAAGACATATCGACATTCAACTAGCTATCACCAGTCACGTGTAATCCCGATCACCGACGAACACGCGCCCTCAGTACTGGACTGGAGCCCTCCCTACCACGATGCCGCGCTACAAGCGCACCGCCGACGAGGCACAACTCGATGTACCCCTCGAGCCTGAGATCGCTCCGGAGGATGTCGAGACGCGCACGAAGCTGCGGAACATGTGGGAGTTCGCTGCGCTCATGCAGTACATCTTCATGTTCGGCGGCGTGGTCAAGATCGACGAGAAGTTCGAGATCGAGGTACGTACTGTTGGCAGCGACATGTCTTTGATGCTAGAAGGATATGTCGCGGGTATATGGAATGGGAACTGATGGCGTTTCGATGACAACAGAACCTGGAAGCCGAATGCCTGAAGCCTGAAGCATCAGACAAACTGGCGCAAATCGGACTTCAACTGCTCAAATACGTCTCGAGCCATCGGGGCCTCACGTGAGTCGTCCTTACCGCGCGCAGGGATGGTTAAGTCCTCCCTTTGCTGACACTCGATAGGCCCGATATCTTCGACGAATACGCACGCCGGCAGTACGTTGCCAAAGCGCCCAACCGCAACCCCTTCGGCGACGATGATGACCCGATCAGATTCAACGACCTCAATGTCTTCACTAGAGTACGTGTGTTGCAACAGCTGAGCACATGGACATTCGGCAACGCGGAGCGGATACGGAGCATGATGCCGGAGGATGCTGAACCCCTCGATTGGCGAATGGAGCCGCTTGGGTGGGACAAGGATGATAGGGCATACTTTGTCCTTGACGACAATCGGCTCTACCGTCGCTCCGATGAGCCTCCACCCGCGCCTTCTCCACCTCCGAAAGCCAAAGCCAAGCCCAAGGCCACACCGACAAAGGGCAAAAGCAGAGGGACACGGACAAGCAAGCGTAGAAAGGTGGAAGAGACCGAGGATGAGGAGATGGAGGATGTTCAAGAACAGACTGAAGATGATGTAAAGATGGAAGAAGAAGAAGAAGCGAAGGTGGTCAACGGAGAAAGTGCTGAGGCGGAGGACGAGCCTGGCTTTGGCTTCACCAACAAGACCTGGCAGTGCATCGCCGTGACACTCGAAGACTACAACAATTTCCTGGCCACCATATTTCGCTCACGAGATCCAAACGAGAAGCATCTTCGGAAGATGATTGAGGAGAGGATCATTCCGCTGATGGAAGAACGCGCTGAGAGACTTCAACAACAGAAGCTGGCCGAACTGAGGAAGATGGAGATCCAGGCATCGATGGCAACGGCGAAGCGATCAGGGCGGCTGGCTGCCAAGCAAGAACGTGACAAAGAGGAGCAAGACAAGCGTGATGTAGAAGAGAAGCGAAAGCAAGAGCTGCGTGAGGCGCACGAAGAGCAGGAGAGGATCAAACGCGCCGAGGACGGCCACGAATCACGGCGTCAGACACGTGAGCAGAGGGTGAAGGAACGCGAGATGAAGCGCATACTACGCGAGGAGGAGCTCGCGAAGCTCGAAGAAGAGGCGACTCGTGCATCCTCGCAAGATCCTACCGTCGATGCCACCGAGGCCGATGGAATCAAGCGCGCGTCTGGTCGCCAGAATAAGTCAGAGAGAGAACGACACCGGCAGGAATTGGAGAGGATCGCCCAGGAAGAAGACAACTGGTACTTCGACTGTGTCAAATGTCATCAGCACGGCGATAACTTCGATGACGGGACCCACAGCATTGCTTGTGAGAAGTGCAACGTCTGGCAGCATAGCGAGTGCCACGGAATCAGGCCGGAGCAAGCAGAGGATCCCAGCTTTCACTTCATCTGCTCAAGATGTATACAGAAGGCGGAGGACGCGAAAAAGCCAAAGATTGCGCCACTCAAGCTTGGAAAGAGCCATCAAAGCAGTAGTCCTGCCGAGAAGAAAAGTTCCAGTCGACCAACAAGTTCGAAGGCGCCGAACGGCACACCGAGAGCTGACCTGCCCGAACATGTTGCGAGGCAGCTGGACGGCGTGCGTGCGCCTCAATCTCATCCATCTCACGAGCAAAGCAGTCCCTATGCGCCTATGACCAACGGTCCAAGTATTTCTCCATACGGCCAGATGCAAGGACCGCCTGGGACCCGCTATCCTCCTGTCGGCAACTTCGCGCCACGCTCACAACAAGCGCCGCCTCCTCAACAGCCATGGCAAGGCAATGCGTTCCCGCCACCTCAGCGGCCTCCGTCATCAGGCTATGCTGGATCCCCTCCGCCTCCTATGACTAATGGACATGGTCCGCTGCACCAACACCAGCAGCATCATCAAATCATACATCGAAACGCGGTTTCTGCTTCGGGCCATCCACCCTATCAGCATCCAAATCCAGCATACCCTGCACCGCCGAATGGGTACAGCCCACGAGCGCCACCAGGCATGTATCCCATGGCCCAACCGCAACAACACCAATTCCAGCACTACCAATCGCCACCAAACCGGTACGCCCAGCCAGTCATGCAGCAACCACCGCAGTTGCAGAGGCCTGGTTCGCAAGGTCAAGTCATGAATGGAGCTCAAGCACCGCCCAATGGATCGAGTAATCCACTGGGCATGCCTGGACAGCCGCAACCACATCAGCATCAACGTCAGCCTTCCTATGGTCAACTCCAGAACCAGGATCCGCAAGGTTACGGAGCGCCTCCACCAGTTGCGCAGTCCCCTCAACAACCCTACCATCAACCTCAGAACGTTACCTCGCGTAGCCCGAGCGCAACGTTTCATCCTCAACAGGCGTACGCTCAGCCGCAAGCACACTCACCTGTCAAGTCGTCGCCGCAGCAGCCACTTCCACCTCCGCCATATCAACAACATCCGCAATACCATCAGCCGCCTACAGCGCCAGGTGCCCGGACCCCAACGGCACCACAATCGCTGCGACCGCTTTCATCGAACGGCTACGGCCCTTCACCTCATCAGCAGAATCAACAAACACCCGTGGTAGCTCCACGCGCCTCACCACAAACTGCACAAGCGCATCCCAGCCCCGCAGGCTCAAATGCCAACGCTGTCGCGGCAGATGGCATGTCCGGCCCTTGGCCTGAAGCGAGCTCAGCTATCCCGCAGAAACACGATCGGAGTCCAGCGGCGCCGCCTTTACCACCGGCTTCGTTACATGCGATGCCAGGAGGTGTGATGTCGTCACCAGCTGCGCATCATTCTGTTTCTACTCACCCCGTGGATACGCCAGCTGGACTGGAAGCGAAGGCCATGGTGCCTCCGGTGGCTCTCAGCCCGACTCAGCAGCAGGTTCACGCTCAGTTGACGGGACCTGGAAGTGTGCCGGTTAAGAAATCTCCTGTCGTTGACGGAGAAGGCTCGTTTGCTCCTTCAGTTGCTCAGCAAATTTCCAAGACTGGAGAACAAGCAGCTACGAACGGGCGCAACGAGCAGCAGTAGCATGGCTTTCCGTTTCCCAAAGGGTCCGATGGATGGACGATGCGGCGATGAAACAAGAGCGTGTCTCTCTTGACCTACAATGCGCCTTGGCTAGTGCAGAGGCCAAAGTACATCTACAGTGGACTATTAACGATGTGTAGGGATGATGTCTATGAAGCGATTATCACGGCGAATAGCTAAGGTAGACGTCGGTAGATGTGCGTATGAGAAGTGTATAACACTACCCGACATCACTGTTCGTTGCGTTTACCTTTACAGCTCTGCCCTAATTGTCACTGCTAGGAATATGACACTACTGATCACGCTAAGAGATAAGGTAAATACCTCGTGCATTGCCGATCCCCCAGGATCATAGCAGCATCTAACTTGAGGGCTTGTTCACGCCTCTCAATTGGACTTCCTTCGACTATCGTCCTTATAAAGACGACCAAGATGTCGAAACCCAACCCCGTCGCCACCATCGCCATGGACTCTCTCCAAGATGGCGGCGCGGACAAATTAGGCACGACCATGGATCAGCAGAACATGGACCGTCTGGGCAAGACGCAAGAACTACGCCGCAACTTCAAGTTCCTTTCGGTCCTGGGCTTTACCGCTGTGTTGATGTGTACGTGGGAGGCGATTTTGTTCACGGCGAGCTATATTCTGCCTAATGGGGGGCTGGCGGGAATGGTGTGGATGTATGTGGTGTGTGTGGTTGGGTTTGGGTTTAGTATTTTGAGTATGGCGGAGATGGCTAGTATGGCGCCTACGAGCGGTGTAAGTCGCTCGGTTGTGGATTAGAAACACTGGCTGACCTTCTCCAGGGCCAGTACCATTGTTATGTTGCCCCAGGCCTGGTGTGTGCAGAATGTAAGTGCTAACACCATCAACAGGGTCTCCGAATTCTCTCCCCGAAGCTGGCAACGCTTTCTCAGCTACATCAGCGGCTGGCTCTGCGTGCTCGGCTGGCAGGTCAATATCGCCAGTGGCTGCTACCTCGTCGCGCTGCAGCTCCAAGGCATCATTGCTCTCAACGACGCTTCTTACGTTGCGAAGCCGTGGCACGGGACGCTTATGGTTATCGCCAATGCCACTGTTTGTGTTGTGTTCAACACTTTCTTTGCGAAGAAACTGCCGCTCGTTGAAGGCCTCATGCTCGTGATCCATGTTTTTGGCTTCTTCGCTATCCTTATCCCGTTGTGGGTGCTGTCTCCGATTCAACCTGCGAATGAGGTATTTGGGCAGTTCACGGATGTCTATGGGTGGCCTTCGCAGGGGCTGGCGTGTCTGGTTGGTATCGTTGGACCGATGTACTCACTTCTTGGTCCTGATTCTGCGGTGCATATGTGTACGTATACGGCCTAACGGAAATTGAGCACCAAGGTGCTAACTCTCCGCCCAGCTGAAGAGATCCGCGACGCTTCCCGCGTGCTCCCTCTCGCCATGATGTGGACATTGATCATCAACGGGACGACCGGCTTCATTATGGTCGTCACTTTCGCCTTCTGCATCCCTGACCAGCTCATTTCGGGCGTACCGAACTATGGCTTCACCTACATTGATGTATTCTACAATTCCACAGGCAGCACGGCCGCGGCTAGCGTTATGACAGCGCTTATAACACTCCTCTGCTTCTGCAGCACCATCAGCGCCGCGGCCACGTCGTCGAGACAGATGTTCGCGTTCGCTCGCGATAGGGGTTTGCCATTTAGCTCGTTTCTCTGCAGGGTGAGTCGTCCATTCGATCACGCCACCGCAACACCCACTCACGGTTGTCTAGGTCCGCCCGGGCTGGGAAATCCCCTTCAACGCTGTCTGCGTCTCCTTCGTCATCACATGCCTCCTCTCCCTCATCAACCTCGGCTCCGCGGTCGCATTCAACGCCATCGTCTCCCTTACTGTCGGTGCCATCCTCAGCTCATACATCATCTCAATCTCTTGCGTGGCGCTCCGCAAGATACGCAAAGACCGCCCGCTCCCCCACGCACGTTGGAGTCTTGGGAAGGCTGGATTGCCGATGAATATTATCGCAGTGTTGTTCCTGCTCGTGGTTTATGTGTTCACGTTTTTCCCGATCGTCAATCATCCTACCCTGTGAGTATATGTCATGTGAGGCTACGTTCTGTGCTGCTTGCTGACACTTGTCTATTAAGGTCGTATATGAACTGGTCGTCGCCAATGTACGCAGGGACGGTCACTTTCGCCGTGGTATACTTCTTCGTTTACGGGAGGAAGGTGTACAGTGGCCCAGTTGTTCTGGTGAAGGAGGAGCATTAGACAATTGCAATCACTGTCTGCTTCCCCTACAGGCCCGATCTCAACGCCCCCTCAAGATGCACAACACCACTGATCACCCCATCAACAATCTTCACCCTCCTTCCTCCCTCCTCTCCCAATGCTTCAATACATGCCTCCCTTACCGTCTCATCCATCCCCGCCATGCCCGCACAACCAAGACAGATCGCCTGCACATTCCCGAAGGACAGCAATTGCTTCGTAGCCTCCTTCATCTTCCGATCGACTTCCACTTTCGAGGTCGAGTGCAGCTCATCAGCATTCAAACCGGTCGTCTCGGTACCCGCATATCGCACACTACTAGTAGTTCCGAACAACTCCGTGACGGTTTCGGCGAGAATTTCCGTCCATTGGGCGCCGGTGGAGACGATGCCGAACTTTGCATCTATGTCGATGGATTGGAGGCACGTAGCAATTGAGGCCTCGAGGATTCCTGTTACCGCTTTACCAGTCAAGCCAACTTCAACTAGCTCGGCGCGAACCAGGGCTACGAGCGGGTGTTGAGAGTAGCAGCACACGAGGAAGGCATCGTAGTCGTTCAGCTTCTGTTTAAGGGTGGGAAGGCAAGCATTGGCGGACACTGCGGCATCGTCTTCGTTGTTGATGCTGGGGACGCCGGAGGGAGCGGTGAAGTATGTGAATTTGGTCTACTGAGTGTTTACTAAGTACGAGAAAGAGATGGATCGTGGGAAAAGCCTACCTTGTCGTAATTGAGGCTGTCGACCAAAGGCTTGAGACCTTCGGTCATAGAAACAGTCGTGTTGGGGTTGATGATCAAGATTGAGCGTGTCTGTCCAGCGGGATGAGCCATGATGTGATCTTGCGGAGCTGTGTAGTACTGCACGTCCTCAAACTGTTGATCGGTGGTGAGTTGTTACAGGCACTGTTGAGACGGGAGTTGAAGTGGCGTGGAGATGCTCGGAACCCCCTTCCGAGATCCTTCTCTACGCGTCTTCTTCTTCCTACGCGCCCTTCTTTCGAGCTTGCACTTCTACGGATGCAGTATCATCATCATTATATCGGCAAACGCGATTGGGTCTATGTCTGCATGATCTATCTAGACGAAGATCTCGATAGCATCAAAGTGCTGCTACCATTGGATCTCGAGGACGAGCGATGTCAAAGGACCTTATCCGAGCCCTCCAACGCTTTCTCTTCACGCACGAGTTTGGTATCCACTCTGACCCCAAATTCCTTGATGACTAGCCACGCTGGGAGCAGAGCGATGAACCACAGAGCGAAGTTGAGATATATGTTTCCAACCTGACCCATGATGCTGATGCTTGCCACGCCGTACTGCGAACGTCAGTAATGCTGCTGGAACACGTCGTGAGGAAATATACTGACCGAGACCGCTTGAGCTGCGGATTGTGTACCTCTCAGCAGGCCGGATAAGCGGACGACATCTGCGCTGTTCTCTGCGAGGTTGCCGATGATAAAATAACTGCAGACACGATCAGTCCGTCGCCATGACACACAAGCGTATGGAGAGCCGCCTTACAGGAACATGTAGTTGGCCTGGAAGTTGGCCACTTGCAAGAGAAACCAAGTGAACGCAGTCGCAAAACCTGGACTGTCCCAATCGAAGACTGGTTGTGTCTGATGGTATTTGGTAACGTTGATTGTACCATAAATCCACCAAGCGCCTTGTGTGGCAAGGATGAAAATGAATGCATAGCGGCTGCGAGTCTTCAGCGATATGCTCGACCGGTCGATGAATGCACCCAAGAGGTTGCCAGAACCAATGGCCATGATTCCAGACAGGAAAGATCCCAGTGCGCGGGCACGAACGGTGAACCACAGGCCCTGGTAAGTGAAGAAGACAGCTTCGGCGTATACTGCTTGAGCTATGAGTGGCACGATCAGGAGGAATCTCTTTCCTACGAACAGCTTTCCAGTCGCTTTGAGCTCATTCCAGATACTTTGCTCTTTTGGAATACCGCAAGACACTGGGATGCCGTCTGTCCGTTGCACTTTCTTCGGCGGCGAAAGAAGCAGGCCTGCGAATGGGGCTGCTGACTGTATGGCAACGAATACCAGATACACAGCATATCCCACAGAGCCCTGTTCGTTCCGCTTTGCGTTCAATCCAAGATTGACCGCACCCCCCAAGATCTGACCACCAACTCGAAAGCTAAGCCAGAGACCGAGGAATCGGCCTACAGCGGGAAGGGCGACAGAGTCAGTGATCTCTCAATAACGAGATGCTTGTACCATCAGTGCTTACCTTGATTGTGCGGTTCGGGGTAAGAAAGTGCAATCGCCGCTTCAGCCATCCAGAAGATGCCAGCCCCAAGGCCACAGCATGCTGCTCCGAACAGCACGAACCAGCTTGATCCGAACCTGTTGTTGCAATAGAGACCTGCGGCGAATGGCGCATAGCCGGCAGCGCCCAGGATCAACGTCCACTTGATGCCAATGTACTTCACAAAGACCGAGGCGAATGTGCAAGTCAAGACCATCAAGCAGAAAGTCAACGCATTCGCAGAATTCACAAGCCATGGGCTTTGTTCTCCTCCGCCCCCGAGTGAGTTCATCGCTCCCCAGATGCCAGGCGCACAGAAGTTGCAAACGCCGAGAATTAGTGCTTGCGTGTATGTTGAGCGAAACCAATGGACCTCTGCATGCTCTGTTAGATATATTCTTCTCTCTGAGAATGGTCCGCCTTCAGACTTACTTCTGTGTTGATGAACACCTCCATCTTCTCCGGAAGGCGAAGGAGATGCAGACGCCTCAATGGCACTCAGTTGTTTCTCGGCCATTGCGTCGTTGCTGAGAATAACGATCAACTGTTGTTGAGAGCTGGGGTCTTATACATGTTCTGTCACCTCGGATAGTCAATGTGCTGATAGAATGATCGGCAGCGCAAAGCACGCCATGTTCCAGACGGAAGCTTCCTGGTCCTATGTGCTGCAACGACATGCAGCCGTTTCCACGAAGCTGGCCGAGGAACGTGCGGCCACATGGCCGTTGCACTGCGCATTCGGATGATCAGCCTTGCATTCCATCGCACGTGGCAAGTTATCAATGCATCCGGTACTTGTACCTGGTACTTTTGTGAACGATATCACGAAAGCATAACATAGCATGGCTCGCATGGATGCGCCTTTTGACTGACTCGCGTCGCTTTGCACGTGCGAGCACGCCATGAGGGTTCTCCACTTCGCTCTGCAGCATCCGAACAACACCTCGTTCAACAGATTGCAGAGACGCCGTAGGTCGGCGAACAACGGGCGATCGCCCGCGTCTGCATAAGTCAGACGGTTCCAACTTCCATATTGGCTGAATAGCTGTCAGTCAGTCACTGTAATCCGCAAACCCACAAGCAGAAGTCGTCCAGAGATCTTTCGATCCTCACGGCTCGTTCTACTAAAGTGTTCAGGTCCAGTACACCAACGATGGCCGATGACCAAGCGAATGGCTCGCAAAAGAAGCCATGGATCATGAACGCCTTCGCCATGATGGCACCCGGGCATCTTGCACCAGGTATATATGTACTGTCCGCATGTTCGCGAGCTCGAGACTCACGATTGCAGGCCTCTGGAGACACCCCACGCAAGAACCACAAACTCTAGACCATTGGGTTCGTCTCGCAAAATTCCTCGACGAATCTGGTTTCCACGGCATCTTCTTTGCGGACGTCCTCGGCATCTACGACATCTACAACGGCAACGGGCCAGCTTTAAAGTCTGGTGCGCAGATCCCGATTCAAGATGTCGCTCTGTCAATCTCTGCTCTGGCGTACGCAACCAAGAACTTGTGCTTTGGGATCACGGCGTCGACAACGTATGAAAACCCGTATGCGCTGGCGCGGAAGTTTTCGACCTTAGACCAGCTTTCCAATGGCAGGGTGGGATGGAACATTGTAACATCCTATCTGGAGTCCGCGGCGAAGTCGTACGGCCACGAAGAGTTGATCGAGCACGATGAACGGTATCGAATGGCCCACGAATTTATGGAGGTGGTGTATAAGCTGCTAGAAGGTAGCTGGGAGGACGGATCAGTGAAAGCCGACAAGAAAAGCGGTGTTTATGTGGATCCGGACAAGATCAAAAAGATTGATCATGCAGGGTACGAAAGCTGTGTCCTAAGTATAAACAACGACTGACGTGGTTAGCAAATACTACAAATGCGCAGGACCAAACCTTGTCAGCCCGTCGCCACAGAGGACACCATTCCTACTGCAAGCTGGAGCTTCGAAAGCTGGTCAGGACTTCGCCGCTACTCATGCGGAAGCAATGTTTCTTCCCGGCATGGTACCAGAGAAAACCCGCGATATCGTGAAGTCGATGAAGGATCTCCTGGTGCAGAAAGGAAGAAGTGCCGGCAGCGTCAAGTTCATTGCTGGTATCTTTATCTGCGTCGACGAGACAGACGAAAAAGCGCAAGCCAAGTTCGACGATCTCATGCAATATGCCGATCTTGAAGGCACGGCTTCGCTGTTTGGTGGCTGGACGGGCACCGACCTTTCCAAATTCTCTGACGACGAAGACTTCTCCTTCACAGGTCCACCAGCAATCCAGAGCATGATAACTGCGTGGACAAAAACAGTGCCGGGAACCGAAGGCCAGAAGTGGACGAAGAAGCATGTCCTCCAGCAATTGGCCATCTCCGGCGCGCATCCTAGAGCGATAGGGAGCCCACAAACGGTCGCCGATATCATGCAGAAATGGATCGATGAGGCTGATGTCGATGGTTTCAACATATCGTATGCCACAACACCAGGTACTTTTGAGGATGTTGTCAAGTTTGTATGGCCAGAGCTGAAACGGAGGGGAGTGCTGTCGAAGCTGGCATCGCAAAGCCAGAGCCAGTCAATGCGAGAAGTGTTTTTGCAAGATGGTGGAGGGCCAACAGTGAGGAGCGGTCACCCAGCACTCCAATACCGATGAGGTGGGATACAGCGATGATGTGTTGCACCCTGTGGGTCGTACTGTCCTAAGTTTCCAGAAAGCATAGCACTCATCAACGCATCTTCTTGATCTGAAACCGACTGTAAGCTGTGTCGCCGTCTCTGGCTTCACCGTCTCCTGCCTCCACCTGGATATCTGCTATACTGCCATCGCAATGTCGCGAGCAGACAAGCCATCCAAGCGTCGTCGATTCTTCGTATCCACCGTCTATCTCAAGATATGTTATAGCGCCGTCTCTGTCCCGCTGGTACGTAATACGCCCTTGGTGTTTGATCTCGATTACCCGCAGTCCCGGGAGAGCGGAGAAGGCAACACGAGCAGCGTAATCCAAGGCATGCGGAAGGTGCTTATCGCAGAGCCAGTCGAGACGGATGCACGCGGCCGTGGCGTCATCCATGGAACCGCTTGAGGAGCAGCCCGAGGTGAAGAAGCGCAACCCGAGTCGGTGAACAGGCACGATTGCCAGCTTCTCGAGCATTGGGAACAGCTCGGCATGCTGGAGCAGACCTTCGTATGAGTATCCTGGACGTCCTCCTCGGACTGTCCCAAGCGTCTTCAAGGCGGGCATGTGCTTGCTCAGCATTTGCAGTAGTTCAGGCGACCAATCAGTCATCTCACCGAGCGAAAGGTGTGTGACAGTCTTCAGGTGTCCTGCCATAGCACAGAAGTGCAGCATGTCCGCTGAGGCGCTCAAGCGCGACGGGTCGTCCAGTATCACAAGACAGTCGGAAGGGGACATGAGTGGGATCATGTCCTCAAGTCCGGCCGATATGACCAGCTTATGCAACTTCGGAAGAGTGCAGCTGCGAAGCATCTCTCTTATAGTGGCTTGATTGTTATCACGGCATTGTGGAGTGATTATGGACAGCTCTTTTAAGGCAGCAGCTTGGTTCAATACTCGGGCGAGCCTCTTTGCGTCTTTGTCCAAAAGTAGAAACATCCGAACCCGCAGGACCTGCATGTGACGGAGGAAAAGAGGCGAACCACCGACGTAGGTCAGCCATGGATCAATGCTGGGAAGCCTTCCCACTCCATCTCTGCAGTCGGTGAGGACAGTCGGTCGACGAAAGACATCTGGCCTGCCAACGAGACGGAGGCGGCGACAGGTCGAGCAGAATGCGAGGAGTGCGGAGGGAGGAGGGTAACTACCAGGTGGTGATGCTTCCCTCGCCAGGCTGTCGAGCTGGTACAGGCTGGAGCATATCTCGTGTAGTACATCGTCGTTGAGGTCGAGGAGCTGTTGGGGGGGTGGGTCGTCAGTAGTACTTGCTGCGGTGGTTGAGCTGAAGATGGAGGACATAGCGGCGCGTGTCACTGCTGTTACTTGGTTGGCAAAACTTGGACCGTCCCAATGTAAGGTCCTCTAAGGGTTCTGCTGCCTAGAGCGCGTGTTCAAACTCTGTCCATGATGGCACCGGGCCTCGCTGGGTACGACGTGGCACTAGAGCAAGGGTGAGGTGAGAATTCTAGAAGAGAGCTCCAAGTAGCACGACGATATATGTTACTTTTTCTGTGAGCATCAAGATTAATAGCGTCGAAGATATCGAGCGGCACAAGGAGAGCTCAGACACATATGCATCGCGTACATGACCGGAGTCAGAGTCGAAGTCCGGTTTTGAAGCTCGGTACCAACTGGCTCAGGATGCACGTGCTCATCTCCATTCTTCTGAAGACATTAAATCACTCCTGGGAGTTGACAAGTTGTGTATGGCCAATATACGCAGAATATCAAGCGCCTATAACTCAGTACAACCCGTCTCCAACCCTTTCTATGTATAATGCCTGCAACAACAAACACCTTCCGAGTCGACACACCGCGCTCTTGACGGCGACTTCTTATGAAGCCTTTAAGCACTCGCAGGAGTCGAGGGAGCCGGGATGACTTGACAGGTAGGGGTGCCCTCCTTGCCGCATTGTACCGCCGGTGGGCCGTTAGGACCTGGGACGAGATAGACAGGTCAGTGACGTTGCAAATGAAGGATCTTTCCGCCTATACGCATGCTTACCAGGCCAGGAGTCAGAGAAAAGTCCGCCGGTGTGGCGCCAGCGCCGTGAGAACTGTCGCAGTAGCCCACGTTGACATTGTACCCATCTTGGAGCGAGCGTCCGGACAATCTAGGAACTGGGTCGGCGCTCCCGCCGCAGATCTGTTGAGCGCAGTTTGTCAACGCCTCTACTCAATATGGTGGCCTACGAAGAGGCAAGGCAGGGGGATTTCGCTTCGGGACAGTGGGGACGTACTCCCATGATAGAGTTCACTACGTTGTATGCTTCCATTGTACTGACAGTTATGTCGCTGTCCTGATCGTTGCAGATGTATACTCCGCCGTTGTTCTGCGTGGAAATTAGCCCGAGATTAGGGGAGAAGAGCAGTGCCCTCTTACAACGCATCCGGCGACCCAGCAAGAGTGAGCCAACGCTAGCGCTTCCGTGTTGCTCTCGTACAGCGGAACTCCAGCACTGCCGACATCTCCCCAGACTGCGGTCGAGTACAAGCCGCAGGTGACCTCGGGAGCATCGAATGGGTCTGCCCTTCTGACTTTCGTGATGGCTGCAGAGTTTACCTAGATGTCGTTCAGCAACGTATAGCTTTGTAGAATAGACGGCATCCTCATACCAGAGCTGCTGCGAGAGCCGCAACAAGCGCAAGTGAGCGTCCTGAGGAATGCATTGTCGGTGTTTGTTGCGTGATTAAAGCTGGCTATCAAGGGAATACTGTCAAGGTGAGTTTTGGAGGGGAGCGGACTTGATGGGTAGAAGATCACAGGTGGTTGGTTGTGAGAAGGAAAAGAATGGATGTCAACACCTTCTTATATGGTCGCCCTCTTCAGAGTAATCCCTCTCCTGCCGTGACGCTGATCTTGTGAAGGAACCTTCACTGTGTTCGAGCCTCCAACGTAGTATAGACTACGGCGACCAACAACAGTAGATCATCCGGGCTTTCAGTCGATCTTTGAAGACGGATATAGCTCGAAACACTGGACATACCATTCGGCTCCTTCCAGCCTAGATTGAGTAGCATGAACGAGCTTGGCACCCATTGGCTTTCCTAGTCGGCCGTGTTTGTTGCACAGATGCAGATACTGGAGGATTTAGACGTGCAATTAAGCATCTCGGGAGAGTAAAGGTGGATTGTATGAATGAATAGCCGCCAGCATCCTTGGGATTGTTCCAAACCAACGCCAATCCTGAGTGTTTCGCTGTGTCGCTTGCACGTACAAGTCTCCTGATCGGTCTCCTGGCTGAGGGCATATTGCAGTACTATTCGCAGACTGCGAGAGCGCTGCCAGCGTGTCTCCACGTGCTTTCCAAGATCCTATTGTTATTATTAGGTAGTAGGTTTGAAACGGGAGAGGAGAAAGCTTCCGCAATTCAATGGGCCGAGCCGAAAACCGACATTCTATGATCGAATCGGGCTCATCCGGCGCTAGCTCATGTACTCAGCCCTGAGAATCTCGAATCGCATTTGGCAACGCCGGAGAAGAGGTACTTCACAAAAACCTACAGACCCCGTTCATGAGGAGACTTTCTTGCTCGAATCAATAGGTCCGAAGTGGACGGCAACAATGTCGCGACCCATAACGCGTCCGCTCAAGAAGGACGCACTCCCGAGTGCCATAAAACCATTAAAACCCGTTCTCCTCTCGGAATCGCCTCGACCATCATTGCTCGCGCCTAACATCCGCGCGCTTTCATGGTCACCGACTGGGAGCCTCATCGCGACTTGCACATCAGCGCATATCCGGATCTGGAGCTCTGAAAGGCTGAACGTGAAAAACAGCACCGAGATCCGGAGCGGACATAACGGCAGCTTCTCCGGTGGACCTGGTGGCAGCGGATCGGCGGTGGAACAGGTCGCCTTCTCCCCAACTACTGAGCATGTGCTAGGAAGTACGGGACAGGATGGCGGCGTAAGGTTGTGGGACGTGAGAGTGCCAGGAGGAGCAGCGGGAGGTGGCAAAGGCACGCAGTTGGCGGACTGCAAGGTCGGCGATCCTGCGCTATTCCTCACCTGGCATCCGAATGGACAGGAGATGCTGGTGGGTACCAAAGACGACAACGTTCATGCGGTGGACGTTCGTCGCATGATGGATTTTGATTCGTCGAGCAATAACTGGGCTATGGAATCAACCAATTGCACACCCTCGGCCAACAAGGCATCGTCAGCTCGATACTACGCCATGTGCTTCTCAAACTCGGGACGAGAGGTGTTCGCCACAACGGGTGATGGACCGGTCAAGCTTCTCGACTATCCCAGCATGTCCACCTTGCACTCGCTTCCGGGACACTCTTATGCCACATATGCCGTACAACACTCACCTCGTGGCGACTGGCTCGCGGTAGGCGGCGGCGACAGCATCATCAGTCTCTGGGATACCAACGATTGGCACTGCGCGCATACCCTGACTTCTCACGCAAGCGCAGTTCGCGACATCAGCTTCAGCTTTGATGGTGCGTACCTGGTCGCTGGAAGTGGGACTGATGCGAGAGATGGCACCTCGGGCATCGACATCTATCACGCCGACACAGGGGATGTCGCACACACGATCGACACTAGTAACCCTGTCACAGTCGCCGCGTGGCATCCCTACAAATACTGGCTGGCGTATGCGGGTGACCCCGGCGGCCTCAAGCTCATCGGACCTGGATCTGTAGCAGTGTGAGTTGCTTGGTGGACCATTTTCGAAGCGTTTCAGCGATGGCGTTGGGGTATTGAAGTGGGCAAAGGGTCTTCTCAGTGGCACATCTGCTACATAATGACAAAGTGAAGCTCACGCATTTCTACATCATCAACATTGGGTATAGTTCTTCCTCAGTCTTCCTCGGCTTCGATCTCAAAAGATGACTTCGGCAGTGCAAGAAGGCTCAACTCGACCTGCCCAATCTGCCCAATCTGCCCAATCTGCCCTATTTTCCATCAGCGAGAGTGTACGCTGATGCAAGCAACAAGTGCAACCAACTCGCCTCGATGTTGTGCACCCACCGATCTGCCTAACGCTCCACTTCTAAGCTGTCGAAAGCATTGCCCATGCAACATCCGAAGCGACTCCATCATCTTGATGCGGTCCTTTGATCGGAGCAAACACACTCGGATCTCACGATGCATAAAGCTCAAAAACGTTCGAGTTAACCGCAGTCTGTCTCTTATCTGGCAATTCTGCAACCACGCCTGGCTTCTCGGAACCTGATTTCGGAGACCCTACGAAGCCACTGTCTCGCGGAGCACTCTCTCGGTGCTCTTCCGGCGGAAGCAAGTTGATGTCAAACGTCTCGTTGTCGTAGCAGATGCGTCCTTGAATACAGCTCGTCCTGTGCAGTATCACCTCACTTAGACCATTTCCTCGATGTTGTTGGCTGACATGGTCGAGTAGAGCTTGGAGGTTCATCGTCATTGGCTGGTGCCCCCCGAAGACGCAGAACATGCACAGGTAGGAGTACTGCTCGTCCTGTGCCGATTTGGCAAAGACGTGGCTCTTCGCAAGGAAAGACCAGCGATATCTAATGCCGCGAGCAAGGTCTGTGATGGCTCTATTGGTCAAGGCGTTCTGGTCCCGTCCTTTGAATGAGCATCGGGACTTGGAGCAGGTGAGGAAGTAGTACTTAGAATTCGCGGACTTCGTAAAGTCTTTTGCTCTGGTCATTGCCTTGTCGTCGCCGCACTGGAGCTTCCAAGCCGCCTTGCAAAACCCGAGATAGTTGTTGCTCCGGCTTGGGTGACTATTATCGAGTATGAAGTTCAGTGGGTAAGATTGCACTTGGCGGGTGGACTCGTGAGAATCTGTTCGCTGAGCGGAGACCCCCGTCGACACAGATGGAAGGGAGCCGGCACCAGTGCTAGGCCTTCTAGGATAAGGTGAGTATAAGCTTGAGCTTCGGTCGTTGTCGCCTTGATATGACGACAACGTGCTTTGGATCTCGAACTGGCCCTCCTCAACCTCTCGGTACGTGAATCTAGAGATGTCTGTGGCTGGACTAAGCGGCATGATCGGTATGTTACTCCTGCGGTCGGTGTTTTTAGGAGGAACTGGAGGCGGAGAGAGCCTTGCTCGAGCCGGTTGTATGTGAGGTGGGCTCAGTGATGGATGCATCTGTATTGCTGGAATGTTCACAGCAGTCGGTTTGTTGCGATCCTCAGACCGCTGCTGCTCAGCCTGTGCCAAACGCTGTCGGAGGGCTATCAACGTTGTAATGGCATTGTCTCTCCCAAGATCAGCGGCTCGAGCAAGAGCCAGAACGTCAGCGTCGCCATCCTCGACATCCCTGAGCTTTCCGAGAAGGCTGTTCTGGAGCTGAATCGTGATGCGCTGTAATGCGAGCACAGCCGTGAGATCTCCAGTCTCGAAGTCTGGTCCGAATCTGACAATGCCACGAAGACGCTCTCTTTGGATCTCGTCCGGCGCCTGTAATATGCTCTCTTCGAGTACTCGTGGGATCGGAGAGGCGAGACTGGGGGCGCCTCTCTGCTTCATGCGGTTCAAGATCGCAGCGCCGTTCTCAAATGCTGAAACAACGCCAGCTATGCATGCCTGGGTGATCATGTTAATCTACCGGCTTCCGAACTAGAAGCATCATATGATCAGATGGCTCACCGACACACCGCCTTCATCAGCGCCTGCATCTTGCGCGGAGTTGTGGTCATACATCCTGACTCGTTGCTCTTACGTTGTTGGTCCAGAGTCTATGCTCACCGAGAGTTCTCCAAGGATCATGCTAAGAGCTCACAGAGTTGGTATGCTGCAGGCTTAGTCGGTCAAGCTCCAGTCTCGAGATTTGCTATCGCGCGAGTACCAGTTGACAGGAAGTCGATTCGAACCATCAGACTGCACTTTCAACGTCGTAATGTGTCATCGCAAGGCTGAGGCAAAAGTCAATCGCAGGGCTTAGACAAGCAACGATAACGAGGCTGGAGGATGAGGTCTCCCCCGTTCTGGACGGATGCGGGTTGGCCTTGAAGGATGCAGTACCCTGCATGAATGCACGAAGGTGGGGTGGCTGTTTATCCCAGGGTTAGTCTTGATATACATGCATTGCGCGCATGTTCTTTGCGACGACCTTCGAGGTACGGTAGGTTGAGAAGAATACGGAGCATGTGTGGACTTGGGAAACTTCTCCCCTTTCAAGTTGATGCTCAAGACTATTGCTCATCAAAAAGCAGAGGACAACAAAGGCATCGCTAGCTAGCCGCTCGAGCCGCCAGCCTTGCTGCGGATATAGTCGTCGAACTCTTCCATGTTCCTCGTCTGGATGTAGACAGTGCCAGGTCCAGTGAACCGGCAGACCAAGCCCTCGCCGGTCTTCATGCTACTCAAGGTCCCGCCACCGGCACGTTCCATGGCGTAGTTGCAGCTCCAGGCAACCAGATGGCCGTTGTCGACAATGTGCTGCTCGCCTTGACCAAGGTGCTTCGTCTCGATCGCACCGTACGATGTCAACCAGAGCACACCCTCTCCAGAGAACTTGTAGATGAAGAGATCTTCTCCGGAGAAGAACGCTTTGCCCAGGCCTTGAGATTTCGTATCCTTCAGCACGTCAATCGTGTGCGCCAACATCGCATCCTTGCCAACATTCCATGATTGACCTCGCTGGATCTGGAGAGTACAGATGTCGCCGAACAGTGTTGGGGCTAAAGCCACGAGACCAGGACCGATGTAGGACGACTCGGCCATCTCGCCGCCAGTGAAGAGCTTCTTCAAGCTCACCTTGATCTTACCCTGCAATTGGACGGTTGGGGACATGTGGACCATGGCGCCAGGCTTCGACTTGATCGTGTCTCCTTGCCCGAGCTGTACATTCAAGGTGCTGTTCGTGTTCCGGTGCTTCACGGTCCAGGTCAGATTGCGATAGGACCCGGTATCAGATGCCTCTGGCACCTGGGATTGATGCGTGGGGCCGGACGCTGGTGGTTGGCCATACGCCTGCGGCTGCTGCTGATGTGGTGGCGCCGCTGCGTACCCACCCTGCGCTGGAGGTGGAGGGTAGTATTGCTGACCTTGCTGGCCATACTGCGGCTGCTGGGGCGGTTGCCCGTACGCGCCTGTCGAGCATTAGCTTTCTGGAGCAAGCAACTCTCCATGTCAAGATTCGCACCTTGCTGGTATTGGTCTTGCTGGTAGGACATCGTGAGTGTCTGGAACAGGGGAAGCTAAAGTAGAATTGGAGTTACTTGTCCTTCAGAAGCAGGTGAGGAATGTAGCAAGCTGCAGGCTTTACTACAGGCGGCGCCGCTGTCTTATGAAATACTCATAGCACCACGTTGGCTTTTCAGCTTGTGCCCAAGCTCCCGATCGACTTGCAGTAGTAATCAGGTACGACCAGCTAGGCGTGACACTAATGGGAGGCGGTGCTGCCGGCCTGCTTTTCTACGACAAACGCGCGCTTCGGGATACTGTTTCCATCCCAGTCATTCTCATGGGTCGGAGACCATCCTGGAGGGTAACGGGCGGTTGTGACGGGTTGGAAGTCTGTCAGACGGCTACAAATTTGGGTTGTGGTCATTCTCGCCAAGACACACAGCTGTCACGCCACCATCACGCTAAGATGGAGGGAGTGTGGGAGGCCTTGCGTGGAGCCAGCTGGGGCGGTATGAGGAACAAGAAGCGGTACATGTATGTGACGGCGATTCAGCTATGGAAGATATCCTGAAGCTCCACAAACTCGTTGATCTCCGCGCTGGGAGTTCCAATCACTCATCTCTAACTGATCATCGCAGCGCTAGAGTGCCGCACAGTACCCTCGCCTGCCACTTCTGCCCAACCCCATGGTTCTAACATCTTCGATGCAAGCCTTCGTCTTCTCGGCCGTTTTCCTCAACCGACCATCAGCGTGCGATCACTTGCGGTCTGGAGTGACAGTCCGATTCTCCTTCTTCGTCCTCTTCACGAATGTGGTCTCACTCCAGCCAAAGCGCTTCCGCAGACGTCCCCTAATTCCCCTCAACTTGACTAGGCTGTACTCCGGCTCTGGGTAGTGAGGACGGTGGACAGTAATCCGTCCCTTGTGGTTTCGCTCGTCAGTAAACGTTACAGCCGAGCCCCCGTTATGGACTGCTAAGCATCCAGCATCGTGGAGTGCTGCGGCAAAGTCTTCCCACTTTGTGCAGCTTTGGGCTTCGCCGATGCGAGAGAACATCCGCTCGAATAAGCACAGGCTTCTAGGGCCAACTTCTATCTCGACGGTCGGACGCGCATCGTCTTCTAGGTCTTGAATAGGCTCTACCTTCGAGTCTGATGATGTGATGGATGTCTTCTCCGCTGCAGGACGAGTCTTGACCTTAGGCTTTTTCGGTGGCGAGTAGCTCGTCGAGCTGGTGGTGGTCGACGGAGACAAGTCCAACGAGTTGAAACTGGCGATTGTTGAACCAATTTCGGTCGCTTTGGTCATTTGTTCGTCTGGCTTCGCTTGCGATGCTTCTATGCAGGAGATTAGCGCGGTCTAGAACGCACAGGGGAGAGCCGGTGCTTACCCAAGTTACGCAGTACGAGCTGCCGAGCCATGGATAGCTGTGCTTTCACGAAACGGCTGTATCGTGGTGCGAGTGCCACCTCGTAGGGCTCATGATGCGATCTATCTCCTCTTTGGGCCAGTGAACGATCTTCTGAATCTCGGATCTCATGTGAATGGAGACTGCCACCCAAAATGCCTGTGCAGCTTCATACAAGTCTCTCAGCTGCAGCAGTACTTCTGCGTTTCCCCACCGGGTCGGTAGTGGTAGAGATTGAAAGACTTGAAAGGCTTCAGCGATGTCTTGGTTATCGATGCTGAACCTGATTGCAAGGATGGGCAAGTTCGAAGTTCTCCAGGAGTCCATGGTCTGACAGATCTGGTAAGCCGCCTCAGCGGAGGGCAAGCAGACTTTGGATCTGTGCAGCCTAACAGCCGACAAGGCCTCGTCTAGACTGGCCATATCGGATATGTGGTGGCAAAGAAATTGATCCAGCCGACGTTTCTCTCTCTCGCTACCCTTGATCATGATTTGCTCGATCTGGTCAAGCAGGAAAGATGGAGCTCTTTTATACCCGACTTGCTGCGTCACAAGTTGGTAAACACACCAAAAGAGCTTATCTTCGCGGTACGCGTCCTCCTCGGCGGTTTGAATAGTGGTGCCTTCTACGGTAGTGGTGCGAAAGTGCTTCCGGAACGCTGGCAACAAGGGCAATGCGTCCCTGAGACGCTCACTTAGTTTGGAGAACCTGCAGTGCAGCTGCGCCTCCAGCCGCATCAGGGCAGCTCTGTAGTCCTTGGGCAGAGGAGTTCCGACTTGCACTGCACCATGATGCTGGCTCCGGATTTCCAGAAATTGTGACGCATTCCAGGTCAGGTCCCGCCACATCTCGACCCGGTCGACACCATAAACGATCGGATCGCACATATGTGGTGCCGGCAGTGATTTCTTGTCGCATGCTATCATAGCGCGAAAAACTGAGGACGTCTCAGGGCTGCTAATCTCGGTGCGGAAGAGTAGTGGGTCTGACTGCAGACAGGCCATCTCATCGTAAGCGGCTTCCAGATTTGATTCGAAGGACACAAACATGTAGTTTGCATCAATTGAAGGAGGTGCGTTGAATGGTTGCTCGACGTAGGTAGATCGCGCGACCAAGACGTCGCCAGTAACGGGCTTAAATCCAGCGGCCGAGAGTGTGGTCCATGCCGTGCATCCGGATATTGCGTTTTCGATCCCGTTCTGCATAATTAGATCTACAATTCGGCGGAGGAATCCGGAGAGGACAGATTGCGCTTCGAAGATAAGGAGCGGGCAGGGATAGCCAATATAGTCCCAAGCGTGGTTCGCTGCTACGTCCCATTGTACAAGCTGGCCGAGATTTGTGCCGTATGTAACAACTGCGTGCGGATTGTAAGCCGTGCGAAAGAATCCGAGATGGAAGCTACGTGTGATCTGTTCCCGGTCGAAGAGTACCCAATCCGCCAAGTCAGAGTGACTACGATGATGTATCATACCCAGCAGTCGCATTGGTTCTGTCAAGATAACCACCGTTAGCGTCACCTTTCAGCAAGAAACAGAAGAAGGTCGATACATACCTCGTGAGAGCGACTTCAGGTCCAGATAAGGAAGAAGAAACGACTCGTGTCGTGCTAGACGCATGTCTGCGCAGGAGCACCCTTTGGAACCCTTTCCGGAACGGGCATTCGGGCGAGTGTGAATATGTTTGTGCCACATCTTGTAGGCGAGGTCGACCTCCGACCATTTATCTGGATACATGCCGGGCTGTGCCTTCACAAGCATCTCAGAACGCTTTTTTGTAGTCTTCCGTCGCCATCGACTCGACAGCGCGTCTCCGTGGGTAATATAGCCTCGTCTACTACTTGTAGATTTTCTCGTGTGGTGGCGATCAGACTCCTGATGTTGGACGCCGCTTCTGCATCAGTGTGCAGAGCAGTGGGATGGCAAGCCGGACTGTGTCGAGCTGGAAACGGAACGTATTGGTCGCAGCAATGAGGACAGGTCTCGCGACAAATCGGTGGGGTTGCTGCAGATTGGAAACGCTGTGTGAAACCAGTATTTGCGAATTTCGACCATATGTCTATCCCACCACCAACGAGGATGGCTTGTCGGAGCGAATCAGCAGGCAGATATCGGAGGTCCTCAGTGTCCTCCCTGGTAGTTGCTTGTGCCGACCGGTGTGGTCGAAGAGGTTGCAATGTTGAGGTTTGGATCAGTCCGTGGAGTTAGATCGCATGAACCTGCCGAAATTCACATGAGTTGTTCATTTGCGGCTAGCGTCCCAAACAGGCAGCTGCAGATTCACAAGCAAGAAGCTCCAACACCAAAACCTCGCCGGCACATCACGACAGAAAGATCAGTGACACATCGACACAAGAAGAACTCTGTCGAGCATTCTTTTCAGAACCTCGCAGCTCCGGCACCGTTCAACGCCTTTCACGATGACCCTCCAAGGATGCACATCGTCCAACGGCCGGCAATATGGGCACACAACAGCTTCAATACTTTGTCGCCATTGTGGTGCAGCGCTGGTCACCACCTTCTCTATAGTAGCGCGGCGACGGGAAAAGCTTCAGAGTGCGCGATTCGTACCATCATGCCACCACCTCGAATGCTTCGCTTCGACACCGGAAATTTGACGGAGGCGTGGGGAGCTGGTGCGGCCAGGAATCCAGTATCTGACGCTTTTTGGAGAGCTTCATATCATTATAATACGCTTCCATGACACAACCGCATGTTGTCAGCCGCGAACGCCGGTGATCTTGCGGCGCTTGACGCTGAGTTGCTCGAGAGTGCGAGTGGTGTCACTCGTTGTGAACAATGCCTGGTGGTCGTAGGCAGGGTAGACTTCAGTTGTTTCGCTCTTGCATTTGCTACGAATCAATCATGATGATGTACCAGAAACTTCCAGCGTGCTCTTCTCGCACAGAGTGCCATCTCGGTCTTCGACCCGGCACCTGCTCACCTTATCCGTGGACTGTCTTGCTGACTTCTTGATGGCCTGGAGATCGCTGTGACTCCATCGCGCGGACTGGGCGAGGAGTGTTCAGCTGCGCACGAACTGGACCATTGTCGCTCACATATCAACATCTACTATCCTTCAATGATCTCGGAATCCTGCTCTTTAGCCTTCCATGCTCAGCCATATGCCAGTCAGATCTTCTTGAGTCGTGCAGTGCCCTCCACACGCCTCCCATAACTCCTGTAAACGTATCTCTCTTCAAGCTCGCAGTTCTCTAAAGTCGTAGATCTCCAGATTCGTAGTCTTCTCAATCCGCGGTCCTCTGAGTTCGGCTGTTGCTGGATTCAAAGGACCTTTCGGATTGAGCATCCTTAGGTCCCCAGCTCTAGCTCTAGGCATGTAGACCTCTTGAAGTCGTCTGATCTGACGACGCATCGCGGTTGCAGTTCGTAGATGGCGGGACGCGTCGCTGGGCCAGTGTATTGCTGCTGCATCATGTCGTCGGCGCAAAACACAGTCTCATCACTTGATGACTTGCGAAGCATCTCAATAGAGGGGGACATAAGCGCAGCGCTCTGCAAATGAAGAAACCCATATATTAAGAACAGGGCAAGACGTGCGATTCACTCGTATTGAGTTGTGATCGAGTGAAGTGGAGTCAAAGTTTGTGCCTCAGACTATCAGTCACGTGCTCGAAACGTAAATCCTGAAGTACGCGATTCTTGGAGAACGTAAATTCGGTAGCCTAGGATTTTCGTTTAACAGAGCCTACCCATCAACTGACACATCAGGTTCTTCGGCAACTATGAATCGATCAAAGAGATTCCTGATGATGGAGCTGTATGATCTATTAAGAATCTCGATACCAGCACTAGCACTTAGCTAGTACTCCCTCCACCTAACGACTAGCGATGACAACACTGCATCAGTTCCGCATCTTGAGCAGCTTCATGCGACCTTGTACTAGGTCCTCTAGCGTTCGGTAACCTCACCTCCAAGACTAATCTCCAACTCGCAGCGCCACCTCTGTTGCCAGGACAGTTTCCTGGATGCAACGGCCATTTCAGAGACATGAGAGTCTCACTCGCCTCCGGAAGCCGCGTGCTCCTTTGGCCTTTCCATAAATATCTGCTCGTCCCACCCGAAATGCTTCGTTAAGCGCTTTCCAATCCCCCTTAGCTTGTACAAGCCGTATTCCACCTCCGGATTCGGACGATGGACCGTGACACGTCCTTTCCGGTGTCGCTCGTGTGGTGACACGGCCGAGCCACCACTGTGACGTGCAGCAAGGCCAGCCTCCCACAACGCCCTTATCAGGTGCTCCCATTTGGTGGGACCCTGAGCTTCGCCGAACCGTGAAAACATGCGCTCGAACAGCCTCAGGCTTGCGGAGCTCACCGCAATCTTGCCGCTCGTGGCGACTTCCTTCTCTACGGCGGGGGGATCTGCAAGAACTTGTTCGTCAGAAGCGACGAGCCCTGCCGTGGTAGGACGAGTCTTGATCCGTGCCTTTTTCGGTGGTTCGAGGTAGGCGGCCTTCTTCTGCACAGGGTGGGAGATGTTGAGGTGGCCAAAGTTCGGGATCGTTTGGTCAGATTCGGCGGCTTTGCCTGCCTTGGTCTGCTGCTGTGCTTCTGCTGCAATTGTCAGATGTATTCGTGCGGACTGAATTTGGCTGGACTTAGCAAGGTTCTGCTGAGCCCCATAGTCCACAAGGTACACATGTCTGTCCACCCACTCCTTGTAGTCGGGTGTACATGGCCACTCGTAGATCGTCATGTACTTATCCACGACCTCGGCAGCTTCCGCAGCTTCACCCAACAAACTTGATAACTCGGACCTCATATGAGTACATATGGCGGTCCATATCGTGGTAATACCTTCGAAGAGATCTTTGAGCTGGCCTGCACCATTGTGTTTGATCTCGTCGGAAGCGGCTGGACACGGCAGTGAGACGAAAGCCTCAAAAGCTCTGGCCACATCGTGGCTATTCTCTCTTGAGGACAAGAATGTGTTCGTCATCAAGTTGCAGACCTGGCGGGTCACCGTATTTTGACAGATTGTCTTCGCTGCATCGTGATTGAGAAGACGTGGTCTCGACCTGTGAGACCGAATGGCCGAGAGCGCCTCCTCGATACTGGTCATATCGGAGATTTGGTGTAGCAGAGATTCGGGCATTCGGTGCTTGTCCTTGGCTTGGTCGATCTGGTCAAAGTGGAAGTACGCGGAGACTTCGTCGTCGTTCTCAGTCAGCTGAACCAAAATCCAGAACAGCCGATCCTTGTGGAATGCGCCATTCGTATCAAGGAGATGTGTAAAGACCCTGTCAGTGAGGCGGTAGTGTTGCCGGAACGTGGAGTACGCAGGAATCGCATCTCGTAGGCGATCACGCAGGTCCGTGTATTCGCAGACGAACAGAGCCTCGAACCTCATGAGAGCAGCGGCGTATGCTTTCGGCAGTGGCATACCAGCTCCTATCGCTTCCGAGGCAGTTTTGTAGTGCTTAGCGACATCCCCAGCATGGCCGACAAGCCACAGCCACATCTCACGCCGCCGGACTGCTAGCTCAACGGGTACCCACATGTACAGCGGCAGACAGGTGTTCGCGGTACAGCCTTGAAGTGCTGGGTTCTTCTTAGCTCGATTGATCGAGCCCCGGAGAAGAAGGGGGTTTCTTTGCAAAGATGAAAGCTCGTCAAGGGCATCCTCAACCCTCGATCTGTAGAGAGAAGTGATGTACTCAGGGTTGAAGGAGGGTGGCGCAGAGAATGGCTGCTGGAGATAGGCGGATCGTTCGATCAAGCTACTCAAGCTTTCCTTGCTTCGAAAGTGGGATTCTGACAGGCTGATCCAAGTGTCGTTGCCCGTCGGTGCTGTTGGTACATGACTGCCAGGCTGTAGCAGTTCGTCCACCATTGCGCGAAGAAGATCGGATAGGACAGCTTGTGCCTCGAAGACGAGCAAAGCGCACGGATACCCAATCTAGTCCCATTTATGGTTTGCTGGAGCTTGCCATTGGGTGAGCTGGCCTATCTGATCGCCATAGGCCTGTGAAGCAGATGGGTAAAAAGGGTCAGCAACGTCGCATACAGACAAGAAGACGCTGGCATAAGTACTTACAACAACCGCGTGAGGATTGTACGCTGTGTAGAAGAGGCAGCTGTGGAACGAGTGTTGAACATGCTGACGGTCGAAAAGCATCCACTCCGAGGGCTGCGAATGACTACGATGATGCATCAGAGCCAACAAGCGCATGGGCTCTGTACAACATTAGTTGAAACAGTCAGGTCTTGGGAGAAGGGCAAGTAAGATCCTAGCATAGCTCACCTTTCGACAACGACTCTTGGTCGACGTAAGGTAACAGGAAGGTTTCGTGTCTTTCGGGGCTGCGAGCCGCGTTGACTTCGTCGTGGCCGAATACTTGTCCTCCAGCGACCCTTTTCGCCATGTGGTGGACTTCATGCGTCATCTTATCCTCAAGCTCGACCCAGGCGCACTCCTTCTCGTGAATGTTCGGTTTTGCACGCAGTAGCATCTTCGCGCGCTGCGCTGAGGTCTTCTTCAACCATCTATGCGCTAGTGTGTTGCCATGTGATGAGATAGCTCCACGAACAATCGCCAGGTTCTTTCGCGTGGTAGTAAGAAAGTGCGCGATGTTGGAGGTTGCTTCCGTATCATCATGCATAGCCGTAGCCATGGCTCCGGACGGTACATGGCGTAGCGAGGCAGGCGCGTATTGGTCGTTGCAAGATTTGCAGTCTTTGTCACATGTGGGCGGCGTCGCTGCGGAGCGATGAGGATACTGCCTCTGCAGATCTGCTCGAACGTCTTTAACGAAGATCGGGGCCATAGCTGCCGTCTCTGCTGGTCGGTGTGCTCGATCTGTATACTGAGTGATGGCACAGGTTGGAGAATTTGCAGCAGAGATACAAAGATTGGGGATAATAATCACGTGCATTTGCCACTTGGCCGACCATGCCCAATTAGGCAGCTGTGGCATCCCGGTGCTTCCACGATCTTCCAGAGGTACACTTTACTCTGACCTCCATTCGCAATACATTTCCGGCTCTTCGTATCAAGTATATCAGGACGAGAAGGATGTGCATCTTGTTGCATCAGACTGACATCAATCGTCGTGTGACTATCCTCGACGGCGATGCTGGCAATCGTCAGCGACTGACAGGGAGAACGTTCCTCTCGGACTTACATGCCTCATTACGACTCTCAAAATCAGCGGCCTCCATCTCCAGAGTCCAGAGGGATCCATGCTCCATCATGGAGACCCCAAAGCCACCGGCCCCAACCCTCAACCCACAAAGACCGCAGCAAAGGGAGATAGTTGCGGGTAAGAGCATCGAAGCCAAACTTACATCCTTACAATACCAAAATCTCACTCGCACGGAGGGCTGGCCCAGATAGCAGCAGCCATCGTTAGCAACCAGAGCTCGAGACTGCCTTTCCCAAACGCCACGCTCAAATCGCAAAATCTTCTCATCTCATCACAGCACAACCACTTCATCCACTCAACACCATCGCCCCCTCCTCCCCATCCAGCACCCCCAGCGCGCGCGCATACGGCACAACCACCCGCTGCAGATCCCTCTGCCTGCCAAGCACCATCACAACCTCCCTCAGCAAAACCTTCCGCTTCCAGCCAACGACTTCGTCTCCGTCGCCCCACTCGAGCGCA
>JAABUL010001550.1_pt1 | contig 42758 bp, 40 predicted proteins | sample 5559151 | NCBI WGS metagenome assembly JAABUL01 (sample SAMN10711876, study PRJNA513368) | rock metagenome | isolation source: Antarctica rocks | place: Antarctica: Victoria Land, Pudding Butte sud | reverse complement strand
CCGCCGGCGTCGGCATCACGCCCGTGCGCGCGCTGCTCGAAGACCTGCCCGCGCACGTCGACGTCGACGTGCTGCTCCGCGCGTCGACCGCGGAGGAGCTCGTGCTCGTCGACGAGGTGGCAGACCTGGTCGAGCGCCGTGGCGGTCGCATGCACGAGCTCGTGGGACCGCGATCGGAGGTTTGCCTCGACGCCGCCGCTCTTCGCCGCCTGATCCCCGACCTTGCCCGCGGAGACGTCTACGTCTGCGGACCCGACGGCTTCACCGCGGAAGTCGTCCGCGCGGCGCGCGCGCTCGGCGTCACCGACGAGCGCATCCACCACGAAGCTTTCGCCTTTTAGCCCACCAAGGAACGACCGGAGAACGTGATGAAGCGAGCACCCATCGTCATGAGCGCCACCGTCGCCGGCCTGGCCGGCGTGGTCGGCTTCCAGACCCACACCCTGGCGCAGCACTCGGCGCTGGCGGCGACGCCCAGCTCGACGCCGGCGGCGGCGGCGACGCAGGGCAGCACCGCCAAGACGACCGCCACAACCTCGACCAGGCGCACGAGCACGACCAAGCGCGCCAGCACGAGCACGAAGACCGCCACGGGCAACCGCGGCCAGCAACCAGTACGGCGACGTGCGAGTCCGGGTGAGCGTCAGCGGCGGGAAGATCACCAAGGTCACGGCGCTGGACCTCCCCACGCAGGATCCGAAGTCGCAGGAGATCAGCTCCTACGCCGAGCCGCAGCTGCGCCAGCAGGCCCTCCAGGCTCAGAGCGCGAGCGTCGACGGCGTCTCCGGCGCCAGCTACACGAGCGAGTCCTACAAGGAGTCACTCCAGTCCGCGCTCGACCAGCTCGGCTTCAAGGCGTGACCGGGGCGATGGCTGCCGCCCTCGGGCGCCCGCGGATCACCCCGTACTCGAGCAATGGCCGACGATCGAGATCCGGCTGCTTCGCGCACGGAAGCTCGCCCGCAGAACGCGCGTCCTGCGGTCATAGCGCCAGGAGCGCCGAGGGAGCGTGCGCCGGCCGATCCGCACCGAGCACGGCTCGAACGGGTGCGCGAGCGTCGAGAGCGACGCCTGGAGCGCGTAGCGGCGCGTGCGGCGCCCCGCGATGCCGAGCCTCCACGCCGCGCGCCCCTCGGCCGAGCTCCAGCGCTCGCCCACGCCCAGGGCGCCGCGGGTGCGCCCGCGCGGGAAGGCGAGCAGCTGCCGGCTGCCCTCGCGGTCGGCGGCGTGGACCAGTCCGCGGGCGTAACCGAGCCGCGTCAGGGTGTCGACGTCCGGCGCGAGAAGCGGGATGACGGCCCCCGCACGTACGACGAGCGGAAGCTCTGAGAGCGGGGCGGGCACGCTCACCGTGCGACGGCCCGGCAGCCGACGTGCCCGCCCGAGGGCGAGCGCTCCGGAGCGCGTCGTGTGCACCGAGCGCCACAGGTCCACCCACTGCCCGGACGGCAGGTAGACCCTCCGCGAGCGCTGCCCGGGCGCGACGATCGGTGCGGCGAGCAGGTCGGGCCCGAACATGAACTCGTCGTCGCGCCGGTTCGCCGCCGCCTCCCCCCCGAAGGCGAGCGCCAGGTCGCGCATGATCGGCATCCCCGAGCGCCCGTACTCGGCCTCGGCGGCGGCCAGGTACGGATAGAGCTGGGTGCGGAGCTTGGCGTAGCGGCGCCACACAGGCAGCACGGCCGGGTCGAAGATCTGCGCCCGCCGCTTGCCGTCCTCGGGTACGCGGGACCCGTTGGCCTGCGTGCGCATGATGCCCGACACGGCGCCGAGCTCGATCCAGCGGTCGAGCAGCTCGGGCGTCAGCTGGTGCTGGCCGAGCAGTCCGAAGAAGCCGCCGACGTCGGAGCCCCAGAGGCTCACTCCGCTCGCGCCCATCGACAACCCGTTGCGCACCGCCGAGGCGAGGCCGTCGAAGCCCCAGTCGGTGGTGGGATCGCCGCCCCATACGAGCTGGGAGTAGCGCGCGGACCCTCGCCATCCCGAGCGGTTGAAGCGGGCGAGGGCTCGCCCCGAGCGCCGCGAGAAGTCGTAGGCCGCGCGGTGATAGAGGAGCACGTAGCGGTTGTGCATCTGGTCGCCCGGGGTGCCGTCGGCCGAGCGCGCGTCGGTGGGCGTGTACTCGCCGAAGTCCTCCATCCAGCCGTCGTAGCCGTCATGGGTCGCCTCCCCGAGCAGGCTGCCGTAGAAGGCGGTGGCGCCGGGAGCGGAGAAGTCGATCTGACCCACGAGAAACTGAGTCGAGCCCGTGTAGCGGTACTCGTAGGGCTGGTCGAGCTCGTTGCGCGTGAGCAGGTGCTCTGAGCGTGCTCGCGCGTAGGCGGGATGGCTCGTGCAGAGCATCGGGTTGAAGTAGGTGGTCACCGCCAGGCCGGAGGCGTGGAAGCGACGAGTGCGCTCGCGCTGCTCTTCGCGTTTGGCGAGGTGATCCGCGCACGGGAGGTAGTGGGTGTAGGTCTGGGCGACCGAGACGGGGGCGTCGGCGCGCTGGAGCGTGCGCAGGTCGGCCGCCTCGTCGTGGCCCTTCGCGGGCTGAAACCACGGGCCGAAGTACCAGGGAGCGGCGGGGCGCGGCTGGCGCCCGAGGCGCGCGGTCATGCGGCGCAGGGCGTCGGCCGGCCTCGGCCCGGCGAAGACGCGGAGCCGTAGACGGGTGGCGCTCACCTGCACGGTCCAGGCGTCGGCGCGATCGCTCGCGAGGTGGAAGTTCGAGACCTCGTCGTTGTCCACGAGCACCCCGTAGCCCCGGGTGGAGAGCAGCCAGGGGATCGGGAAGTAGGTGGCGTCGGGGCGGGAGTTCTGGCCGGGCGGCGGCACGAACGCCGCGACGAAGGGCTGCTCGTTGGGCTGATAGGGACCCTCGGTGACGCGGTTCTCGACGGTCCCGCCGCGCTGGTCGACGGCGTTGGAGCGCTCGCCGAAGCCGAGGAACCGCTCCGTGTCCGTCGCCGCGAAGGAGATGCCGACCGCGCTCACGTCAGCCAGCGTCGTCCCCGTCACGCGCGCGGCGAGGCCGATGACACCGTCTGCGTCGGGCGCGAGCCGGACGGCGATCTCCCGGCCGAGCGGGTCTGTGGTGGCGAGCGTCGCCTCGTAGGCCGGCCCGTCGCGGCGCGCGCTCACCACGCGCGTCGCCCGTCGCCAGCCGCCCGGGGTCCCGAAGCCGAGGCGACCGGTCGGGCCCGTGCCGGTGCCGGGATCCTCGCGCAGCCCCGCCGACCGCGGCGCCCCGACGAACGAGAGATGCCACGGGTTAGCCTCGATGGTGGCGCGCAGCGCGCCGGAGGAGACAGATTCCTGCGCCGAGGCTGCGGGCGCGGCGAACAGGATGGCCGCCGCCGCGGGGAGCAGGCTGCGTCGGAGCATGGCGGCGAGCACGGCGCCAGACGGTGTCAGGTAAGCGGGGTGGCGGTCAAGCGCGAGGCGGCAGGCGCGCCGTCGTGCGCCCGAGTTCGGTTCGAGCCCGATTCGCACCCCCTGCGTAAACCCTCTGTCGTGTTAGGGCCGCCTATACCCGGACGACGTCGACGGCTTCGAACGAGCCGAAGTCGCCGTCCTGCGTCCATACCTGAGAGCCGTGCACGAGCGCGGCGGCGGCGACCCAGGTGTCGTGCACTCGCGGCCTGGGTCCCTTGGCCAGCTCTCCGGCGGCCAGGCGCGCGTAGGAGGGGGCGACCCGCTCGTCGGCGGGCAGTCCTGCGGTCTGCTCGCGAACGCGGGTGAGGGTCGCGAGTCGCAGCGCGCGCGCCTCAGGATCGCCGGCCGCGAGCACGCCGAGCTCGAGCTCGGCGAGCGTGACGACCGAGACGGCCACCTCGTCGGGGAGCGGGCGTCGTAACTCGCTGCCCTGCTCGCCGGCGACGAAGATCGACGTGTCGAGAATCGCGCTCATCTCGGAGCGACAGACTGATCGCGTGTCGGCGCCAGGTCGGCGAGCAGCCCCGGGTCGGCCGGGGCCTCGCGCACCACGGGAGCCATGGCCGCGCCGCTCACCCATTGCGGGCGGCCGAGCGGAACGAGCTCGGCGACGGGCCGCCGATTCACGTCACGCGCAGGCGCTCGCCCGCCTCGACGCGACGCAGGAGGGCGGCGCTGCAGTTGCGGAGGTCGCGGGCCGAGACATCATGCATGTAACACGACGGTAGTACTCGTGCTACAAGCGCGGCTCGACCAAGCGGCGGATCTTCGGCCGCCGCACGAAGTCGCCGGCCCGACGACGACGGCGATAAGGCAGAGCCGTCGGCGAGCACAAGACGCGGCAGGCCGGTCATCGAGCGCGCGGCGATCCTCGCCGAGGGGCCGACTTCGACGAGGCGATGGCGTGGATCGTGGCGCGCGGAGGCAAGGCAGAGGCGATGGTCTCGGCGGCTCCCGGACGCGGGCTACACGCGTCGCGGATCGACGATCCGCGCTGGCGGAGAGGACCGGACGCCTCTTCGCTTCGTGCTTCCGCCGGGCGCGCTGAGCTGAGCGTTTGCCGCCGAGCGATTCGAAAGCGTGAGTAGAGTCTGTAAGCGACGGTTCCATCGTTGGGTGTTTGGCTCCCGCATCCCGTGTTGGTCACAGACCTATGACGGAAGCCATCTGAGGAGAGCATCCACATGGATAAGCAACCGGACCGTCCGGCCGGACCGACGGCGCCCAAGCTCACGTTCGGCGATCTCAAGCGGCAGGTGGCTGACCGCAACGAGCTCACCTACAAGGCGGCCCGTGACAACCCGAGCCCCTACGAGCAGTTGCTGGCCGAGAAGCGGCGGCACCGCGACTCGTCGCGCTGAGCTCCGGTTCCTCCGGTCTATGACCGAGGTAGCGAACCTGTAGAAGCAGGTCGCGCCCGGCGAGCGCGGTGTCGCGCTGGTACGTCGCGGGGACACGCACGTGATCGGCGACCGGATAGCCGCGCATCAGCCCGTCACCACTGCGCAGTTGGTGTGGCTGCCCTTGGCGGCGCAGACCCCGTTACGGTGGGACGATGAGCGGGCTCGACGCACCTTCCCGGCGCGAGACACTCGGCCACCGCTTCGACGATGCCGTCACCGTGGCGCGTGAGCTGCACGCCGACCAGCAACGCAAGGGCACCGCGATTCCCTACTTCGTGCATCTCCTCGGCGTGGCATCGCTCGTTCTCGAGGGCGGTGGCGACGAGGAGGAGGCCATCGCCGCCCTGCTGCATGACGCCGTCGAGGACCAGGGCGGTCCGGCGACCCTCGCGGCGATCGAGCAACGCTTCGGCCCCCGGGTGGCGGCCATCGTCGCCGCCTGCAGCGACACGGACGAGGTCCCGAAGCCGCCGTGGCGCGCGCGCAAGGAAGGCTACCTCGCCCATCTCGTCGCCGCCGACCTGCCCGAGGGCACGCTGCTCGTCTCGCTCGCCGACAAGCTGCACAACGCGCGCGCGATCCGGGCCGACCTCCACGCCCACGGCGACGAAGTTTGGAGCCGCTTCAGCACCGGCCGGTCCGACCAGCTCTGGTACTACCGCTCGCTCGCCGAGGCCTTCCAGCGGCTGAGGCTGGGAGCGATGGCCGAGGAGCTGGCGCGGACGGTGGAGGAGATCGCGACGCTGGCCGGCGCGACGGCGTAAGCGGAGCAGCTTGCGACTGACTGACGGCCACCTCCGCCACTCCCCCAGCGACCTCAACACGTTCTTCGAGTGCGAGCACGCGACCGGACTCGGCCTCCGGCGTGGGCGCGGCGAGATCCGCTGGACAAGGCGCCGCGTCCCGACGCAGAGCTCGTTGCCGAGCGCGGCATGCGCCATGAACGCGGGGTCCTCCAACGGTTGCGCGCCGGTATCCGAACGCGGCCAGCGCGCCGCCGACCAGCGGCGCGACGATGAACAGCCAGGGCTGCTTGAGCGCGCTGCTGCCGACGATGATTTCCGGGCCGAGTGAGCGCGCCGGATTGACCGAGGTGCCGGTGAGCGGGATGCCGACCAGGTGCACACAGGTCCGGGCCACGCCGATGGCCAGCCCGGCCGCTCCGGGCGAGCCGATCCGGCTGGTCGCGCCGAGCACCACGAACACGAAGATCAAGGTCAACACGACCTCGACGGCGAACGCGCCTCCGGCGCCGATCCCGATCATCGAGTGGCTGCCAAAGCCGTCGGCACCCAGGCCGACCGAGCCGGTGAAGTAGGTCGGGGCGCCAGAGACCAGCGCCCACAGGATCAGCGCGCCGACGATCCCGCCGGCGAGCTGGGCCGCCCAGGAGCGGATCGCCACCCGGCCAGGCGTCCACCCGGCATCGACATCATGCGCAAAGCGACTCTACGTCCTCCCGGAAGGCACCGGCCGCGTCCGAGTCGACCAACAGTTGCTGACCATGGCGCCACTCTCGACCCTGCTCATCGAACCCAGCAGCGCACGACAGATCTTCAACGACGCTACCGTCGACGCGCTTTGGCTGATCGTCGGTGCGCCTGTTGAGCCCGCCAACACCCTACAAATGACCCCTGAGCAACTCGCGTGGACCTACCCCGACGGGCCCACGGCATTTCCCCCTGAGCTAACCAGTGGATGACGCCGCCGCGCTGCTCGCGCTCGCCCAAGCACAACGGGCTGAGGCTGCGCAGCGTGTCGCTCAGCTTGAACAGACCCTGGCTCGGTTCCGAGAGCATCTCGCCAGCCAAGGAGCAGACCCCTCAGACCTGCGGTTCTTCGAGACGCTGGCGATCGACATCGCACTCACGAAAGCGACCGAGCAAAACGCCCTTGCGTTCGTTCGGTCCCTGACCTGACCCCCGCCCCTCCGGATACTCGGCTCTCAAACTAGGCGCGCTCCTGTCACCCGCCGGCTGCGGACGCCGCACCACCATGTCGCACGCCGATCCCTCAGCGACATATGGCAGTACGGCTCGTGCTCGACCCAGCGAGACGCGTGATGATCGTTTGTTGACATCGTGCGGGTTGTCACGTTACGGTCCGCCGCGAGTAGAGGGAGACCAATCAGTCTCCCTGGGACGTGCGAGGAGAGAATCTACGTGCAGATGAACGAGCCGGGCGCCCCCGTGGCGACCGTGTCGCTGGATGACGCCGTCACCGACCACGCCGAGGAGTACGTCCCCGTCGGGATCCACCTCGTCGGCAGCGTGCCGCTCGGCAGCGCGGAGGAGGTCTTCCGCACCGTCGCCGGCACCGTCGGCGACCGCCTGCGACGGCTGCCCGACGGCGAGACCGGACCTCGCTCGGACTGGATCCTGTGGCAGTACCCGGTGTTCAGCTCGCGGCCGCAGTTCGAGGTCGGGCCCCCGGGCCAGGACTCCTACCGCACGCTGCCGACGCTGCGCGTGCGCGGTGGCGACGCCGGCGCCGCGCTGAGCTTCGACAACCTTGGCTACGCCGACGCCGCGACCGCGTCCTACCGGCGCTTCGCGCAGCTCAAGCGCGACGGCGTCATCGCGCCGCACGTCCGCTTCCAGCTCTCGCTGCCGACGCCGCTGGCGCCCGTGACGGCGTTCGTCGCCGCCGAGCACCGCGCGCAGGTCGAGCCCGCCTACGAGGCGCAGGTCCTGGTGGAGCTCGTCGCGATCCTCGCGAAGATCCCGGCCGACCAGCTCGCGATCCAGTGGGACGCGCGCCTGGAGTTCGCGATGCTCGAGGGCATCACCGCGTCGTGGTTCGGCGAGGTCCGCTCGGGCGTCCTCGAGCGGCTGCTGCGCCTCAGCCGGCAGATCCCCGACGCCGTCGAGCTCGGCTTCCACCTCTGCTACGGCGACGAGACGCACGGGCACTTCGTCGTCCCGCGGGATGCGGGCAAGATGGTCGACGTCGCCAACGCCCTCGCGTCGAGCCTCGGACGGCCGATGAACTGGCTGCACATGCCGGTCCCGCGCGACGCCGGCGACGACTACTTCGCGCCGCTTGCGAGCCTGCGCCTGCAGCCCGAGACCGAGTTGTATCTCGGCGTCATCCACGTCGAGGACGGCCTCGACGGCGCCCGCGAGCGGATCGCCACCGCCCGCCGGCACGTCGACGCGTTCGGCGCCGCGAGCGACTGCGGCTGGGGCCGCGGTGGCTCGGCGGCGGTCCAGGAGCTGCTCGGCCTGCACCGCGAGCTATCGCGCGGCGTCCCGGCGGCCGACAGCTGCGCCGGCTTCGAGTGGCCCGCCGGCGTCGCGCGGATCCCCGACGAGCCGTGGACGAAGGCCGATGTCCACGAGGCCGGTGTCGCCTACGACAACGTCGACGAGCATGGCTGGTACTCGAACCTCAACCGGATCGTCGATTCGCTCGCCGCCGAGCTGAAGGGCGGCGACCTGCTGATGGATTACTCCGGCGGCACCGGCATCCTGCTCGACCGCCTGCGGCTGCGGATCTTCGACCGTCAGGTCGGGGCGCTCATCGTCGACGCGGGCGCGAAGTTCCTGCGCGTCGCGCACGACAAGTATCAGGACGACCCGCTCGTCGCGATCCGCCTGCTGCGCTTCATCCGTGAGGAGCGCCGCCTGCAGACACTCGACGAGGTGCTCGAGCCGGCGCTGCTGGAGCGCGGCGTCGACGTCATCGCGGTCGCCAACGCGATCCACCTGTACCCGAATCTCGCCGAGGTCGCCGGTATGTGGAACCGGGCGCTGCGACCCGGCGGCAAGGTCTTCGTCTGCACCGGCAACCTGCGCAACCCGCGTGCCGCGCCCGGCGAGTGGATCCTCGACGAGACGGTCTGGGTCATCAACGACATCGCCGAGGGGCTCGTCCGCAGCGACCCGCGCTACGCGCACTACCGCCCGGTCCTCGACGACACGGCGCGGATGCAGGCGCACGCCACGACGCGCGACCGCGTGTTCCTCATGCCGCGCACGCTCGAGGAGTACGCCGACACGCTGAACGCCGCGGCCCTGACGGTCACCGACGTCGGCGAGGAGACGATCGTCGCCGACGTCACCGAGTGGTTCGAGTTCCTCGCCGCCTACCACGACGCGGTCCTCGGCTGGGTCGGCGGGACGAAGAAGCTCGACGACGCCGAGCCGACGGCGGAGGCCGTCGCCGACCGGCTGGCGATCATGCGCGCGGCGATGGACACGATCTTCGGCGGCCGCCAGACGTTCAACGCCTGCTGGACCTACCTCACCTGCGTGAAGGCCGAGTAGATCACGGTCGGGATGAGCGTCATGCTCTCGATGCTGCGCCGCCGCCACGGGGCGACGCTCGTCGACGCCGTCTGGTGGGTGCCCCTCGCGGGTGCGGGCGACCGTGGCGTTGCGAGCTCGCAGACCGCGCCGCCTGCCGCGGCGATCATGCGCGACGCGCCACGCGCGTGCGACACGAACGACGCGCGCGTTGACGTGCTCGCGCACTGCCCAACGTGCCGCACTCTCGCGGGCACGGTTCGACTCGCTCCTGAGGCGCGAGAGCGCGATGGCTGCCCACACTCGGTGCGGACGGGTCGGACGCCGTGCAGAGGTGTGGACCCGAGCTGTCAGCAAGACGCGCTGAGGCGGATCGGAGCGCCCGGGGGTGGCCTACGGAGAGAGCCGGTAGAAGCGATAGAAGTCGTTGTCGATCGTCAGCACCTGGAAGTTGCCGACCCGGCTTCTTCGGCGTACCGGCGGATGGTGCCGGCGCGCATGACGGTGCCGGTCCCGGCGGCGTTCTCGCCGATCATGCCGACCGGGAGGCAGTGCAAGATGCTGAAGCCGTAGTAGAAGCGCTCGACCTCGTCGCCCGGGGGGTCGAACTGGTCGGGCACGCGCTCGTCGCCGACGATCACCGAGCCTCCGTCGGCCAGTAGCTTGCGGCAGGCCTGCAGGACCTCGACCGGGTAGGACATGTCGTGCAGCGACTCGTGGATGTAGACGAGGTCGTAGCTGCTTGCCAGCTCCTCGTCGGCGGCGTCGCGCAAGTGGAACGCGACCCTGTCCTCGAGCCCGCTTGCGGCCAGGTGTCGCCGCGCCGCCTGGATCGAGGCGGCGTCCATGTCGATCCCATCGACGTGGACTTTGGGGTATCCGCATGCGATCGCCAGGCTCGAGCGCCCTTCGCCGCAGGCGACATCCGCAACGCGTGCCGGCGGGTCGGCCAGCAGCCGCTCGTGCACGTGCGGGACCGCGTTGAGCCACTCCCCGGCCAGCAGCTTGTCGAACATCGGCCGCGTGAACCGCGCCTGGCCCTCGTGCAGGTCGGCGCCGTAGTCCGCGTACGGGACACCTGCTTTCTCTCCCGTGACTTCACGGCGGAGGCCATCCTCGGACTGGCGGAAGGTCGCCGAAGCGATCGCAGTGCGGTCGCTGGCGCCCCGGCGGAAGCGATCGTCGGCAAGACGAGAGCCGGCTCATGGTGACGCGATTTCGATGCTGTAGCGAGCCGTTCCCGGCGGTTTCGCAGGGGACCTTCTCGTATGATCGAACTGTGCTGCGGATGGCTCCTTCTCGGCTCGGTGTTTCTCGCGTGAGCGGCCCGTCTGCACGCCGGTCTGGGCCGTGACGGTACGGGTCCCGGTCCGTCCGGAGATGCTCACCTGGGCACGAGAGCGCTCTCGACTGGCCCCGGAGGACCTCTTCAAGCGTTTTCCGGCGCTCTCGGCCTGGGAGGACGGCGAGAAGCAGCCGACGCTCAAGCAGTTGGAGAAGTTCGCCTCGGTGACACACACGCCGGTCGGCTACCTGTTCCTGCACACACCACCGGAAGAGACGCTCCCGGTTCCGGACTTCCGCACGATCGGGGACGCCGAGATCGGCAGGGCAAGCCCAAACCTCCTGGACACGATCTACCAGTGCCAGCAGCGGCAGGACTGGTACCGCGACTACGCGCGCCTGCACCGGGAGGACCCCATCCCGTTCGTTGGGACGCTGACCGCTGGATCGGATGTCGTCCAGGCGGCAGATCAAATGCGCCAGGTGCTCCGGTTCGCGCCGAACGAGCGCGGGAGTAGCTGGAGCGAGGCATTCCGGCTCCTCGTCGAGCAGGCAGACCGCAACGGCCTGCTCGTCATGGTCAACGGCGTTGTCGGCAGCAACACGCACCGCAAGCTGGACCCCAAGGAGTTCCGCGGGTTCGCCTTGGCCGATGCTCTCGCACCCGTGATCTTCGTCAACGGCGCCGATACCAAGGCGGCGCAGATCTTCACGCTCGCGCACGAGCTAGTCCATGTCTGGCTCGGCGAGTCGGCGGTCTCCGACGCCGACATGGCGAGGACCTCCACCAACGCGACCGAGCGGTGGTGCAACCAGGTCGCAGCCGAATTCCTCCTGCCCGCGGCTTGGCTCGAGGGCTACACCCTGGACCCGAACGGGGTCACGGAGTCGCTGGAGCAGCTCGCCCGCCGGTTCAAGGTCAGCACGCTCGTGGCCCTTCGCGGTCTGTACGACGCCAAGTTGCTCAGGGAGGCTCGCTACCACGAGGAGTTCGCGTCCGAGCTGGCGCGCGTCCTCGCGATCATGGACGAAGGGAGCGGCAGCGGCGGCGGCAACTTCTACAACACGCAGCCCGTCCGGGTCAGCAAGCGGTTCGCGCGCGCGCTGATCGAGAGTACCCTCGAAGGGCAGACCCTTCGTCGGGACGCGTTTCAGATGCTCGGTTTCAAGAAGGTGTCGACGTTCAACGAGCTGGCCGTTCGCGTGGGAGTCAGGTAGTTGGCCTATCTCCTAGACGCCAACGTCTTCATCGAGGCCAAGAACGCTTACTACGGATTCGACTTTGTCCCCGGCTTCTGGGACTGGCTCGACCGGGAGCACGCGAAGGGCAACGTCTACTCGATCGAGAAGGTCCGCGACGAATTGATCGGCGGCGACGACGAACTCGCCGACTGGGCCAAGGACAAGGACCACAACTTCTTCCTGTCACCCGACGAGAAGATGCTCCCAAGCCTTGCGACGATCGCCGCCTGGGCCAGAAGCGGCCACTATGAGGGCGCCGCCGCGAACACCTTTCTTGACGCCGCGGACTTCTACCTCGTCGCGCATGCCGACACGCACGGGTTCGATGTCGTGACCCACGAGAAGGTCTCCACATCGACCAAGAAGATCAAGATCCCCGACGCTTGCATCGCGCACGGCGTGAAGACCATGAACACGTTCGCGCTGCTCCATCGAGAGAAGGCGCGGCTCGTGCTCGGCGCCTGAGGCAGCGTCCCGGCGTCTCATACGGTCACGGCTCTTGTGTCCGACGTCCTTGATCTTTGAGTAGGCCGCTCACACGAGGGCCAGCGTGGCCGATGCAGCCGATCCTCGGGCGATAATGGCCACATGGGCGCAGACAGAAGTCCAGATCCGGATCGACTCCCGGACTCGACCGATCCGAACGGGCCATGCCCGAGGTGCGGTCGCGTCGCCAACTTCCAGTCGTGCGGCGTCGCAGAGATGACTTTCAAGCACGGCGGCTACGCGATGAATAGCAACGGCACGAGGGAGCGTTTGGCCTTCCAGCGCGTGCGATCCTGGAGTGCAGCGGCTGCAACGACCGGATTGTCGTCATCGAAGACGAACTGGTCGGCAGGCAGCGCGGCGGCCGTGCCGGCACCATCACCGGGGAAGGCGTGCACTGGTGGCCGACCCCCGGTGCCCAGAGCCTCGGCCCATCTGTCCCTGCCAAGGTCGCGAGCGCTTACGGCGAGGGGGTTCGCTGCCTAAGAAGCGATTGTCGCGGAGACTCGTCGCCCTCGAAAGGTGGTCTTTGGATATGCCCCGGGCAGCGTAGGACCCGCTCCAGGCCGGGTTGCCCGACCGAGGGAGTCGAGCTATTCGGCCGGAAGAGGCGCGTGGCTTCCGATCCGGACGTCTATCCGGCTTCGACCATGTGCGCGGGCAACTCGGGCCGTCGCATAGACCATGCCGCGTGCACGAAGACGCCTCCGACGAGAGCCTCTGAGGAGGTTGACTCCCGACACGACCGTACTGAGCTGGCGGTCCATTTCCCTCCTGGTGGCCCCACCGGCTCGTCGAACATGGCCCACCGCGAAAAGGCGCACGAGCGTAAGGCACGTGTGGAAAGCGGCGTCAGCCTGTCCAGGGCTAACGCTTAGCGGCACTGACTCGGCGTCAGTCCCGTGGCGATCGAGTTCAGCACGACGCCGAGGATCCGCAGGCTGTGGCTGGCGTGCGGGGACTGCTCGATCAAGAGCACCGGGATGACGAGCAGCGCGGCGAGGAGCATCGGGAGCTCGAAGCGCCGGGCGACCTGTCGGCTGCGCTCGTCCATGGCGTGCTATTCGCCCCCGGGGAGGTCCGCCTTTGCCGACGCCCAGGCGCTCGCGTCGCGGGCACCCGCGGCTGTCTCGCCGTCGGGTAGGCTGCGCGCGCGTCCGGGCGCAGAGCGAGGAGAGGGGCATGGCAGGAACTACCGACGGTGAGCGCCAACGCCTCCTCGCGGACCTGGCGACGTGAGCCGCGCGCTCACCCTCCTGCTCACCGGGCTTTTGTTGCTCGCGGGATGCGGCCAGGACAACGGTTCGCCGCAGTCGGACTCGTCCGTGGTCGGCGGTGTCCCCGCGCCTCGCCGCCACGACCACCGCCGGGCTCCTGATCGCCCTCGCGTGCAGTCCCGTCGGGCCACCGGCCGGACCGCGCTGGGCACGGCGTCGAAGACCACCGGCTGTCGGGTACTCGGCAGCCTTCCTGATCCGGCGTGCACCCCCGGCGCGGTTCTCGCGTCGGCCACCCCGGGGCGGATCTGCGTGTCCGGGTACACCGCACGAGTGCGCAACGTCTCAGAAACGCTCAAGGGGCGCGTGTATGCCGCCTATGGCATCGCCTCGCATGCGGCCGGCTCCTATGAGGTCGACCACCTGGTGCCGCTTGAGCTCGGTGGGTCAAACGCCCGCGCGAACCTGTGGCCCGAGCGCGCGCCCGGCTTCGGGCGGAAGGACGCGCTCGAGAACGCCTACCACGACGCCGTGTGCAACGGCACCCTCCAGCTCGCCGTAGCGCAGCGCCGCATGGCAAGGAACTGGCTGCGGTATTCGCCCAATGCGGCCACGCCTTCGACAGCGGCTCAACCCAAGCCTCCCGCGTCGTCTTCGACGGGCCCCTCCGGGCACGTCACCTGCTCCCAGTTCTCCTCGCACGCTCAGGCGCAGTCCTACTTCGAGGCTCACCGGGACACCGCAGCGAACCTGGACCGCGACGGCGACGGACAGGCCTGCGAGCGCCTGCGCTGAACCGAAAGGACCGCAATCTCCGGGCGCACCGAGGCCGTCGAGCGTCTGATCCCGCTTGACCGGCGTGCGAACATGTGTTCGTGACGAGTGAGGGCAACGGCGCGGTCTACCGGGCATTCACGAGCGCGCTGGCCAAAGGGCAGCTCGATCTGGTGCGCGCCTACGCCGCCGAGCTGCCGCGCGTCGGTTTGGGTGACGCGCTGCAGATCTGCCTGCTCATGCGCGATCAGGATTCCGAGCGCTATGACCGCGCGGCGCTCCGCTGGGCGGGGCGCTTCGCGCTCGAAGCACGGGAGGCGACGCTCGAGGATCTCCGTGAGGCGGTCGCCGCCCTCGAGGCGCTACCTGCCCGTTCGCAGGAAGCGATGGACACGCTCGCCCAGCTCTGCGTCGAGCATCGCCTCGCGTTCTAGGAACCGCGGGTGTGGAAGCGCGGGTGCCTTTCGCTTCACCGACAAGTTCGACCCGCGCTGTGTGCGCGAGCGCCTTGGCGCTCGTGAGCCTGTTTCGCCGGGAAGGTGGAACGTTGCCCGGGCGGGTAGCTCTGAACCGCGTTCGGCGACCGCGCCTTGGGCCTGAGGCGGTCATGGTGCCTCGGCGTGCAGTTTGCCGCGGGTGAGGGTGAGGGGGATGACTCCGGTCTGGGGGGCCGTGCCGTCGCGGGTGGGCACCTGTTTGGGGCCGCCGGTGCGCGCTTTGACCGAGGCTTCGTCGAGCGAGACGGCGAGTATGAGGGTGGCGGTGAGCTCTTGGCGGGTGTGGGCGGGGAGCTGGCGGGTGCGTCCGGGGAGGAGGAACTCGACGAAGTGGTCGAGCGCGCGGCTTTTGGCGTCGGGGTCGGTGATCTGGGTTGCGTGGCCGTAGACGACGGCGCTGCGGTAGTTCATGGAGTGGGTGAACGCGGTGCTGGCGAGCACGAGCCCGTCGAGTAGCGTGATCGTCGCGCATAGCTCGCCGCCGGCGGCGAGCGCGCGCAGCATTCGGTTCTTGCTTGAGCCGTGGATCAGGAGGGTGTCGCCGTCGCGGGCGTAGCCCATGGGAAGCACGACGGGGTGCCCGTCGGCGATGAAGGCGACGTGGGCGACGAGTCCGGCGTCGAGGATTTTGTGGAGCTCCTCGCGGCGGGCATGGGCGCGATCGGCGTGGCGGCGGACGCGGGTGCGTGGCGTAGCCCCGAGCACCGGGGCCTCGGGCGTCCTCACCGAGGGGTCCTCGCTCGGGCGGCGCTTGGGGCGCGACCGCTGGGTGGCGAGCACGCACGCTGCGACGAGGATCGCGATGAGCAGTCCTCCCGGGTCGAGGTGTTCGCCGAGGAGGGGCGCTGACCACGCGATCGTCAGCAGCGGCTGGGCGAGTTGGAGCTGGCTCGCTTTGGCTACGCCGGCCTCTGCGAGCCCGCGGTACCAGGCGAAGAAGCCGATGAACATCGAGACGATGCCGAGGTAGGCGAAGCCGGCGAGGGCGGAGCTGCTTGGGTGCGCCGGCGGGCGGTGGATGAGCGCCACGATCGTGATCGGCAGCGAGATCGGTAGCGCGGCGAGGACTCCCCAGGCGATGACCTGCCAGCCGGGCATCGCGCGGGCGAGCCGCCCGCCTTCGGCGTAGCCCAGCGCGCCGATGATCAGCGCGGCAAGCAGGAACAGGTCGGCGAGGTGGAGGGTGCCCGCGCCGCGCGAGAGCGCGTAGCCGATGACCGCGGCGGTGCCCACGGCGCTCGCCGCCCAGAACCGCCGGGCCGGCCGCTCGCCGCTTCGGATCACGGCGATGACGGCGGTCGCCGCGGGCAGCAGACCGATCACCACCGCGGCGTGGCTTGAGGTCGTGTGCCGCAGCGCGAGCGCGGAGAGCAGCCCGAAGCCGATGCCACACCCCACGGCGACCGCGACCAGACCCGGCCAGCGATCACGCGCGGGCAGCGGCGCGCGCACGGCTCGCAGGCAGACGGCGGCGAGGGCCGCGGCGATCACCGACCGCCCGGCGCCGACGAGGTAGGGGTCAAAGCCGCGCTCGGCGAGCGTGGTGGCGGGGAAGGTGAAGGAGAACGCCAGCACCCCGAGCGCCGCCCAGCCGACGCCCGGAAACGCTATCGACCTGCTGATAGTAGCGGTACTCTGCGTCTGCATGCCTGGCGGTAGCAGTATCAAGAGGGTCTCGTCCGAGTTGCGCGGGAAGGCGCGAGGGATGCGCCCGGGTGAACGGCTGCCCTCGACCCGCGAGCTCACCGCGCGCTACGGCGTGAGCCCGGTCACGCTCTCCCGTGCGCTCGCCGCCCTCGCCGCCGAGGGGGTGATCATCACGCGCCCGGGCAGCGGCACCTACGTCGCCGAAGGATCGTTGGCCACGACTGAGGCCGCCGACCTCTCCTGGCAGACTCCTGCGCTGGGGGAGCGCACCATCGACGCGACCAGCGTCGCCTTTCTCCTGCAGACCGAGGCGCCCGGCATTCTCTCGCTGGCGGGGGGATACCCGCACCCGTCCCTGCTGCCCAACCGGGCGCTCGGCGCCGCGCTCGCTCGCGCCGCTCGCCGCCCCGACGCATCCGAGCGACCGCCGACGGCCGGCATCCCGGCGCTGCGCGCCTGGTTTGCCCGCTCGCTCGGCGCCTTCGTCTCACCCGAGGACGTGCTCGTGACCGGCGGCGCCCAAGCGGCGCTCTCCGCGGCGTTTCGCGCGATCGCCCCCGCCGGGGCGCCGATCCTGCTCGAGTCCCCGACCTACATCGGCGCGATCGCCGTCGCGCGAGCCGCCGGGCTGCGAGCGATCCCCATCCCATCCGATCACGACGGCGCACGACCCGATTTGCTCGCCGCGGCGTTCGCTGCCACCGGCGCGCGCCTCTTCTACTGCCAGCCCACCTTCCAGAACCCGACCGGCTCGGTCCTCGCCACCGATCGCCGCGAGCAGGTCCTCGCCGCCGCGCGCGAGGCCGGCGCGTTTGTCATCGAAGACGACTTCGCCCGCTGGCTCGCTCACGAGCGCCCCGCTCCACCGCCGCTGATCGCCGCCGACACCGACGGGCGCGTCGTCCACATCGCCTCGCTGACCAAGGCCACCTCGCCCAACCTTCGCATCGGCGCGCTGATCGCACGCGGACCCGTCGCCGAGCGCCTGCGCGCCCTACGTCTCGTCGATGACTTCTTCGTCCCTCGGGTACTCCAAGACGCCGCGCTCGATCTCCTCAGCGCCCCGGCATGGCCCACGCACCTCCGGCGCCTGGCGACCGCGCTAGCCGAGCGCCGCACCGCCCTGCTCGCCGCGCTCTCAGACGAGCTTCCCGAGCTGCGGGTCAGCCGGGCGCCCCACGGCGGCCTGCACCTCTGGGCAAGACTCCCCGACGAGCTCGACGACGTCACGCTCGCGGAGCAAGCCCGCGACGCGGGCGTGCTCGTCAGCCCCGGGCGACCATACTTCTGCGCCGAGCCCCCCGGACCGTACCTGCGGCTCTCCTTCGCCGCCGTAGGTCACGTGGGGGAGATCAGAGAGGCAGTCCAGCGACTGGCGCGCGTGCTCGCCGACCAACCGCCACGAGCGCCGCGCGGGCGCCGCACCGCGAGCGCCCGCTAGACGCGACCTGTACATCCTCGGGGCGGCCAGACTCATCGCCCCTCCCAGCTGAAGAAGCGGGTCCTCCAGCCCTAAACACGCCCTTGTGCTGAAATACGGCGTCCAGTCCGGGCGTTTCCGGACCGTGAGCGCCAAGGGGCGAACACTTGGGAGCCCTGGCACTTCGGCTACACGCTGAACCCGGGCTCGCACTCCGTCGGCTTCGGGCGCCCGACCGGCAGCGATGGGCAAAGCGCGATCCCGAGCTTCGTGCCTGCGCGGTTCGCCGCCCCGATCTCCGCCGCCGCCCAGCGCTGGAACATCTCCGCGGCGTTGCTCGCCGCCCAGATCTACGCCGAATCGAACTTCAACCCGTTCGCGGTCTCCCCGACCGGGGCGCAGGGGATCGCCCAGTTCGAGCCGGGCACCGCGTCGGCCTACGGCCTCGGCGATCCGTTCGACGCGGCGAGGGCGATCGACGCGCAGGGCCACCTCATGCGCGACCTGCTGCGCCAGTTCGGATCGGTCCCGCTCGCGCTGGCCGCCTACAACGCCGGGCCGGGAGCCGTCGCGCGCTGTGGCTGCATCCCGCCCTACCCCGAGACCCAGGGCTACGTCGCACGCATCCTCGGGCTGCTGCACGGCGCGGGGCAGTCGGTGGCGGGCGACTCGGGGCTGGAGGTGCGGTTGCTTCGGTGAGAAGGGCAAACGCTCAACTGCACCGGTTTGGGCGTACCGCTCCGCGCGGGTAGGCCGCAGTTCATGCGTTTTCTGCGTGGCTTCCTCCTTCGCCGACTCCGCCGTGCCTCACGACGGCGGTCCGGCTACCGGCGCGGCGGTGCGCGGGTGCGGGTGACGGGCTGCTGCCTTCCGCTGCCGTTCGGCGCGCTGTCGGTGCTCGTCGCCGGGTGGCTGGCGCTGAAAAGCGCCTGAGCCGCTGATGCGGCATGCGGCGGCGCACCACTTCGCGGGGCGCTGATGCCGGTGCCTCCGAAGCTCGTGCGCCGCCTCGTGATCGCGCCCGCCGCGGCCTTTCTCGCCGCGCTTCTCATCCTCGCCTCGCCCCTCCTCCTCCTGCTCGCCGTCCTGGCCTCCCCGTTCCTCGGCGGATGGCGTCCCGTGCGGATGCTCGCCGTCGTGATCGTCTACGCGGGGCGTTACCTCGGGGCGACGATCGCGTGCCTCTGGTTCTGGGTGGCGAGCGGGTTCGGGCGCACGCTGGGCTCCGAGCGCATGCAGCGCGCCCATTACGCGGTGCTCGGCTGGTTCGTCTCCGGCATCTACCGCACCGTGGTGAGGGTCGCGCGCGTCGAGGTCCGCTCGGAGGAGTCCGCGGAGGCGGAGGCGTTGCTCTCGGCCGCGCGCCGGCCGGTTCTCGCGCTCAGCCGCCATGCGGGCGAGGGCGACTCCCTGCTCGTGGTCGAGCACCTGCTGTGCCGCTACGGGCGGGAGCCGCGGCTCGTGATGCACGACGCCCTGCGCCTGGACCCGCTCATCGACATCCTGGGCGAGCGCCTGCCGAACCGGTTCCTCGACTCCCGCGGGGGTGACACCGAGCAGGAGATCGCCGCGATGGCCAGCGAGTTGAGCGACGCGGGGGCGGTCCTGATCTTTCCCGAGGGCGCGAACTTCTCGACGAGCCACCGCGAGCAGGGCATCGAGCGCCTCGAGCGCGCGGGTCACCTCGCTCAGGCCGAGCGGGCGCGCGCGATGCGCCACCTCTCGGCCCCCCGTCCCGGAGGCACGCTGGCCGCGCTGGAGGCCGCGGCCGGCGCCGACGTCGTCTTCATCGCCCACGTCGGCTTTCCCACCGGCTTCCGGGAGCTCTGGCGACTGCTCCCGGTCGACCAGACCGTCCACGTCCGCATGTGGGTCGTGCCGGGCGAGGAGGTACCGGCGAGCCACGGCGAGCGGATCGAGTGGCTCTTCGAGAGCTGGGAGCGGCTCGACCGCTGGATCGGAAGCCGCCAGCCGCGCGGGGACTGATTCGGCGCCGCGCAGCGCACTCGAGCAGGCCCCCGCGGCCGCCCCTATCCTCGATTCGAAGCCATGTCCTCCACCGCCGAGCAGCCCGAGGAGACCCGCGAGGCGCGCGTGGCCGACCAGCGGCGCAACCTCCCCGACCAGCCGGGCGTCTACCTCTTCCGCGACGCCAACGGCCGCGTGGTCTATGTCGGGAAGGCGAAGTCGATCCGCAAGCGCGTCGCCTCGCACTTCTCCAACCCGAGCACCAAGGCCGGGCTCGACCTGCTGCCGATGATCGACCGGATCGAGTCGCTCGTGGTGAGCACGGAGGCCGAGGCGCTGCTCACCGAGCAGAACTTCATCAAGCAGTACAAGCCACGCTTCAACGTCAAGCTGCGCGACGACAAGTCCTATCCCTACATCGCCATCTCGCTCGACGAGGACTTCCCCCGGGTCTACTTCACGCGCGAGCGCCACCGGCGCGACCGGGCCTACTTCGGCCCGTACTCGAACGCCAAGCGCGTGCGCGAGACGCTCGACCTCCTCGGCAAGGTCTTCCTCTTCCGCTCCTGCGACGGCGCCGAGCCCGGCCGGCGCAGCGGCTCCCCGTGCCTGGACTACTACATCAAGCGCTGTGAGGCGCCGTGCGTCGGCTACGTTTCGCGCGAGGACTACCGGAACGGGATCGATGGCGTGGTCGACTTCCTCTCCGGTCGCTACAAGGCGATCGAGAAGGTGCTCCAGGGAGCGATGCGCGCCGCCGCGGCCGAGCAGCGTTTCGAGGACGCCGCCCGCGAGCGCAACCGCCTGCGCGCGGTGCGCTCGCTGCTCGAGCGCCAGCGCGTCTCCAACGAGGCGGTGGGGACGCTCGACGCGATCGCCGTCGCCGTCGACGGGATCGAGGCCAACGCCCAGGTCTTCCAGGTCCGCGACGGAGTCCTCGCCGACCGCCAGAGCTTCTATCTCGACAACGAGGCGGCGGGTGGGCTGGCCGAGGTGGCGGAGGCCTTCGTGCTGCAGTACTACGGCTCGGCCATGATGATCCCGGCGCAGGTCGTCGTCCAGCGCGAGGTGGGGGCGGCGAGCACCGCCGACACGCTCGCCGAGGCGCTCGCCGCACGCCGCGGTGGTCCCGTCGAGCTCCGCGCCGCCGAGCGCGGCGACAAGCGCCGCATCCTCGAGCTCGCCGAGCGCAACGCGCGCCTCGCGCTCGACATGGAGAAGATCAAGGCCGAGCGCCGGCGCCAGTCGCGGGTCGAGGCGCTCGACGGGCTGCAGCGCGCGCTCGGCCTCGACGCCGTCCCGCTGCGCATCGAGTGCTTTGACATCTCGAACATCATGGGCACGCACGCCGTCGCCTCGATGGTCGTCTTCGAGGGCGGCGCGCCGAAGAAGTCGGACTTTCGCCGCTTCACGATCCGCTCGAGCACCGAAGGCGTGCCCGACGACTTCGCGGCGATGGCCGAGGTGCTCTCCCGCCGGCTCGCGCAGTGGGAGCGCCAGGCCGACCGCTCACCGCACGACAAGGACTTCGACCCGAGCTTCGCGGCCCTCCCGAGCCTCGTGGTCATCGACGGCGGCAAGGGCCAGCTCTCGGCGGGGCTCGAGCCGCTGCGTCCCTTCCGTGAGCGCGGCGTCGTGGTGGTCTCGCTGGCCAAGCGGATCGAGGAGGTCTTCCTTCCCGGACGCGCGGCCCCGCTCGTGCTCGACCACCACACCCCCGAGCTCCAGCTCCTGCAGAGGGTGCGCGACGAGGCGCATCGCTTCGCGATCGCCCACCACCGGATCCGGCGTGACCGCGCGATGACCGAGTCGATCCTCGACGGCCTTCCGGGCGTCGGTCCGGCGCGCAAGCGCGCACTGCTCACCCACTTCGGCTCACCCGAAGCGGTCCTCGACGCCTCGCGCGAGGCGCTCGAAGCCGCGCCGGGCGTCCCGGGCAAGCTCGCCCGCGCGCTCTACACCCACCTGCACAAGACCGGGCACTGAGCTTCCGGCCGCGCTGCCGGGGACCTAGCCGCTCGAGGCTTCAGCGCGCGCGGCAGATGATGTCGGCGTCGCGCACGAGCTCCCCGGAGGAGTACGTGGCGCGAAGCTGCACCGGCCACCGGTGGGAGGCCGGGCACCGGCTCGGGTTGCGCAGCAGGGTGTAGGTACGCCGGACGGTGCGGGTGCGGCCCCCACGGCGGACCCGGACCCGCACGATGCGGCGAGCCCCGGTGCTCAGCCTGAGGCGCTGGACGGTGACCTTGAAGCCCATCGGCACCCCGTTCGTCTTCGGAATCATGAAGCGAAGCTCGGAGCCGAACCGGCCGCGCGCGACCCGCACGAGCTTGCCGTGGGCCGATCCGGTCATGCCCGCGGCGCTCACCACGACCTGGACGTCGCCGATGTCGCCCTTGCCCCGGGGGGCGAGGAAGACGCCGATGTCGGCCGTCCCGCTGAACACGGTCATCCCTGTCGCGTTGGTCACGTGGAAGTCCGCCGTGCCCTTGCCGGCCCGGCTGCCGGTCGGGCAGGCGTTCTGGTTCGCCTGGCCGTCGGTGCAGCGCCGGGCCACCGCGCGGCCGTCGAAGCCCAGGCCGCGGGTCAGGGCGAGGACCACCTTCGACGGGGTCTCGTCGCTCTTGAGCGCCGCGGTGGAGCCCTTGGCGTCGAGCTCGAGCGTCGAGGCGTGGCCCGCGATGTTCGGCACGGCCCTGACCGTTCCGTCCGGAGCCTTGTCGGCGGCGAGGGCCACGCCGGCGGCGGAGAAGGGCAGGACGGCGAGGAGGGCGAGAAGCGGGCGTCGGATCATGGCGGGCATGGTACGGACCCACGGCGCGCGTGGCTCCGGTTCGCTCGAGTCCAACCGGCTCTTCACACGTGCGTCCGTGCGGGTGGGCACACTGCAGGCATGGGCGTCTCGCGCTCGGCGCGAATCGGGGACCGGCTACGCCGCTCCCGCCGCACGGGCCATCGTGGCGGCGCGGGGCCCGGGCCGGCGCTGCGCGACCTCGTCGTCATCACCGGATTCTCGGGCGCGGGGAAGTCCACCGCGCTCGCGGCCTTCGAGGACGAGGGCTACTTCTGCGTGGACAACCTCCCGCCGGAGATGATCCGCTCGCTGGCCGAGCTCTTCGTGCACGAGGGCTCGAAGGTCGAGCGCGCCGCGGTGGTCACCGACGCCCGCGGGGGCGCCTACTTCGAGAGCCTCAGCGCGGTGCTCGAGGAGCTCGACCGTGCGGAGGTCTCGGTCCGCGTCCTCTTTCTCGACGCGGACGAGGAGACGCTGATCACCCGCTTCAAGGAGACGCGCCGGCGCCACCCGCTGGCCGCGTCGGGAAGCGTCGCGGCGGCGATCTCCGAGGAAGGGGCGTTGCTCGAGCCGCTGCGCGAGCGCGCCGATCTCTCCATCCACACGCGCGGCCTCAGCCCGGGCCAGCTGCGGCGCCGGATCGCGGGCGAGCTGCTCGAGCGCCGCAACCCGGGAAACCTCGCGCTCACCTTCACGTCCTTCGGCTTCAAGCACGGGCCGATGCGCGACGCCGACCTGCTCTTCGACGTGCGCTTCCTGCCCAACCCGCACTACGTCTCCGCGCTGCGACCGCTCACCGGACACGACCCGGAGATCGTGCAGTACGTCAACCGGGGCGAGGAGCTCGAGCGCTTCTACGCGCGCCTCGAGCCCCTGCTCGACTACCTACTCCCCCAGTACGTGCACGAGGGGAAGTCCCACCTGGTCATCGGCATCGGCTGCACGGGGGGACGCCACCGCTCCGTGGTGATCGCCGAGCACCTCGCCGCGCGCTACCGCGAGTCGGGCGAGTACCTCGTCGAGGCCGCCCACCGGGATGTGGAGCGCCCGCAGCGCGGCTGAGGCGAGCGTTCACCCGCTGATAGGGTTCCGCCGCCGCCGGGTCTGACGGTCTGTCACCCGGCCGCCTGATCGACGTCAGCGAACCAAAGGACGCATGCCCATGCCCGTACGGGTCGGGATCAACGGCTTCGGCCGCATCGGCCGCAACGTCTTTCGCGCCGCCCACGAGGCGGGCGCCGACATCGAGTGGGTAGGAGTCAACGACCTCACCGACGCCACGACGCTGGCGCACCTGCTCAAGTACGACTCGGTCCTCGGCCCGTTCCCCGGCAAGGTGAGCGAGAGCGGTGGCGGCGCGATCTCCGTCGGCGGCAAGGAGCTGCGCGTGCTCGCCGAACGCGATCCCGCCGCGCTGCCCTGGGGAGAGCTCGGCGCGGAGGTGGTGATCGAGTCCACCGGGCTCTTCACCGACCGCGAGAACGCGGCCAAGCACCTTGCGGCCGGGGCCAGGAAGGTCATCCTCTCCGCTCCGGCGACGGACCCGGACGTCACGGTGGCCCTCGGCGTCAACTTCGACGAGGCCTACGACCGCGAGAAGCACGACGTGATCTCCAACGCGTCGTGCACGACCAACTGCCTCGCGCCGGTGGCCAAGGTGCTCCAGGACTCGATCGGCATCCGCCACGGGCTGATGTCGACGATTCACGCCTACACCGCCGACCAGCGCCTCCAGGACCTTCCGCACCAGGATCTGCGCCGCGCCCGCGCCGCGGCGATCAACCTCATCCCCGCCTCGACCGGCGCCGCGAAGGCGATCGGACTGGTGCTCCCCGAGCTCAAGGGCAAGCTGCACGGCTTCGCGGTGCGCGCGCCCGTTCCCACCGGGTCGCTGCTCGACCTCACCGTCGAAGCCAGCCGCGAGACCTCCGTCGAAGAGGTCAACGGCGCGCTCAAGGCCGCCGCCGACGGACCGCTCCAGGGCATCCTCGAGTACACGGAGGACCCGATCGTCTCCTCCGACATCGTCAAGAACCCGCACTCCGCGATCGTCGACGCGCAGCTCACCGCGGTGATGGACGGGACGATGGTCAAGGTCGTCGCCTGGTACGACAACGAGTGGGGCTACTCCAACCGCGTGGTCGACGTGGTACAGCGCGTCCTGTGAGGACGCTAGACGAGCTCGACGTCGAGGGAAAGCGCGTCCTCGTCCGGGTCGACTTCAACGTGCCCGTGGACGCGGGCGCCGTGGCCGACGACACCCGCATCCGCGCGGCCCTTCCCACGATCGAGGAGCTGCGCGGCCGCGGCGCTCGCCTCGTGCTCGCCTCCCACCTCGGGCGTCCGCTGGACCGCGAGCCCGAGCTCTCCCTGCGTCCCGCCGCCGACCGGCTCGCCGAGCTCACCGGAGCCACCGTGACGCTCGCCCCCGGCGTGGTCGGGGAGGAGGTCGCGGCGCTCGCCGAGCGCCTGAAGCCCGGCGATGTGCTCATGCTCGAGAACCTGCGCTACGAGCCGGGAGAGACGCAGAACGACCCCGAGCTCGCGCGCAACCTGGCCGCGCTCGCCGAGGTCTACGTCGACGACGCCTTCGGCGCCGCTCACCGCGCGCACGCGAGCGTCGAGGGCGTCACCCACCACGTCGCCGAGCTCGCCGCCGGCCGCCTGCTCGAGCGCGAGGTCGCGACCCTCACCCGCATCCTCGCCGATCCCACCCGCCCGCTCGTCGCCGTGGTCGGAGGCGCCAAGGTAACCGACAAGATCGGGCTGATCGACCGCTTCCTCGAAGTCGCCGACGTGGTGCTCATCGGCGGGGCGATGTGCTTTCCGTTCTTCGCGAGCCAGGGTCACTCCGTCGGCGCCTCGCTGTGCGAGGAGGAGGGGATCGCGCCGGCGGGCCGCGCGCTCGAGGCCGCGAGCGACGGCGGCGAGAAGGTGCGCGCGGCGCTCGAGCTCCCGCAGGATCTTGTGCTCGGCGACCGCTTCGCCGCCGAGGCCGAACGGCGCGAGCTCGGCGGGGTCGACGTGCCCGAGGGGTGGATGGGCCTCGACGTCGGCGCGAGAACCGCCGCCCACTACGCCCGGGAGATCGGCCGCGCGGGCACGGTGTTCTGGAACGGCCCCATGGGCGCCTTCGAGCTCGAGCCCTTCGCCGCCGGCACGCGCGCCGTGGCCGAGGCGGTCGCCGCAACCTCCGCCACGACCGTGGTGGGAGGAGGCGACTCCGCCGCCGCGCTGCAGCGCTTCGGGCTCGGCGACCGCGTGACGCACCTCTCGACGGGCGGAGGAGCGGCGCTCGAGCTGCTCGAGGGCCGCGTGCTGCCCGGGGTCGCGGCGCTCGGATGAGCTCGGGGCGCACGCCGCTGCTCGCGGGCAACTGGAAGATGCACAAGACGGTCGCGGAGGCCGAGGAGCTCATCCAGGCCCTGCTTCCGCGGATCTCCTCGCTCGACGGCGTCGACGTGGCGATCTGCCCCCCGTTCCTCGCCCTGCAGGCGATGGTCGACTCCACTCGCGGCTCGCGCGTGGAGGTCTACGCGCAGACGATGCACGAGGCGGCCACGGGTGCCTTCACCGGCGAGGTCTCCGCTTCCATGCTCTCCGAGCACGACGTGCACGGGGTGCTGCTCGGCCACTCCGAGCGGCGCCAGCTCTTCGCCGAGACCGACCGCGCCCTGCAGCTCAAGCTGCCCGCGGCGCTCGACGCGGGCCTGGCGCCCGTGCTGTGCGTGGGCGAGACGGAGGAGGAGCGGGAGGCGGGCGACACTCAGCGCAAGCTCCGTCACCAGGTGTGGGAGGCGCTCCTGCGCGTGCCCGAGGAGCGCCTCTCCGACGTGGTGATCGCCTACGAGCCGGTCTGGGCGATCGGCACGGGGCTGACCGCCAGCGCGGAGCAGGCCCAGGAGGCGATCGCGTTCGTGCGGGCGCTCGTCGGCGATCGCTCGCGCGAGCAGGCCGACCGCACGCGGATCCTCTACGGCGGCTCGGTCAAGCCCGAGAGCGCCGCCGAGCTGCTCGCGCTCCCCGACGTGGACGGTGCGCTCGTGGGTGGCGCGAGCCTCGAGGTTGAGTCCTTCGCGGCGATCGTCTCGGCGGGCGCCGCCGCCGGCGCCGCCGCGGGCTGATGGCGCCGGCGCGAGGGCCGCGCGAACTTCCGGTGCCGCGCGCCTGCCTGGTCGTGCTCGACGGTTGGGGCCTCGCGCCGGCCGGCCCGGGCAACGCCGTCTCGCTCGCCTCGACCCCCGTCTTCGACGCCCTCTGGACGAGCTACCCGCACTCCGAGCTCATCGCCTGCGGGACGAGCGTCGGGCTGCCCGAGGGCCAGATGGGCAACTCGGAGGTCGGGCACCTGAACCTCGGCGCGGGCGCGATCGTTCCCCAGGACCTCGCGCGTATCGACGCCGCCGCCCACGACGGGGCGCTCGCGGAGAACCCCGTCGTGCGCGCGGCGCTCGGTGGCGGCGGGCGCGTCCACCTGATCGGCCTCGCGTCCGACGGCGGCGTGCACTCCGGCCCGGAGCACCTGCGCGCGCTGATCGCCATCGCCGGCGAGCTCGGAACGGAGGACCTCGTGCTCCACGCCTTCTCCGACGGGCGTGACACGGCGCCGACCTCGGGGTCGGAGTTCCTCGAACGGGTCGAGGGATGGATGGGCGAGGCCGGCGTGGGCCGCATCGGCAGCGTGATCGGGCGCTACTTCGCCATGGACCGCGACTCGCGCTGGGAGCGGGTGCAGCGCGCCTACGACCTCCTCGTGCACGGGCGCGCGGAGCACGAGGCCGCCTCGGGGGCCGAGGCGCTGCGCGCCGCCTACGCGCGTGGCGAGACCGACGAGTTCGTCACGCCGACGCTCGTGGGGGGGGAGGCGCGAATCCGCCCGGGTGACTCCGTGCTCGCCTTCAACTTCCGCCCCGACCGGATGCGCGAGATCACGCGCGCGCTCGCCGAGCGCGGCTTCGCCGAGCTCGACCGGGGCGGCGCCGAGCCGGTGGAGCGCTACGCGACCCTGACGGAGTACGAGGAGGGCTGGCCTTATGCGGTCGCCTTCGGGCCCGAGCGCCCGGCGGTCACGCTCGCGAGCGTCCTGGCCGAGGCGGGAGAGCGCCAGCTCCACGTGGCCGAGAGCGAGAAGTACCCGCACGTCACGTACTTCTTCAACGGCGGGGAGGAGGCGCCGTATGCCGAGGAGCGACGCGAGCTGGTGCCCTCTCCGCGCGATGTCCCGACCTACGACTTCAAGCCCGAGATGAGCGCCCGCGAGGTGGGGCGGGCTTTCGTGGAGGCGTGGCGCGCCGACGAGCCGCGCTTCGCGATCATCAACTTCGCCAACCCCGACATGGTCGGCCACACAGGCGTGATCCCCGCCGCGGTACGGGCGATCGAGACCGTCGATGAGTGTCTGGCCGAAGTGGTCAGCGCGGTCCACGAGTCGGGCGGCGCGTGCGTGGTCACCGCCGATCACGGGAACGCCGACCACATGCTCGAGCCCGACGGGAGCCCGAACACCGCCCACTCCCTGAACCCGGTGCCGGTGGTCGTGACCGTCGCGGGAGCCGCGCTGCGCCCGGAGGGGATCCTCGCCGACGTCGCTCCCACGGTCCTCGAGCTTCTCGGCATCGCTCAGCCGCCGGCGATGACCGGCCGCTCGCTGCTCGCGAGCTGAGACGCGCCGGCCGTTGCTATCTTCGTTGCGCGCGCAAGGAGCGCGCGGTCAATGAGCTCGACCGCAACACGCACCTCCTCCCGCACGACGCTCAGTCCCGTCGAGCTCGCCGCCTGGCGCGGATTTCTGCGCGTCCACTCGGCGCTCCTCAAGGGCCTCGACGCCGAGCTCGAGGCCGCGCACCGGCTTCCCGTCTCCTCCTACGAGGTGCTGATCAACCTCGAGCGGGCGCCGGAGCAGCGGATGCGCATGCGCGACCTGGCCGATGCCGCGGTCCTGAGTCGCAGCGGTTTGAGCCGGCTCGTCGACCGGCTCGAGCGCGACGGGTTGATCGTCCGCGCCTCGTGTCCGTCCGACGCGCGGGGCGCTTACGCGGTACTCACCGAACGCGGCCGCCAGCTGCTCAAGGAGGCGCGCCCCGCGCATCTCGACGGCGTGCGGCGCCGGTTCCTCTCTCGCTTCAGCGAGGACGAGCTCGCCGAGCTCGCCTCGTACTGGGAGCGCGTGCTCCCCGGCGCCGCGGCGAGCTGAGCCGCTCCGTCGAAAGCGTGCGCCCATCGGCTATGTAGGGTCGGGCGGTGGCCGCGCTGCTCACCGTCTCGCACCGCGATCCCGGCTCGCGGGCGCGGTCCGGCCGGCTCGCGCTCGCCCACGGCACGGTCCAGACGCCGGCCTTCGTGCCGCTGGCCACCAAGGGCGTGGTTCGTGGCCTCACCCCGAGCGAGGTCGCGGCGCTCGGCTTCGAGATGGTGCTCGGCAACACCTTCCACCTGCTCCTCCAGCCCGGGCATGAGCTCGTCGCCGCCCAGGGCGGTCTGCACGAGCTAATGCGCTGGAAGGCCCCGATCATCACGGACTCCGGCGGCTTTCAGGTCTTCTCGATGGGCCACGGCACGGTGGCCGACGAGGTCAAGGGCCGCGCCCCGGCCGGGCCCGCGCGCGCGGGCGCGATCCTGGGCATCGAGGAGGAGGGCGTGCGCTTTCGCTCCTACGTCGACGGCGCCCCGCGCTTTCTCTCGCCTGAGATCTCGATGGAGGTGCAGGCCGCACTCGGGTCCGACATCGCCCTCGCCTTCGACGAGTGCACCCCGTTCCACGTCACGCGCGACTACACCCGGCGCTCGACGGAGCGCACCCACCGCTGGCTCGAGCGCTGTCTGCGCTGGCACGCCGAGCAAGGTCCGGAGGCGCAGGTCCTCTACGGGATCGTCCAGGGAGGCGTCGAGGAGCCCGATCGGCGCGCCTCGGCCCAGGAGGTGGCCGCGAGCGGCTGTGCGGGCATCGCGGTGGGAGGCTCGCTCGGCCGGGACAAGGCCGAGATGCACGCGGTGGTCGGTTGGGCGACGGAGGAGCTCGAGCGTGCGGCGCCCGAGCGCCCGCGGCATCTGCTGGGGATCGGGGAGATCGACGACCTGATCGCGGGCGTCGAGCTCGGCATCGACACCTTCGACTGCGCGATGCCGACCCGACTCGGGCGCCACGGGATGGCCGTCGTGCCCGATCCCGCGCGGCGCTGGCGCCTCGACCTGACCGCCGCCCCGCAACGCGAGTCGGCCGAGCCGATCCTCTCCGGATGCTCGTGTCCCGCGTGCGGACCGGGGTTCTCGCGCGCCTATCTCCACCACCTGTTCAAGCTCCGCGAGCTGACCGCCCTGCGGCTCGTCAGCCTCCACAACCTGCACTTCGTCGCTCGTCTGATGGACGACTTGCGCGAGGCGATCGCCGCCGGCTACCTGGCCGAGCGGGCGCGCGCGCTGCGCGGCGGCGAGGCTCCCCGCCGGCTGTGAGCCGACCGGACTCCTAGCGCGTGTTGTCCTGGATGAGCCGGCGCAGCCCGTCGTAGGCGGAGTTGAAGTCGCGCGCCATGATCCGCTCGATCCGGACGGCCTTCTTGCCCGTGCTCGAGGCCAGCACCGCCACGCCCACCCCGAGCGCGGCGAGCAGGAGGATGAGCAGCAGCGTCACCGTACGCCTGATCGCGCGCGCGCCACCGCCACGGGGCCGAGCGGGCGGAGCGCCGACCGGGCGACGGGAGGGTCGGGCACCGGGCGCCCCGCGGCGAGCGGGCGGAGCGGTCGAGTACGGGACCCGCTCGCCCCGGGGCGCCGGAGCGGGGGCCGGCCGCGGCTCGCGGCGGCGCGGGGCCCGCGGCGCCGTGTCGATCCCGCCGGCGCGGGTGGCGGCGGTCTCGTCCGCGTCGGGCTCCTCCTCGCCGTAGCGGGGAGCGGTGGGAACGGTGGTGGCCCCCGTGGGGACGTCGGGCTCGTGGCCCTCGGCGCCGGCGATGAGCGCGTCTTCGAGCGCGAGCGCGCCGTCGGGGCGCGCGGCGGGATCGAGCGAGAGCGCGAGGAAGACCGCGCGGGCGAGGGTGGGGGGAACCTCGGGGTTCAGGTCCTCGAGCGGCATGGGCGCCTCGCGCTGCTGCTTGAGCGCCAGCTCCGAGAGCGAGGTGGCCTCGTAGGGGAGGCGGCCCGTGAGGAGCTGATAGGTCACCACTCCGAGCGAGTAGAGGTCGGCGGCGGGACCGGCCTCCTCCCCTCGCGCCTGCTCGGGCGCGAGGTAGGCGGCGGTGCCGAGCACGGAGCCCACCTGGGTGATGCTCGACTGCTCCGTGGCCTTGGCGATGCCGAAGTCGGCGAGCTTCACGCCGCCGTCGGAGGAGCGCAGCAGGTTTCCGGGCTTGACGTCGCGGTGCACCACGCCGCCGCGGTGCGCGTAGTCGAGTCCCCGGCAGGCCTGGGTGACGACGTTGACCGTCTCGGCCACGTCGAGGTGCCCGCGGTCGCGCAGGAGCTCGGCGCACGACTGTCCCGAGACACGCTCCATCACGATGAAGTGATGGCCCGCGTGCTCGTCGAAGCCGAAGTCGAAGACCTGCACGATGTTCGGGTGCACGAGGCGCGCGGCGGCCAGCGCCTCGCGGCGAAAGCGCGAGACGAAGGTCGGATCCTCGGCCAGGTGCTCGGCGAGCAGCTTCACCGCGACGTAGCGCTCGAGGCGCTCGTCGAAGGCGAGCTGCACGGTCGACATGCCCCCGATCCCCAGGCGCTGCTCGAGCCGGTAGCGCCCGACGATGCTCGTTGCGCTCGTCACTTGCCCGGCCCCGTGGCGCCGCCGCCGGTCGAGCCGCCCGTGCCCGCCCCGCCGTTGCCGGGGGAGCTCTGCGTCTTCGGGGGGGTGGTCGGGGTCGACGGGGGCGGCTTCGGCGTCGAGCGTGGCGTGGTCGGCGTGGAGGAGGTGGTGGAGGGCGTCGATGGAGTCGAAGGCGATGTGGTCGGCGGAGGCGTAGACGCGGAGGGGGTGGAGGTGCTCGGTGCCGTGGTGGAGGTGCTGGGGGTGCTCGTGCTCGCCGGACGGCAGTCCGAGCGCGCCCGGCGCTGGACGGTGCGCGCGCCGTCGCTCAGCGCGCGCTTGAGCTTCGGGTCGACGCTCGCGGGCAGCGACGAGATCTTGCGGGTGAGCTCCGCGCCGGCGCTGCGCGCCTGGCGGCACTTGCCCGCGTCCACGGCGGAGGAGACCGCGTCGAGCTTGGCGCCGAGGTCGCCGCCGCGGTCGGAGGGAAGGAGGCCGTTCGAGTCGCCGCACGCGACGAGCAGCGCCGCACACAGGCCGAGCGCGCCGATCAGGACGGAACGGAGCAGCGTGGTCATCGCCGTCTGATCCTACTGGCCGTACTCGAGGCGCTCGGCCAGCGAGTCGGGCAGCCGGGCGGCCCGGATCGCCTCGGCCGCGCCGGCCACGTCGTAGGGGACGCGGCGGTACTCCGCCCTCCAGCCTTCGGTATCGAGCTCGAGCCACGCCGCGCGCGGGTCGCCGTCCCGCGGCTGGCCCACGCTGCCGGGGTTCAGCAGCCACTCGCCCTCCCCGAGATCGAGCCGCTCACCGGCCGAGCGCGTCTCTCCCGTGGCGGGCTCGCCGGGCGCGCGCGAGAACGAGAGCGCCACGTGGGAGTGCCCGACCAGGCAGATCCGGTGGCGCTGCACGTCGAGGCAGAGCTCGGCCTGAAGAGGCGAGAGGACGTACTCCCACACCGGGTCGCGCGGGCTCGCGTGGTAGAGCCCGACGGCCTCCTCGAGGCGCTGGGAGTCGAGGCCGCGCAGGTAGGCGAGGCAGTCGGGATCGATGTTCTCCCGCGTCCAGCGGGCCGCGAGCTCCGCTCCGCGCGAGAACTCCTCGAGCGAGAGGTCGCCGCGAACGGCGAGATCGTGGTTGCCCACGAGGCACAGCGAGGCGTGCTCGCGGGCGAGGGCGACGCAGGCGTCGGGGTCGGCGCCGTAGCCCACGAGATCGCCGAGGCACCACACTTCCTCGACCTCGGCCGCATCCACCGCGGCGAGGACGGCCTCGAAGGCCTGCCGGTTGCCGTGGATGTCAGAAAGGACGGCGATGCGCATGAGGTGTGCCTAGAGTCCGACCCGTGCGAATCCGACGCCTGAGCTGGCCGGTCGCGCTCGCGGCCGCGCTGCTCGCCACCGAAGCCGTCGTGCTGCTCCTGCGGCCACGAAGCGGCGTCCTGCCCGTGGCTCCGGTGAGCGCACGATCCTACTTCAGTGCTGCCGACATCGAGCGGGCGCGTGCCTACGGGCGCCCGCAGCTCGTCCTATACGCGGGGCAGCTCGCGCTGCAGGCCGGCCTGCTCGCCCTTCTCGTGGTCCGCCCGCCGCGTCGCCTGGCCGCCCCGTTTCGCCGCCCGCTCCCAGCCGGCGCCGCGACCGGCGCGGGGCTGGCCGTCGCGCTGACGCTCGTGACCCTGCCCCTCGGAGCGGTGGCCGAGCAGCGCGCGCGGGACTTCGGCCTCTCCACCCAGGGCTGGGCGAGCTGGGCGGGCGACCAGGGCAAGGGACTGGGGATCGAGGTGGTGCTCGTGGGCGCCGGCGCGGCCCTCGCCCTCGCCCTCATGCGCCGCTTCCCCCGGCGCTGGTGGCTGCCGGGGAGCGCCGGGGTGGTGGCGATCGGCGCCGCGTTCCTACTCGCCGGCCCGCTGCTCCTCGACCCCCTGTTCAACTCCTTCACCCCGCTGAAGCCCGGGCCGGTGCGCTCCGACGTGCTCGCCGTCGCCCGCCGCGCCGGCGTCCGGGTCGACCGGGTGCTCGTGGTCGACGCGAGCCGGCGCACCTCGGCCACCAACGCCTACGTCACCGGCCTCGGCGCGGCCAAGCGCGTCGTGCTCTATGACAACCTGCTGCGCGACTTCTCGCGCGACGAGGTTCGCCTCGTCGTGGCCCACGAGCTCGGGCACGTCCACTACCGCGACGTGCCCCGCGGCCTGCTCTTCCTCGCCCTCGTGGCTCCCTTTGGCACGCTCGCGGTCCAGCGCCTCTCCGAGCGGCTGAGCCCGCAGCGGGGGGCTCCGGGAGCGCTGCCCGCGCTCGTGCTCGCCCTCATGCTCGTCTCCATGCCGATGACCTGGCTCTCCAACGGGCTATCACGCCGCGTCGAGGCCCGCGCTGACTCCTTCGCCCTGCTGAGGACGGGCGAGCCGCGTCCCTTCGTCGGCTTCGAGCAGCGGATCGCCCGCACCAACCTCGCCGACCCCAATCCTCCGGGCTGGCTCGTCTTCCTCCTGGGCACCCATCCGCCGAGCGTGGAGCGGATCGGCGCCGCAGTGGCCTACGAGCGCGGCGCGCGGTAGCACTCGCCCGGGAGCGGCTAAAGGTTGCGGTCGCCGACCCGCTGGAGCACGGGGAGAAGGACGCTGCGCGGGGTGAAGCGCCCCATGGTCGCCGCGACCTTGTCGCCCGCCCGGGGGACCACCGTGCGCCGGCCGCGGACCATTCCGTCGATCCCCGCGCGGGCCACCTGCTCGGGGGTTCCCCACAGGAAGTCCGGGCCTGCGCCGTTGAAGCGACCCATGCCCGCGCGCTCGGCGAACTCGGTCTTCACCGGCCCGGGCGCGAGCACGGTGCACGAGACGCCCGTCCCCGACAGCTCGGCGTGCAGCGCCTCGGAGAAGGAGTTGACGAAGGCCTTGGTGGCGGCGTAGGTGGCGTTCATGGGCTGGGGCTGGTAGCCGGCCACCGAGCCCGTGTTGAGGATCGCGCCCGATCCTTGCTTCACCATTCCGGGAAGGAAGGCGCCGCACAGCTCGTGCAGGGCCTGCACGTTCAGGCTCACCTCCTCGGCCTCGCGGTCCTTGGGAAGCTCGACGAAGCGTCCGAAGGATCCGAAGCCCGCGTTGTTGCAGAGACCCACGACCGCGCGCTTGCGCCGCTGCACGCGCCGGATCAGCTCGGCGCGGGCGGCGGGATCGCCGAGGTCGCAGGCGTCGACCTCGACGTGCACGCCGCGGCTCGCCCCGATCTCCTCGGCGAGCTCGCGCAGGCGCTCCTCGCGCCGGGCGACGAGCGTGAGGTCGTGGGCGCGCTCGCCGAGCTGGCGGACGAGCGCGGTGCCGATCCCGGCCGAGGCGCCGGTGACGAGGACGGTGGTGTCCTGCGCGGGAGGGAGAAGGGCCATGGGGTTAGGCCGCGGGGCCGGTGCCGCTCGACGGAGGCGGCGGAGGAGGCGGAGTTGCCCCGCCGCCGCCGAACTCGGGGAGGTTCTTAATCCCCTCCCGGGTGTTCCACTTGGAGTAGTTGTCCTCCATCGCGTCGATGAGCTCGCGCATGAATCGCGCGGAGAGGTTCACCCGCGAGACGACGACGCCGGGGATCTCCTCGTCCTCCACCTCGTGGTCGACCCGCGCGAAGGTGACGGTGAACTCGTAGTCGGAGTGCGAGACGTTTGCGAAGTTCGCGTAGACGCCCGCCATGATCTCCGGCGAGAAGTGGATGTTGATGTGGCGCTCGGGAGGTTCCGCGCTCATAAGCCTCGGCTTCCGGGTGGGGGCCGCTTAGTATCGCAACGGTGCGGATCGTCGTCCTCGCCGTGGGCCGCCTGCGCCCGCCCTACGCCGACGACGTCGAGCACTACCGCAAGCTGCTGGCCGGCCACGCGCGGGTGGAGATGATCGAGGTCCGCGAGGACGAGCAGGTCGCGCGGCGCCTGCCCCGGGCACCCGCGGGCGGAGCCCACGGGTCGGGGGCTTTCGTCTCGCTGCTCGACCGCGACGGGGAGGCGATCGACTCGCTCGGCTTCGCCCGCTTCCTCGAGGAGCGCCGCCAGGCGGGTCGGGACGTCTTCTTCGTGATCGGCGGTCCTTACGGGCTCGAGCTCGATGAAGTCGACCACCGCTTCTCGCTCGGCCCGCTCACCCTTCCCCACCAGCTCGCGCGGGTGGTCCTCCTCGAGCAGCTCTACCGCGGCCACAAGATCCTCGCCCGCGAGCCCTACCACTATTAGAGCCGTGCCCGATCGCTTCGACCTGCTCTCCCGCAGCACGCCGCTCTCGCCCGCGCTGCGCACGCGAGACGAGCTCCGCTCCTTTCTGCGCCGCCTGGCGGTGCTCGGCGGGCTGATCCTCCTGCTGCTCGTGGCGGGCACCGCGGGCTTCGCGCTCATCGAGCACACCTCGGTGGGCTACGGGTTCGTATGGACGCTCGACACGATCTCGACGCTCGGCTCGATCCCCGATCCGCGCTCGACCGGTGCGCACGTGCTCAAGGCCCTGCTCATCGTCCTCGGCGTCGGTACGCTCTTCTACGGGCTCGTCACCGTCACGGAGTTCTTCGTCGCCGGGCACCTCAGCGGGCTCCTCGCCGAGCGCCGGATGCAGAAGATGATCGACTCGCTCACCGACCACTACCTGATCTGCGGCTTCGGGCGGGTCGGTCGGCAGGTGGCGCGCGACCTGCGCGCCGCGAACGGCCGCTACGTGGTGATCGACTCGAGCGCGGCCAACCGCGAGCTCGCCCAGGGGGTGGGGGTGCGCTTCATCGAGGGTGCGCCGTCCGACGACGAGGTTCTGCGCTCGGCGGGGATCGCGCGGGCCCGGGGGATCATCGCCTGCGTTGACTCCGACGCGGAGAACATCTTCATCACCCTGACCGCGCGCGAGCTGCGGCCGGACATGCTCATCGTCGCGCGCGCGAGCGTCGAGGACTCCGAGAAGAAGCTCCTGCGAGCCGGCGCCGACCGGGTGATCTCCCCGTACAAAGCCAGCGGCGCGGAGATGGCTCGGATCGCGCTCCATCCCCAGGTCGCCGGGGCCGTCGACGTCGATGCGGAGTACCGGATGGAGGAGATCGGCGTGACCGAGGGATGTCCGGGCGTCGGGCGCTCGATCGGCGATATCCGCGGCGGCTCGGTGATCGTGGTGCTGCGCAAGGCCGACGGCACGATGTCTCCCCAGCCGCCGGCTGAGGCCGTTCTCGAGGCCGGCGACCGGATCGTCGCCCTGGGCACGCCGCCGGCGCTCGACCGCCTCGAGGCGCTGTTCGAGCCGGCGCGCGCCGCGACCACGTGACCCCCCTCGACGAGCTGCGCGCCGCCGTGGGCGAGGCGGCGGCGGCGCTGCGCCCGCGCGAGCAGGGAAGCACGGTGGCGCGCGCCGCTCCCGCGCTCGAGCGCCCCAAGCGCGAGGGGTTCGGCGACTACTCCACGAACGCCGCGATGCTCCTCGCGGCCGTGCTCGGCGAGCCGCCCCGAACGATCGCCGAGCGCCTCGGGAGCGAGCTCGCCGCCCGCCTGGGCGAGGCGCTCGCACGCTTCGAGGTCGCCGGCCCCGGCTTTCTCAACCTCGTGCTCGCCGACGAGTGGTATCGCGCGGCGCTCGCCGGGGTGCTCGGCGCCGGCGCGGGCTTCGGGGGGGGCGCTGCCGGCCCGGCGTCCGAGCGGATCCTGATCGAGTTCGTGAGCGCCAACCCGACCGGCCCGGTCACCGCCGCGAGCGGCCGTCACGCCGCCTACGGCGACGCGCTCGGACGCCTGCTCTCCTTTCACGGTCACGCGGTGCAGCGCGAGTACTACGTCAACGACTTCGGCACGCAGGTGCGCAAGCTCGGGGAGTCGATCCGGGCCCGGGCCCGCGGCGAGCAGGTCCCCGAGGACGGCTACCAGGGCGCCTACGTGGCCGATCTCGCGCGCGAGATCCCCGGCGCCGCCGAGGCCGAGCCCGATGCCCTCGCTGCGCGTGGGGTCGAGCTCATGGTGGGCCGGATCCGCGCCACCCTGCACGCCTTCGGCCTCGACTTCGACACCTGGTTCTCCGAGCGCAGCGTCCACCTCGGCGAGCCGAGCCCGGTCGACCGGGCCTACGCGGAGCTCGAGGGTCACGCCGCGCTCTACCGCTCGGAGGGCGCGCTGTGGCTGCGCACCACCCGCTGGGGCGATGACAAGGACCGGGTGCTCGAGCGCTCGAGCGGCGAGCACACCTACTTCGCCTCGGACATCGCCTACCACGAGCACAAGCGCGAGCGCGGATTCGACCGGCTGATCGACGTATGGGGCGCCGACCACCACGGCTACGTGCCCCGGATGAAGGCGGCCTTCCAGGCCCTCGGCGGCGATCCCGAAGGGCTCGAGATCCTCATCATGCAGATGGTCAACGTGCTCGAGCGCGGCGAGCGCTCGGCGATGTCCAAGCGCCGGGGCGACTTCGTCACCCTCGACGAGCTCGCGGCCGACATCGGCGTCGACGCCGCTCGCTTCTTCCTCCTCTCCCGCTCGCACGATACGACCCTCGACCTCGACCTCGACCAGGCCCGCGAGCAGGGCAGCGAGAACCCCGTCTACTACGTGCAGTACGCGCACGCGCGGATCGCCTCGATGCTCGCGCGCGCCGGGGAGGAGCGGGTGCGCGCCGCCCGGGAGGAGCTGGGCGAGGGCGCAGCACCCGCCGACGCCGCGCTCGAGCCCGCCGAGCGCACGCTCGTCAAGAAGCTCCTCGCCTTCCCGGAGGACGTCGCCGAGGCGGTCGCGCGCCGCGCGGTGCACCGCATCGCCGGCTACGCGCTCGAGCTCGCCCAGGACTTCACCGCCTTCTACCGCGACTGTCGCGTGGTGGGCGCCGAGCCGCGCGAGCTCGAGTCCTTCCGCATCGCGCTGTGCCTCGCCACGCGCGACACGATCGCCCGGGCCCTCGACCTGCTCGGGGTGAGCGCGCCCGAGGCGATGTAGGCGCGGCTCCGTCGGCGGGGTCGGCCTCCGGCCAGGGCGCGAACGTCCGTGCACTGTCACTGGGGTGGCGGTGGGGGGACGTTCGCGGGGAGGCGGGGGCGCGCTGGCCTACTTGCGCCTCGGGTCGCCGCCCCTCAGCGCTCGAAGCGCGCGAGCTCCTCGTCCAGGCGGCGTGCGTCGACCGGGTTCATCGCCTCCGGCGCGTCCGGCGTCCCGGCTGGCGCAGGGTCACGGCGGGCACCCCGCCGTCGCCAGCGCGGGGCGAGCAGGGCGAGCGTCAGCACGCCGGCGAGCACGGCGAGCACGGGCACCATGTAGGCCGCGAGGGCGAACCCGCGCGCCTTGGGGAGGGCGAGCACGTCGTTGCCGTACTGGGCGACGAGCTCGCGCTTGATCTGCTCCTTGGTCTCGCCGCGGGCGATGCGCACGTTGATGAAGTCACGCTCGCGCGTGGCGAACGGGGCCTCGCCCGCTTCTTCCAGTGGGACCCCGCAGACGGTGCACATGACCTCCTTCTCGATGTCGGGCAGCGTGGTGCGCGCGGGCGGCGCGGCGGTGGCCGGCGCCACAAGCCCGACGGCGAGCACGGCGAGCACCAGCGTCGAGGCGATCGCGCGCCAGATCACGACTTCGCCGCGAGCAGCGGCGGGAGGGTGCGCAGGAGGAACTCCCGGTCGATCGCCCCGCGGCGGATGGCGGCGATCCGCCCGCGGCGGTCGATGACGAAGGTCTCGGGGACGCCGTGGACGCTGAGCGGTCCGGCGACCCGTCCGTCGGGATCGCGCAGGATGGGGTAGGAGAGCCCGAGCCGGCGCGCGAACCGCGCCGCGTCCTCGGCGTTGTCGTTGTAGGTCACCCCGAGCACCGTGGCGCCCTGCGCGCTCAGCGAGCGCTGCTCGCGCTCGAGCGCCGGAGCCTCGGTCGCGCACGGCACGCACCACGAGGCGAAGACGTTGAGCACGACCACCCGCCCGCGAAAGTCGGCCAGCGAGCGCTGGCCGCCGCCGGCGAGCATCGGAAGCGCAGGGGTCGGCGCGACCGGGCGCTGGCCGCGCGCCACCTGGTCGTCCAGGGTGGCCGACTGACCCTGCGTCGCCACCCCGAAGACGAGCAGCGCCACGAGCGCCAGCGCACTCGTGGCGATGAGTCCGGGGAGCGCGAGCCGCCTCACCCCTCAAAGGGTAGAGAGCGGCCCGAGCCGGTCTAGACTGCCGCCCCACACGCGGACGTAGCTCAGTTGGTAGAGCGTCGGCTTCCCAAGCCGAAGGTCGCGGGTTCGACCCCCGTCGTCCGCTTGTAAAATAGCTGCAAAAGGGGCACTTTTTCGGAACGCAGCAGGGGCGAAGAGCAAAGCGTGTCCCCAATGTGTCCCGAGAATGGCGTACGATGTGCGCATGCACCCGGCCTACCGGCCGCCAACCGGGCACGTCTTTCGCAGCGAGCGCAAGCGCGGACCTGCCTGGTACGCCAAGTACCGGCTGCCTGACGGCCGGCAGGTTCAGAAGAAGCTCGGGCCAGCGTGGACGGGGCGCGGACGCCCGCCCGCCGGCTACTTCACGAAGCGCACCGCGGATGACTGGCTGCGCGACATCCTCGACGAAGCGCGTCGCGGGACGCTGCCCGGCCTCGTGCGGACGGGAGCGACGTTCACTGACGCGGCCGCCGAGTGGCTGCGCTACGTCGAGCACGACCGCGACTGCAAGCCCTCGACGCTGAGCGACTACCGCTCCGTGCTCAAAGCGCACCTGCTTCCGGCGTTCGGCGAGATGCGCCTCGAGGACGTGAGTGCCCAGCGCATCGAGGCGTGGCGCGCAACCCTCGGAGCGGATGAGGCGCGCCCACTCTCCAATCGCACTCGCAACAAAGCCCTGACGATCCTCGGTGGAGTCATGGAACGCGCGCGCAAGGTGCACGGGTTGGCCTCCAACCCGGCGCGCGATGTCGAGAAGCTGCGCGAGCGCTACGACGCGACCAGCTTCGCGTTTTACTCGCCTGAGGAGGTCCATGCGCTCAGGCGTGCTGCCGCAACGGAGCAGGACGGAGCGATCTTCTTGACCGCGGCGTTCACCGGGATGCGCCGCGGCGAGCTGATCGCGCTCCGCTGGCGGGATGTCGATTTACAGCGCTCGGCTATCCGCGTGTCAGGCAGCTACGCCAACGGCAAGCTCACATCGCCGAAGTCCGGCCGCGGCCGGGTCGTTCCGATGGTGCCCGACGTCGCGGCCGAGCTAGCGAGGCTCAGCAAGCGCGACCACTCGACAGGAGACGACGATCTCGTCTTCCCGGGCGAGCTCCGCACTTACCTTGACGGGTCGGCGCTTCGACGTCGTTTCGCTGCTGCGCAAGAGCGGGCTGGCCTGCGCGCGATCCGGTTTCACGACCTGCGGCACACCTTCGGCACGCTTGCGGTTCGGGGCGCCGAGTCAATAGTCGAGCTGCAGGCTTGGATGGGTCACGCGGAGGTTCGGACCACTATGCGCTACACGCACTACCAGGAGCAGCAGGATGCGGCGAAGCGCTTGGCGGCGGCGTTTCGGCCGGCCGACGTCCCTTCACCCGATCGCTCTGCCGGCTCCCAGGCCGGGTCGCAGTAGGGCACGGCGTGGGCTACGAGCGCACGATCGAAATCGGTCTGACCCGCGACGTCATCGTCCGGTTCAACCAGTCGGGTCGTCCGATCGTTCACTATTCGGTGGTTTTTCTCTTGCTCCTCGACCGTGAATGGCAGACCGTCCGTCTGTACGACAACCGTCACGGAACCCACCACATGCACCGATACACTCGAAACGGCAGAAGCAGGACGCAACGGCGTTCACGACGGCCCTGCGAACCAGGCGATTTCGTCCGCGATCGATCATCTGAAGGCCCACTGGGAAGCGATCATCGAGTCATGGAAGAGCTAGCCCGCAGCAAGAACACGCCCGGCACCGCCGCCTCGTTCGACCTGTTGTCCAGGGTCGCTGTCGACACTGAGGGCGACGAGCGGTATCCGGATACCACGATTCTTATCCCGTCGGACGCTCCTGAAGCCTCTGCGCTGATCGGGCGTGCCATCGAAGACCGTCGACCGATCGCGCTCGTCTTCCCCGACGGCGCCGACGTCGTCGCCCGACCGCCAGGGACAGCGGGCATCCTGCTTGCCTTCGTACTACTCGCCTTGTGGCTCGCCGACCGAGCGAGCAAGAAACGCGATCACCCGACGTTCGTCCCGCGCGAGTGGGTCACCGAGTTCCACGCGGCGCCTGTTGCCGCGCCGGCGATGAGCTGAAAGGGGGCTCGGACAAGCGCTTGCACCCTCCGCTCCTCGGGACGTCCGCGACAAAGGCGTGACGCAGGCAAGGCAAGCAAGCGGACTACGTTGCGTGCAGGGGACCCTTGCGACCGCGGATCGACCCCGCTGTCTACAAGGCCTGACTGGAAAAGTGATATTAGGCGATTTGCAGGGGCAGTAGCTCAGTGAGGTGCGCTAACTTTAGGCCAGTTCTGCGGAGTTCGGGTGGGGTTTCGGGACGAAGTTCGCCGCGGCTGGCGCCCTGGCGTTTAGCGGCCCGCACTTTGGTAGGAAAAGCCCGACTGACCATCCGTGCATTCCGTGGCTGAGCCCGCGTGCGTTGGCTATACCACCGCTAGCGTCCCTAGAAACCGGTAGTTTGTTGAGCAATGGCGGAATGGCCAGCCTTCTCCGAGCGCCAGTTCGAGCTAGCCGCGAATCTCGAGCTCCTGGGCCCGTCGAAGGCGTTCTTTGCCCCTTCGACGAATCTTGAACAGGCCCTGGGCTTTGACGTCGCGCTATGGCCAGGCAACGCCGCTGTGTGGCCGGTTCTTCTTGGACTCCCCCCTCTGGCTGCTCCGCCCGGGGCGCCGCCGCCCCCGCTCGCGGGGGCCGGAGCTCCCCTGTTCGCCGTAGCCAGTCTCTTCGTGCAGTACAAGCTCCCATTTCATCTGAATACCGCTGGCGCGGCCGGCGGCACGGCAAGACAAGCTGCTTTCGGCCCAGCCGGAGCTCCGTTCTTCCGGGTCACCGTGCCTCCCGCACAGCAGGCCGCCTTCTCCGCATGGGAAGCGGGCGTGACCCCCTTCGGCGGCCTGTGCCGATACGCGGCACCCCGGTTTCGGTCATGGGCTCTGATGGGCGTTAATCAGATGACTGGCTCGGTTTGTCAGAACTCCGCTTGGACATCACCAGCGGCGTTAGGTGCGTCAACTGTCTGGACCTTCGACGCTGGGGGGGCGTTACACATGCGTCACTCCGAGCCCGAGGTGCTACGCGGCGAGACCGTAGAGGAACTGTCTCGGAGCCTGCTGGATGTCGCGGTCGGAGGCGACCGTACGGTTGTCAGACGCCACATCGAGCAACTCGCCGACTCTCTGAAAGAAGGTGAAGACACCGGCGGCCGGGCAGCGACCATCCGGTCTGCCCTGGCGAGCCAGAACCCGGCCGAAGAGTTAGTTGACGCGGCCGTGAACATTTCCGCGATCTACGAGGCCGCTGCCGCCCAGAGGGCCCATTGGGCTCTTCTCATCCGTCGGCTGAACCACGGACGCGGAGGTGGAGGCCTTCAGTTCGGGGGCCCGTTGGGAACAAGCGATGAGGGCTCTTAGAAGCTGTTTCACAGAACGCGGAGGTAGCGCTGGCAGATGACGGCGCACCCGAGGTGCAGGAACGCCTCGTGGAGTTCGGGGCGGCGTTCCCAGCGGAGTCGG
>JAABUL010001549.1_pt1 | contig 42770 bp, 39 predicted proteins | sample 5559151 | NCBI WGS metagenome assembly JAABUL01 (sample SAMN10711876, study PRJNA513368) | rock metagenome | isolation source: Antarctica rocks | place: Antarctica: Victoria Land, Pudding Butte sud | reverse complement strand
AAGGTAACCGATATGGCTTTGCAAAACGGCTTTTGGTGGTTTCGGAAGTAGCTCATCCAATGGCCAAAGCAGGCTTATCTTGGTAATGAAGGCGGGCATATCTAAGCGAGAGCCTGTTGCAAACAGTATTAGAATGGACTTACTCATTGATACGTACCGATTCTTTTTTTTATCGTTGAAGTGAAGAGGATATACATTGTCTTACAACTTGAAGGGCAGTAACAAGCGTATCACCACGATAGCAGACCGGACGTCCATCATTTTGTCTCTTCTTACAACACAGCCTCGAATTTTATTACGCCGGTTCCTTGGGTGAATATATCTTATTGTCATGCCATCTCAGCAAGGCCGGCCAAGGGTCGGTAACCAAAGTCGTTACCGACTTTCTGAGTCGGCAACGACTTGAAGTCCCAACCCTCGGGCACCGACTTTCAAAGAACGTGGGTGACGAGACGCCAAGTCAAGTAAAGAGCAAAACAGTAGGTACGTTCTTTGTTCTTTACTTACAACCAAGTCGGAGATGGACGTCACAGCTATATCCTAGTGCCTCGGCACCCATGTAGAAGTCTGCGTCCTGCAACGTGTCTTCCTCCGTAGTCAATACATGTTCCATCCATCTATGTTGTAATGGCCAAATTCTTGATTGGAGAGAATTTTTTTAGCTAATCATTGTTACTTCGCAAACGTTATACCCGCGTTTCGATACCATGGTCAAGGAAAAGCTAGAGCCAGGAGAGACAAGGAAGGGAAATCTTTAGAGTAAAAATGACCTACTAAGCCGAGAAAGTAGGGGCACCTATAGACGGCCCTTCCACGTTCAAACGATGTCACGGCAGTACTATCCGGATATAAACGTCGAACAATATAGCCTTCATTCCGAGATATTAACGCCTCTCCTAGGTGAATGAGAATATGAGAACAAAAAAATAATCGATCCAATAGATAGGTAGAAGAAGAATCTGTAGAGGAATGAAGGTATTGATAGCGAGGTGTAAGAGAAGGATTTAGAGCTGACGCTGAAAGCGGAAGACTCGATCCAGACTAGCGTTAACCTCGATAGTCTTCTGAGTGTGACAACACATAAATCACTTGCTTCTGCCTACGAATTTATGACCTGAAATGATATACTATACTCTCGGATAGTAAACTTGCATATCACCCGAGGGCACCATGATACCAAAATCCGTCAAATTGGCTTGATACCCCAAAATTCAATCAGCAAACAACGATGTCTTCCAGCCCCAACATCACTCTTCCACCTGACCTAGAAAAGCTTTCGCTAGAAACCTTCGACAGCCTCCTCTCACAAAAGGAGATCTTGTACGAGCCACCGAAGATAGATATCGTATCCATCGATGGAATTCAGGTATATAGGATCTGCTTTCCTCGAAGACGGAAACGTTAAAAGAGACTGGACCCGCAGTTCCATTTCTCAACGACGCCAATTCTAGGTACAAAGCCAGTCCTTTCCGCCAATGATCCCGGACGATCGAAGCCTGTTGGGCCTTTCGTCAATCCACCAGAAAATTTTATCGTGGCTCGGATCGGTACATCGCACAAGATTATCATGAATGTAAGTTACCTTCCTAAAAAGAAGGGGTAATTTCTACACAAACGATATCAAAAATACATTCCAAATCACAGATCCCCAATCCCAACAAAACTATCTACACCTCCCAAACCTCTCCCAAATCACCAAAAACCCACACTAACACACTGACCCCCCCCTCCCCAGAAATACAACGTCTACAAACCAATGCTAATCCTCCACACAACCCTCTTCACCCCCCAAACAACCGACCTAACCCCCCTCGACATCTCCATCGCCTGGTCCCTCCTATCCGCCTTCAAAACACCCCAAATGGTAATCTACAACTGCGGCGTCGAAGCCGGTAGCTCGCAAGGCCATAAACACCTGCAGATATTTCCGCGGCAGGACGGTGGGGAGTTTGGGATGTGGCCGAGTAGCGTGCTGGATGGGGAGCGTAGGTGTTATCGATAATCCATGAAAGAATAGGAAGGAAAAAACTAACAATCCACCATGTTGTAAAACACAGACCCCACACCCAGTCTCCCATTCACATACTTCCTCTCTCCCCTCCCCACTGCCCTCCCCACCCCCGCCTCAATCTACAAAACCTACACACACCTCCTCTCCCAAACAAAAACCGCCCTCCAAAAAGCCGGCGCGGGTACCGATTACAACCTCATCCTAGTCCGAGAATGGATATTGCTGATCCCACGCACGAGCAAGGGAAGGGGGAGGTTCGTGGCGAATGCGGCGAATATGGTAGGGCTGATGTGGGTGAAGAGTGAGGAGGTGAGGAGGGAGGTTTTGGAGGGTGGGGTGGGGGTTTTGGAGGGGTTGGGGGTGGGGTGGTGAGAGGGAGGGGGGATGGAGTTTATGGGGTGGTGTTGCAATGATTTGCTAGGGTATTGCGTGTCTTTCTAGCGATCATATTTCGTTGACTCCGCTGCTCGAGTCAGCGTCTCTTTGAAACGCGTTGAGTAGCCCCAGCTACAACATCCCTTCAATTCGCTCGCTAGTCGCGTATGCAGACCAAGCGAGGTTAAGTCCTTTTCCACAAACATATTGTCCTCTCATCTGATTGACCTGTCACACAGTCTAATCCTCGTCCATTTGACTGTCCTCATCCACAGAATTATCCTCACTCATGTGGACGTCAAAGTCCTCAGACAGACGCCCCTCCATCTGAGTGGCTGCCTTCCTCAACGGTGGCCGCTTTCACCCGGCGCCACCTGGGCTGCCCGGACTTCCTCTCCTTGTACATATCAAGCATCGACTCCTCATCTTTCGCTAGCCATTCCTGGTACCATTTCTCGGTGCGCTTATCTCTCCTCCACCAAAGCTGCGACCTGTCGTCCTGCGCCAAACCAAACCAGCCAGATCGAGCCTCGAATTCGAGTCCGTAGCGCGCTCAATCTCCGCGCAGCAGGTCACCATTCGAGACTTTGAAATAGCTTCCATCCGATTCGCGCCAGAAAGAGGGTACTTTCCCCTCATTCTTGGCTTGGTATCTGACCCTGATCTTCCACAACGCCACGGCAAATAAGCGGGTGTAAGCCTCGTACACCACGGTCGCTTCATTGGAGAGTTTTCGATGGATACGCTCAATGGAGTCAATACCTTTCATCATGGTAGCGTTGTGGAGGGTGAGGTGGCGTATATTCTGCTGTCCGAGGTCACCAATCGCTAGGAACCAACGAGCAAAGCCGGCCTGTTCCCAGTACAGATCGAGGATGCGCTTTCCGTGATTCAGAGGCAGAGAGAATTTACGTCTCTGGTAGAAGAAGGGAAGACCCTCAGTACGAATTTGCCTGCAAGTGAGGAATAAGCCGTGCTGAAGGATCATCACTTGCGGGTTGCCGCAGTCCCCGAGGCGTCTCTCTCTCTCCGAGTCCCAATTAACCCCGATGTAGAGGGCTGTGCATGCTCGAGAATCGTTTTTCTTGATAGTGTAGTCTGCAACAAGTTTGTATATCTCATTCCGAATCTCGCCAGGAAAATCCAAGAAGCCCAGACCATTATCCTGAGAGACTGTATGCGCGTTCTCGGAGTTTGTCATACGTACTGCTAGACTGCTTTGTGGGGCTGTGGTAGATTTGTCACGTTGGAGGAGGAGCGCTTTCAGCTCGCTTTTCTTAAGCTTGTCGTAAGGACTCTTCTTCATGGGAGGCATTATGACCTGCAAAATGTGGTCAGCATGAATGCTTGATATGTGTCAGCCTACTGGGAGTTTAGGACTCACCAAGATCACCTGCAAATTTTGGCTGGCGTGCAGCTGAGAGTTGAGACTGGGGAGGAAACGAGGACGTCAATGTGAACGCAAGTTATAGAATATGTATGTTATCGCTGTTGCAGTGGTCTGTCATGACCATTCGATGGATATTTTGCCATCAGCCGCAGGAGCAAAAATACTTGGGAACTGCAGAGGGCAGAAGTGTTGATAATGACGTCTGGTTGATCTTATCTTCACAAGCTTCGGGGGTGATCTTACTCGGGGGTCTTGGCGCCTTCTATCGAAAGTGAATGAGAGACGGCGGAAACTCCTGTAATGCCGATAACTCCTTATTGTACCGCTAGCACCTCGTTCTGGCTGCAGATGTCCGAGTAACCTTTCAAGCGGTTAAGGTAGGACTAGAATCACACTAGGATGAGCAGTGCGGCTCGTACCCAGCCCCTTACCCCAACAAGGCCTGTGGATGACCTGGACCTCGCCCAGAATGGACATGCATCCAAATCAACATCGTGATGGAACCATACTATCTTGCTCCCCAACGAAGTCCAAAGAAGAAGAAACGGGCTGCAATACAAAGTATACGAAAGACGTTGAACCAATCTTCCCCAACAAGATAAATGCAACACATCAACATCAAACCTGTGCAAAGACATTCAATCTTCATAAACAAGACACGAACATACACCACTCGCAACAAAACATCACTCTCGAGAACACCACATCTCGGCCACCTAGCTGTCCATCCACGTTCAGGTCCAATATCCATACTCGACATTAGGCCTACATTTTGGATGACTTTCCAGCTCCAGATCACCCCCACTCCCATGCGCCATCCTCAAGATCCAGCAGTAAGCAGAAGAGGGAATTGGTCAACAGATCCCGCTTGGCACCACAAGTGGACTCGATGGTAGAGCCCAAGATCAAAGAGCCGGAGAGACCATTGGCCAAGCTGTTACATCACTATCGCCTTCCGAAAGATGATCATCATGGATGTAGCAAAGAATGTACCATTTCTATGGCCTACTTCACGCTCTAGCAAAACATCCGCATCGTGATCAGTTCGAAGAAGCTATGGAGAAAGAAAAGCTTCCCATGGTACATCAGACGTATCTTCCCAGCCCGGCCACTAACCCCCTTCGGATTAGCGAAGTGCTGCTGAGAGATCGCTGACAAAGCCAGTCACGCTAAGCTATGATTCGCTCCCACATAATGGAGCATTAACAAGCATAAAACCACAAGATGCAAATACTGGCTCAATCTCTCACACGAAGAGAGGGTTTCGTTGACTAATACCCTATCCCTCAACAAGGCCCCAGCACTCTAAATCCAAGTGCCCAAAGCCAGCACACAGCCTTCCATCTTCCCCCCCACTTCTTTAAACGCCAGCCCCTAAGTATAAAATCGCTGAATCGCACCGCTATGCCTCGCTCGCTGCAATCACAATAGACTGCTCCATTCTGCCCCAGCGCAGATGGACAAAAGATAATAAAAGGGGGGTATTAAACTAGCAGTATCCTGTACACGAAGCCGAACCTTTCTCGAAGTAAAAGAATAGAATATATTCAACAGCATCAATCCCTTCCTCTCCTGACCCCCCTCCTCACCTCTTTGTCGATCGTATCAATCGTCAAGGATAACCGGCTTCGTCGATGTGCCTTCAGGACTCGGCGGCACCACTATCGTCGTCGGCGGCGGCGTGCCATCTTTTCCGCCTTCAGCTTCGTCGCCACCATCTTCCTCATCTGGCTCCCTGATCTCGGGCATGGGATCAGCCTCCGGCCTCGGGCTAAGAAGCTCCCCTTCATCACCAGTCGTGCTTGAACTTTCCCTTGCTCGTCTTCGCCGTCGGTTCTTTCGCTCATCATCAGCGCTTTCTCTCCGCCTGCGAACGCGCAAGCTGCCATCTCTGCTTTCGGGGCGAGCACTCTCACCACTGCCGTCCCCACGAAGACCTTGCAGCAAGCTCGCTGCGCGCTCAGCCACGTCTTCGCCTTCGCTGATGGGTTCCATCCTGTCGCCAGATGCTTCGCCGTTTGTGACGGCTGTCGGACTAAGAAGGCCTTTGTCGGTGTCTTCGTCCTCGCTGCCATTCTTTGCCAAGTCGCCGATGTCAGGGATGGTTTGGCCACTGGCGACGCGAACTTGGTGGCGGTCCTTTAGCCTGGCTCTTCGCCTTCGGTCGCGTTGATCTCGGGCCTGGGGAGCAGCAGCTCGCAACTTCTCTAGAAGGGAGTCCATGGCGCCAGTCGACGATGGTGACAACGGACCGTCTGTAGGAGCAACACCAGAATTGGCGGCAGCAGGATTGATAGCTTTAGCGTTCGCACGCTTGCGAGCCATTGATGCATCGTTGCGCCGGCGTGTCTCTTCCATGGTCATGTTCTTATCTTTGGAGCGCTACTACAATGTTAGTATTGGAGATGTACGGAATGCATTGACTAGGGAACATGCCTTCCACTCAGTGACGAAGCTAGCCAGCTTGGCGAAAAAGTCCCTGCGCGCATTCTCATCAGTGCTGTCCTCGCCATAGAACGTCATGATATCGTCGTAGGTTCTGTTCATCTCCTCAAGAAACAATTGCATCTGCTCTGCTTTTCGCCTCGCATCCTTCATGGACCTCTGTACCACTTGGCTGACTCGGTCTTGAGGATGAAATTTCTTGCTGTCGCTGAGATTGCCGGAGTCGAGCGACATTTGGACGTTCTTGATATTATCAATGTACTTCTTAGCATCTACACGAAGCTGTTCGACGTTGACTTTCTGGACCGTCACAACCCCGCCAATGTCATCAACGAAGCCTTCCCACTCGGGATACTGATTTCTTACAATCCGCTCAACAAGATCTGCGAAAGTGGACTCGTTTTTCTCATCCTTGACCATACCGAGCCGTGCTAGCGAGCTGAGCTTGAAACCGGTGGCTTGCTTATTCGAGTCGTTCATGTAGTTTCCAATATCCAGAATCAGACCAAGGATGTTCATCAGCGCGACCGAGTCCCGTAGTGATTCTGAAACAGCGACAACCTCTTTGAGATGGTTCGATATTTCGTCATACTCGTTCTCAAACGTTCGCGTGAGCATCAAAGCTCGCATTCTTGATTTCCAGTAATGATTGAGCTCGAATGCAGTAGCAAGGTAGATCTGATCTTCTCTTGTGAGCTCGCTAGGATCTTGTTCCCTTTGAGCATGTAGCGCGTCAGGACCTGTCCAATCCTTGCTGTACGGAGCCATGAGTTTCGCTGTGTTGTCAGGGACCACGCATAGATCTTCTCTTTGCAAAAAGTCCATGACGACATGATTGTCCAGCATGTCTTTGTCGCAGTGGATGATCATGCGAACGACTTCGTCTGCGGATTGAGTGGAGAATTTCGACATTGAGATCAGGAACTTCTGCCGTAAGTCGCTGGAAATAATCTGCTTCTTATCCGACTTCTTGCCACTGGCGGCGCCTATTTTCTTGATCTCTTTAGCCATAAAGAGCTTCTCGACTTCGTCAAGGACACCCCTTTTCGAGAGTTCCATATACTTCTCCTCTTTGGCCTGCTGAGACGGAGCGTGCGCCGCCCAAACTGTGACTTCTGGTGCATCGACTTTGTCCCAATGAAGAGCCTTGAGCTTCTTTTTCGGCCGGATAAAAGGTAGACCAATGCCAGGTGCTGGGTTGTAATGTTGGTAAGGAAGGAAGCCACCCTTTTGTGGACTAGGTAGCGGAGGTGCACCAGGAGGTGGAGGAGGTGGAGGCGGGCCCATTGAAGTATGAGTGGATGAGCCAGCACTTTGGGAAGTGCCGGGCATAGGAGGAGGGGGAGGAGGGGGAGGGGGAGGGGGAGGACCGCCAGAAGCAAAACCTGGCATTGACGGCGAGACCATAGGAGGAGGCATCATCGGAGACATTGGAGGTGGTGGCGGAGGCGGCGGAGGCGGCGGCCCCATCTCGAAGCCAGGCATGATGCTCTTCGTAGGTACTGGAGGAGGTGGCATTTCCTTGGACTCTTCTGGTCTCGGAGCGACCTCGTCAACAGGAGTTTTAGGCTGGTCTGATTCCAGACTTGGATGCGAAGTTCCAGTGGTAACACCGTCGCCATCAGCGTCTTCGTCCTCACTGGCATCATACCGTGTGACTTTAGCAGCGATCTCGCCGAGAAGCCCTGTGGCTTGCTTGGTACTCATTTGAGGTCGTTTCATCTCCATGATCCTGGGCTTCTCATAGACAGCCCCATCCTCCCTTTCGTCCTCTATTCGGTAAGCTTCGTCTTCGTTCGCAGCCAGAGCATCTGCAGCGGCGCGCCTTGGACCTTTGAACATTTTACTGCGAGAGGTCATTGCCAGAGGCCCGGAGTTCAGTTGTCTCGATATCTTGCTGGAGAAGTCTTCTTCTGCAAGCCCTGGTGTGCCACCATCCATCTGTTCACGCAATTCACGCAGTCTATCAGATGGACCAGCCTGTTGCCAGACTTTGCCTTCGAGCTTGCATTGTGTTTTAGCCCGCTCGAGCTGCACTTCCAGTCGGTTCATAAGGCCCTCGCGATCCAAGATACCTTGCATTTTCTTGGGATCGGTCGAAGCCATAGCTTCCGGCACCCCCTTCTTCGCAACAGACGCCGCGAAATCTTGGGCATCCCGTAGCATAAGGTACAGCTCTCTAGTCTCGAGTTCGTTCCGTTGTAGCTCTTGGCCTCGTATCCGTTGCAAATCCGCAAGCTCGGCTTTCAAAGCTTCGTTCTGTCGCCCTTGTAGCTCGATCACTTGGTTTTGCTCCTCGAGCTGTTTCTGCAGCTTCGCCACCAGGCCGTCGGCTCCCATATCGATTCTGGCCTTCATCTCATCACGCTCCGCCATGGCCGAATCGGCGAGCTGCCTCGCCTCCGTCGAGTCATCCAGAGCCTGCCTTGCTTCAGAGTCTGTATGGAGCCTGTCCAGTAGGCTTTGAACAGAGAAATTGAGACTCTGCTTAAGATCCATATCCGGCAATCTTCTGTCCATGGCAACATAGCTGAGCATGGCATCCACCAATTGAAACATCCGCAGTCGATCTTCTCCATCGTTATCCCGGATCAGCAGCATATGCTGCATAGCGGAGAGAAAGTAGTCCTGCGCTCGGGTCCCTTGTACCTTTGTCTGTATTGCATCTACAATCTGCGCCGGATCTTGCATGTCCTTGACCTCCGCGTCTATGCTATCTTTCATGCTGTTGTTTTCGCGCTGGAGAAGGTCTTCGTAGTCAATAGCCTCGTTATCGCGGTACCGCTCGACCTGCTTGTCTATGGCTTCATATTGGAAATCTTCCATCTTGTTCAGTATTCTCTTGATACCGCACGACGTGAATTGGGCTCGTATATGGCATCGTAGCTGCAGGTCTCGCTCTGGCGCATCAATAACCATATTGATCAGAAAAAGCGTAGTCAGGGCATATTCCATGAGGAGATTCTCCATCCCAATGCCTCCGCTTCGAAGCTCTTCACTGGCACCCACCAGACTGCCCATCTTGCCTCGACCATCTACTGTGACTTCCACTATCCGCATCCAGGCATCGAAGCGTCCATTTTCACCCTGATGACTTTTGACGTAGTCCATAGCTTGGAGCACCTTCAGGTGCCCCTCGCCCTCTGCCCAATGACATAAGAACGTTAGTACTTCGCTCACGAGTTTCCTCGTGGTCAGTCGCGGCGATGTCAGAGAGGTAGCAAGCGCAATAACGACCTGGTGATGATCCAAGGCATCGTCGGCGCCATATTTGTTGTTCATAAGAGCTTTCAGACATTTTATGATGTCGTATTCGCGGTCGAGGTCTTTGTCGCTTGTCGAGCCCGAAGCTGGTGCAGGACCTTGCCCTTGACGTCGATTGATCTTCCCAAGAACGTTGGTCAAAGCTACTTGACCCTGGGCTTCGACGAACGATTTGACCCAGCTGATTGGTTGCGTCCTCAGGCTGACGCTCAGACTCCCCAATTGTTTCGCCGTTATTGAATCGTTCATCACCCGCTTCACGTACCATTCCGGGCTTCCCTCCTCGTCGGCTCGAGTCATGACCCCTTGAGTGCCATCAAGGCTGAATACGGTCTGCCGAGCCTGAGTCCTTCTCTTCTGCTCCCCCTGCCATTCGACCAGCTTGTCCTGGTGAACAAGTTGCCATTTCTTGCTCGTAGGGTATGCCATCATCTGCCTTTTTGCTTGCTCAGGCATTGCTTGCCAATTCCGCTTATTCATCATGTCCAGGAATTGAGCCTCGACGACTCGATCATCAGACGGTCTTGGGAAGTGGAACTCATTTGGGCTGAAAGAAGTCGTCGAAGCGAGGCCTGAAGCTTGCTGCGGCGCCCATGCACTTGGATGATGAGAGCCTCGAGATGATGTGCTCGGCCTTTCATTTTGTACCGCCGTTCGAGAAGAATTATCAGAGGAGAAGATACTGGAGCCCCATGTGGCGGATGATGCTGCGGATAGGACGCTCATTTGGTCGAAAGAATTTCGGTGATTAGAGGATGTGTCGTTTGTAGAATTAGAATTGTAAGTGCCGTGAGAGTCATTATATAGGCTTGCGGCATCACTCGTGGGTAGGGGCTTCCGACTGCTGTCGCGCGGAGGGAGCTTTGCTGTGAGTGGGGTGAGGGACGAATGAGACTGCGAGTGGGGTGGAGGTCGAGGACCTGTAAGGGAGGGCGTATCCTCGACTTTTCCTGGATACCATGCCGGATATTGATGGAAATCTTTCCCATTCTTGCCCAGATGATGTGGTAAAGGCTCTTTCTGTGACCGACCCTTCTCGTTCTTTGGCAAGTACTCCACAGGTATGGGTGTCCTCCCATCCGAGGCTGTGCTGTCATATGGAATGGATGTGATGACCCCAGCGGTCATTGAAAGCCCCATATTATCTCCATCAACTCCTGCATCTTCAGACGGTTGTTGCGACTTGTGCGAATATCTTGAGGAACGTGACCCGTTGGCGCTGTTTGAAGCGCTGGGCACGTCGAGTACCGACACCCCATCATCTGGACTGTATGGATCCTGTGACTTTTCTTTGTGTAGTTTCCGCCCGAAGAATGACCTTCCTCCTGAGGACTGCCGTGACTTGCTATCAGCGGCTGTGTTTGTTGAAGGCATTTGCAGTCACTGCCCCTTTCAGCTTCACAGCACGATAGAGATCGCCCGGACTCAAGCTGAGTAGCTTATGTAATGACCGTCAGAAATGAGGGGATAGTGAGGTTCCTGCGATCGTGATACCGAAGAGCTGTCATCGTTATTTGAGGCCAGCCGTGAGACAATCGGCCAAGTGCGTTTGTTGTTATGTAAGGGTCTTTGTACTGCTATAGATCTCAGAGGATCTAGGATGATTTTTAAGGAGGGCAAGAAGTCTCCAAAGACTTGCTTGAGACGATGATCGCAGATCCTGTGGTGTAGCGTTTCATGTGTTGTGGTCCCCTCGAAGTTGATGTCCGAAGAGGGATGCCCAGTCTTTCGTTGCCGCACAGGGGAATCCCGCTAGCGCAACAAACACATGCGGAATCCGAAAGACAGGGGTGGCCTCCACCAATTACACGCCTGCAGTCCTACTTCCACCACATGGTCATCTTACATTTAAAAACGAGCTTACTGTTTTTATGTTGAGATAGTACTACTTGGGTCCTTTCAAGCAACCTGACAGCCTTTTGACAGGCTGAACAAACTCTCATGACTGCCTTAACTACGGCGACGATGATGCTTTGACCTCCAGTACTACTACCTACATCTACCGGTCCAATCCACAAAGACACCGCCGCAGCAACGCGCCTTCCGCAACACAGCTTGCATCGGCCATGGCTGCAGGGGGATCCAGCCTTTGGAAGGTACAAGCATTTGCTCCCACGACGGATACACATGGCTAACCCATTTCTCTCACCTAGACTCTCCTCCTCCCACCCCTCTTCGCCCTCATCCTCTACATACTAACAACCTACATTTTCCTCCCCTACTACCGTCGCCTCCGCTCCTACTCCACATACAGCGTCCTTCCATCATCGCCCGACTCCAACGCCTTTGCGCAGGGCCTCTTTTCCCGTATACACAACTTGCTAGGCGGACGGCGCGATAGCGCGAACGGAGCCGAGAGCCTGCTCGGCGACGAAGAATTAGAAGAAGGCTTTGGGGATTTCTCTTCGGACACAATCGCTCGACAAGATACCATCGGGAGAATGGCGGAGGATGGCAGAGGCAATGAGAGGAGGTTGAGCCACGAGCTGGAGAGGGGCTTCCGGGATAGCAGTGATGAGGAGGATGACGAAAGGGGTAGGGGGAGGGGATGACGACGACTCATGTTGGGAGGGTGATACCGAGTATGGTAGACAGGATTTGAAAAGACCATGATTACCCCGAAGTTGCGGCGTGCTACAGCTCGCGGATGGTGAATAACCCAAACGTCGACAAGCGCCACCAAGGCTGCGCAATTATCGCACAGCCGGAGGAGTAAGACACTCGCCGGCCACGTGGCCTAGCACTCGGCGCACACCGCGAACGATCGGAGAGCTGAAACCTGACCTTTGCGGGCATGGTTAGCTGCCAATAATGACGCCGATTCGCTACGTCCCAGATCATGGAAGTATGGGCTCGAACAGCACTCAAAAAGCAAAGAACGACAAATCTCTGCAAAATCATTGAAGCTTCCTCCCTGGGGAATTAGCCTAGACTCTGAACACCAATGAGTAGGAAACTCCCAATATAGCGGGGAGACAAAGACCTGTCAGCGTGTTTCCATCGGTCACGTGCATGATGGCTCGGTCTGTCCTTGTTATACCTCATTGCATTATCATTCACATATATCTAGCCATTTGGATGTCTATATTATAGAAATACACGTCCCTTTAGTACCTAGACCATTCATGCTTTCCTAGCATCACTGCTGTGCACCTCGTTGAGACAATCTACAGACGTCTCGCAAGACGAGAATCACAAGCACACCTCAAACAAAGTGATCCCGACAAGCCTTGACCAAACACCCAGCCTTCGCACTTCCTCAAACAGACCATTCAGCTCAACCACCTCACTCCCCCACCCCCCCTCGTCGAAACCCAAAAACCTTCCTCTCCATCATCCCCCAGCATCGATTCCTGTCAACCTACAAGTAAGATTGCATACCCACCCCCTTCTCATCTACTTCTCAGCCTTCAAATCACCTCCCATCCCCATCGTATACAGATCCCTACTCAACCCATCTCAAAACATCCACCTGCACCATCTACCCTTACTAACGACCTACCTCTAACCTCCCTATAATCTATAACCCTATCCATCTCACCTCAAATTATCCCCATCCGCAAGCTATCCATCCCACCTTAAATTATCTACCTGCACCATCCAACCCACCTGAAAACATCTACCCATACCATTATCCCATCTCAATGTATCCATACTTGCCTCCGACCCACCTCAAAACCACTTACCACCTATATCCCCACCCAACCCACCTCAAACCACCTCAAACCACCTCAGCCCACCAACCTTCCCATCCCCTCCCATCCCCTCCCATCCCCTCCCATCCCCATCCCCTCCACATCTACATCCCGTCCCATCCCCATCCCTCCTCCCAAAACGCCCCCATCATAAAGAAAGTCAGCTACCCAACAACCCTACCTAACTATCTAACAAACACCAGACCCGCCAATCCAATGCATCATGTTGGAACCCGTAAATCAATCCAACACCCACAGCTAAATCCATCACCCCCAGACCAATCCCCCAAAAAAGGAAACACCAAAACACCAAACCACCAAAACCAACAAAAACAGATCAACCCCTTACGAGCCCAGCTCAGTGCGCACCACGAACCACCCACCATGACACCCCTCAGAATCAAAAGCCCTATCAAATATATTTCCAAAACGATACGAACAAGATATCGAACGTAAAATACAAAGTAGAGTACTGTCAAACACTGGTGATGTTATTATGGATTATGAAAACTGAGGAAACTGTAAAAAGGCTAGGAAGAGGCGTGCGAGTTGGAGTGCCTCCGTCCATTCATGTGAGGTGTTATCCTATAACATAACTAGGACAGGATCTAGATAGGAATGCAAAGGGCTTAGCGAATCAGACCCCGAGGAGCCGAGTCAAAATAAGCTTGATATGAAAAAGACAGGAATGCAGCAGGAATGCACAGGGGTTCCACAAGATCCTTTCATTTCCATCAAAACGAACCAGGTTCTTAAGATAACCACAAACGAAGGAAACCTTGTAATCACAACTGCAGGAATAAACTTGATGCAATCCTTGTTTTCTCGTTTGAGTTATCAAGTGACTATTGTCAAAGGCTCAATTTGTAAAATCGCAACGAGTGATTGACTTGAGAGAATCAAAGTTGTAAACACGAGGGAACGAAATGACTTGATGCAGTGCATGTTTTCAGTTTTCAATTCAGGTATTGTCAAAGCTCAATTTGTACAGGAATATTAGGTAATGCTTAGGGAGTCTGTTGCTCCAGCTTATCGCCAAACGCTCGAATTGTATAAACGGGCCCCGCCGCCTCTCCACCTGCTCGGCGACAGCCAGGGTATTCTCGTAACCAAGCGTAAGCGACATGAATTGATTAAGGGGTATCAAACAATCTAGGGCAAGAGAGACCATGACTATTCCATGCCGTTCGAGGCATGCATGCTGGATTTTTCGTCGAAAGTCTACAGGAGAACCATGGCAGCCATACCGGCGAGACCGGCGAAACCGGCGACGGCCATCTGGGTAGCTTCGCTCTTGCCTGAGGAGCTGGTACCGCTGCCTCCTGAGCCTCCCGCGGACGAAGAACCGCCGCTGCTGCCGCCGGAAGATGTGCTTGCTGAGCCCATGGAAGTTGTCATCGAGCCGCCCATCTGATGGTATGTCAGTACACGAGGACGCCAAGGCGGTCACAGAAGACTTACGGTAGAAACAATGGTGCTGCCCGAGCTGTCGGTGGTGGTCATGACTGATCCAGCGGCCACAGTGCTGTTACCGCCAGACATGCTTGAGTTGCCCATGGAGCCCGATGGACTGGCCGAGCCGCCCATGGAGCCAGATGGATTGGCCGAGCCGCTCGAGTTTGTGCTGCCGCCCATCGCACCGCCCGTTGCCGCTGATGCGCCAGTCGTTGTGGTGTAAGTAGAGCCAGCAGTGTCTGTGGTTGTGATGACACCTCCAGCACCCGATCCAGAGCCTGAACCAGTTGTGGTTGCAACGGCAGATGTAACGGTCGCGGTACCGCTGGCAACGGTTGCGGAGACCGTTGCAGTGGAGCCTGATCCGCCGCTTGCTGCTGAAACAGCACCTATTTTAATGGTCAGAAATGTCGAAGCGGAAGTCAGAGGACGCGACTTACTTCCGCAGAACGAGTTGCCGGCAGAGATGATAGCGCCGGTATCGGTACCTGAAGGGCACGACTGATTCGAGCAGTCCCGGACACCGTTGCCAAAGTTCTCATTGGAGCACAGGCAGGTGATGTTGTTGTTGGCGCAGCCCAAGCTCTCGGCCTTCATCAGCATGTTGTTGATGCATGTTTTCTGTCCATGTGTCAGTCAATGCCATTGGTGCTGAGAGACTGCGTGAATTGAGGACGTACACCGCATTGAGGCAGTCCACTGATGACGCTGAGGTCCTGAGCCAGACCCAGGCCCGCGAAAAGCGCGGCAGTAAGAAGGAAGAGCTGCATTGCGACTGTGCTTGGGATGTTGACTTAACGTAAGTGTAGAGGCGTTGTCTATGGGACACTTAGAAGCTGTTCAGACCGAGGACGATGTGAGAATTGATGTTGTAGGATGCAGGTGGCAGGTGGCAGGTGAGAAAGGAGAAGTTGCGCGGATGCGATGTGATGTGGGTGAGAGGAAGGGAAATTATGGTGTAGAAAGCAGGCCGGTGGGTTGGCACTAGCCCACCTTAGCGCCAGTGTGTTTTCGCATCGAAAGGCAACAGTGGCGCACCAGCTTTGCAGGGCGAATTAAGATGAGATGGCGCTAGCGAATCAATGCGCTGGTTTGGCAGGCTCCCGGCCAAGCCATTGGCAGGCGCGAGTGCCAAGCTGCTTACTTTGGGACAAAAGCAAGTTTTTCGGGACAAGCTTGGGAAATGATGCTAATGATGCTGTTTGGCAGGGGTAAACTGCATCTTTCCTTGGTCTAGAACTAGATCTACAGGTACGGATTTGCCCGCAGCAGGGTCTCCGTAGCGGCTATAGCACCCTTCTTCAGCTGGGCACAAGACAAATTGTCAATAACTGCATGTCGCGTTGAGCTGGGCAACGGCAGAGCATGAGGAACATTTGGCTTCTCTGATGGCGAAAAGCAGCTAGCGCAGATGAGCGCATTGTTGAATGCCTGGTAAGATGCGGTTCTGCGCAGTACTGTTATGTTGTATTGGCGATCTGCACCGAATGATGAAACACTTCCCCACTCGACCGGGCTAACGACCAAGAAAGCTTGAAAAGGTGGTGAGGTGTGCGGCGAAAATAGAATTCTTGACGCTCATCTTTACTGTGTATGCTGGCTGACGAAGTTATACATAGCATACTATGACGGATGGCATTGTGGTCCGGATATGCATCTTACTTCTCCACCGACCGGTCCCCGAACTTCACCGTCAGTACTCTGTGGAAAGCATCTTTCCTCCACAGATTTGATGGCGAACAAGGTTCTGACGTTACATCATCCCGCAGCATGCAGTGCTGAAGGATTTCATATCTTTTTCCAACGACCATAGAATTGTGGCTAGTGAACTGATGATGTTCCTACTTTATCCATACCACAACAACGCAAAGACACATGAAGGATAGCATTCGACCGGTACAAGGTAGGCATAAGGCGGTAAGGCTACCATGTTCACTGATCTAATCATCTCTTCTATTCAATAGTTGGAGCATGCCCTCGCTCTCTCTCTTCGCGTTCAGCTCCTAGCGCATGCTCGACATCGTCCATATACTCGTACTCTTCCCGAATATACAAAGTCCTTCGCCTTTCTTTCCTGCGCTTCCCGTTTTCTTGCACCGCAATCCACAAGAGCCACAATATAGCTATGGTGGCCACCATGGCCGCACCTGCCCCGATGTACAGGCTGTTGTCAGAGCCTATTCTCTTTATCAGTCTGACATTTCTCATTGAACTCTGTCTTTGTGGAATGTGTCTCTACCTGTCCCCGCTCCATCACCCTGATAGGATGTATTCGCTTGCCTCTTCATGTCGCCGTCCACCCGAAGCCATTCCTGATGGAGCATTTGTTGAGCTCCGCACCACCATTCCGAGCTTTGACCCGGCACACAAGCAGTCGTACGTCCAGGCCCTAAAGGATGGGTTCCCATATTGCAGGTATCGACGATGATCCCGGAAAAGTGAGGATTGTAATGCCAAAAGAGCTCCCAGAGATTGGATGTCGAAGCGAAAGCAAAGGCAAAGACTCTGATTTCGTAAGGAGACAACGGATGGCAGATCGAACACTGAAGTTCACAATAACCAGTACAGACTAAAGACGAGAGTAAAGTATGGTAAGGATGAGTTTTTCCCACAAATCAAACCCTCCTCAACAAAAAAAATTGCAAGCTCCACTTCCCACGTGTACTTTCGCCTTATCAAGGCTTTTGTCCCCACATCTGCACTTTTTGCGTTTGGGTCTTTGCTTCATTCTTGTCCTTAGGATGACTTTGGAAGTTGGAGTGGGCTATTGTATATATAGAAAAGGACTTCAGTTTCCTCCGCTCTGCGGTGTGTAAGCACAGATTTGGTTGATTTATATTGACTTGATTTACTGCGGAATATGTTTTCTGGTGATTGATGTTGCTGATGGGTACGAATTGGGGGGGTAGGGGATGTGGTGATGGTGACGGGATGGTGTTGGGGATTGGGTTTTGAGAAGGGGGGTTGGGTGTGTGGGAGTTGGTTGGGAGTTTGATTCATTAGTGGGGGGAGGGTTCGATAAGGTGGAGTGGGTATTGTAGGATTATTGTGTGCGGTGGTGCAGGAAGTTTGGGGGTTTCCTGGTCATTGTAGGTACTTGCTCTGGGTAAAGCTATCGTAATTGTTATCGCCTTGTAGTGTAAGCGAGTGTAGAGATATCGAGCTCAAGTAATGACAGCGTCCCTCCTGTAGAGGTTTTTGCTATGGGTGAAGATCATGATTGAGCGATTTCAGAGATATCTTCTCGACAACACGAGCTTAAGTAGTGACAGCGTCCCTCGATTGTACCTCAGGCTCCAGCTCATACTCAATTTCCATTCTCGGCTTCGTTTTTCGAGCCGGCGCTGGAGCAGAGCCACGCTTCCTCTTTTCACCAGCCGCCGGCTTCTTTAATGCGTCCTCGCTCTCCTCGCTACCATCACTATCCTCATCCTCCTCACTCCCCGCCTCACTCTCCCCACCCAACCACTCCTCCAACTCCCCCAACTCCTCATCCTCCTCTTCATCCAAATCACTCACATATTCCACAGCCCCCACCCCCTCTTCTTCAACCTCATACTCCACCTCCTCCTCAACACCATCATCTAGATCCCTATCTCTCTCCCCCTCACCCCCCCTCTCAAGCCCCTTCAGCACTTTCTTCCACACACTCTCTTCCACATTTAACGGCCGATCGCCATAAGCGCCGCTTCGCAAGCGCTCTAATAACTCCCTCTCGATTGCTCGCTCCACCTTTGCCGCGGCTTCGGCTTTTCGCTCTCTCGTAGCTTCACGCCTGCGTACCTTGGGGGCTAATTTGGGGACGACCTTTTCGCCCAAGCGCTCTTCTTCTCTGGCGAGCCGGCGTGTGCGGATGGCGACTTGGGTGAGGCGGGTGAGGCGTTGTTTGCATTTGTGGATGAGGAATTTCGGCCAGTAGATTAGGCGGGAGTCGATCTGTTGAGGGGTTTGAGTTAGTATTGGGGGTTAGGTAGATAGGATGGATTGTACCTGAGATAGAGCGGCGGTGTAGTTCTGGGAGAGCTTTATCTTCTCCCATAGTTTCGAGGGGGTGTGTGAGCGTTCGATCGTTTTCATGTAGAGGTATAGGGTGCCGGTGGCTGGGTCGGAGCGGATGGTGGCATAGCGGGAGTTGGCGAGGGGGCATGATTGTCTGTAGATAGTATGGATTAGCAAGGCGTGTTCTTAGAGAAGGTTAAGGGGTGAAGTACCTGTTGCATAAGCCTGTTACGTTGTGTTCGTTCCGGCAGAAATTTTGTTGCTTGGGCGTCTTCAGCTTGAAAGAGCAGAATTGCTGGTTTATGATCTGCCACACAATCTCATCTGAAGACATGATGGGGGTTGCAAATTCGATAGATCAATGGTAAGGATCTATTGAGCTGAATCTTGTGGAGTGGGCTCGAAAATCGCCGTTAGAATTCAGTGCAGGAATGCCAAGCATTGGCTCGTGAAAAACTGCCCCTTTTGGATTGGCTACCTCTAGCCGATGCATCCAGTCTAAATTCTTGCAAGCCACTGTCATGATGTGAGCAATCAAGGTGATGAGGCAGAGTCTCCGACCTTGCAGACTGAGTAGTTGCCTTCATCGGTACCCTCCAATTGTGACACGCTTACAGAATTTCCATGCTTGTGCTCGAAATAGGCTTGGCAAGAAGGAAGTAGATAGAGCACATGCCATCCAATTCCAATGGCGCTCGAAGGGCGTAAACCGAGGTTTCGCTGTGGCAGCGACGAATGAGCCAACGATCTACGCGCTCTCAACTGCAGCAGGACGAGCAGCCATTGCCATCATCAGAATCTCTGGCCCGGCTTGCTTGACTGTATATGAAGGACTGTGCCCGGGCAAAACACCACCCAAACCACGCTTTGCCACCCTCAGGACTCTGTACGAGCCATTGAAGGTAGGGGCCGAGGCTCAAGTGTTGGACTCGGGCGCACTAGTCCTGTATTTTCCGGCGCCAGAAACTGCTACCGGTGAGGATGTGCTTGAACTTCATGTCCACGGCGGGATCGCCGTTGTGAAGGCGGTGTTGGCTGCTATTCCCAAATCGATCCCAGATGGAGATCCCGGTACTATACGATACGCTGAGCCTGGAGAGTTCACCCGTCGAGCGTTCTACAACGACAGACTTGATTTACTAAAGATCGAGGCACTCGGAGATACGCTATCGGCAGATACAGAGCAGCAGCGCCTACTAGCTGTCCGAGGCAGCACAGGCGTTCTGACGAATCGCTACGAATCATGGAGACATATGCTTTTATTGGCAAGAGGAGAGCTGGAGGCTCTGATTGATTTTTCGGAAGACCAACATTTCGATGAATCACCAGCTCAGTTGTGTGCTTCCGTTGCGAACCAAGTCCGACAGTTGAAGTCGCAATTGCAAGCAAACATCGAGAGTGCAGCTCGAGGCGAGCTCCTGCGAAATGGGATCAGCATAGCACTCATTGGAGCGCCCAATGCTGGGAAGAGCTCCTTGCTAAATCAGATCGTTGGACGAGAGGTTGCTATCGTTAGCAGTGAAGCTGGTACAACCAGAGATGTAGTCGATGTCAACGTCGATATCGGTGGGTTCTTCTGCAAGTTTGGTGACTTGGCTGGTCTTCGGAATCAACCTGTGAGCCCAGAGAGTCAACCGATTGGAGAAGTCGAACAAGAAGGCATCCGACGTGCTAAAGATAGAGCCCTCGCTTCGGACGTCGTTATCGCTGTTCTACCGGCGCACGTTTTGGAGCGGCCACAGGGACCAGATACTCCAGTAGAAGTAGAAGCAGAGGTCGTGGAAATACTGAGACAATGTGACACCGACAAACAAAAGATCGTTTGCGTCCTCAATAAAGCGGACCTCGTCCCCAGTACCGATCTGTTATCAAAGATACGTCAACAGTACCGACGACATGAGATATTGAGCAGCTACATGGACCTTTCGGAAACAACAGTGTACGCAGTATCTTGCAAGAACGCGCAAAACATCACCCCTGGCAAATCAGACCCGGGAGGGATCCAATCCTTCCTCGATGGCTTGACTCAGCTTTTTGGACGAATGACAGCTGCGGTTGTCCCAATGGAGCAGCAAGGCACCATAAGCAATTCAGCATGGGCGGAATCGCTTGGAGCGACCGAACGTCAACGAATCTTACTACTGCAATGCCTCGATCATCTGCAGCAGTTTTTGGTCGATGTGGAGCCTGCCGACAAGGACGCAGGGAAATGCCCCGATCAAAGGGAGGAGATTGATATAGTTCTTGCTGCTGAAAGCCTGCGCTCTGCTGCTGGTTGCCTAGCAAGGATCACCGGAAAGGGAGAAGCTGGTGATGTGGAGGAAGTCCTTGGAGTTGTCTTTGAGAAGTATATGCGCCCAGACCCCTTTGCGATCGAGCTGACATCAAGCAATAGGTTTTGTGTAGGCAAATGATCACCGCATGATAGGAAGCAAGACAGGGACCCTCGACGCAAATCATTCTAAGTGGGATCAAGCACAAGCCAAAATTTGGGTTTTGTCTCCAGATCGCTGATGACACAGGAATATGTGTGTTACTCATTACAGGACGATACTGCCAACACGTGCGTTAGTACGACATTCCATCATCTATTTGAAGCGTCCATCTCCATTCATCAAGAAGAAACAACTACCTACTAAGTGCATATATCACACAATATATAGCATTAGCTGGGACCTACTTACCTTGTCATAGCATAAGCACAAAACATTACCAAATTATTTGCATCAGATCTTAGGAAAAGACAGCCATTGGGCGTAGTTGGAGGAACAGGCCAACAAGGACAGGCAACTGGCCGGGATCATCTACATTTTGGGAGGAACGGTTAAGCACAACGCATTAAAAATACACAATCCATTAGGTCATGAAAGTGGCCTCAGTCGGACTGTCTTGCAGAGATAGATTTCTTATTTCAGGAGTTGCTGGCACGCCGTCTTACCACTGTTGGTTTGAGAAGCCAGCTTGCGAAGATTTACGTGCTTGAAGCCCAAAAGGGCTAATTTGGAGGCTGGGATGCAACCGAACTGCTTTGGGGTTTGTTGCCCACGCTTACCGGACATTGCAGCAAGCTGTGGTTCCTTTACTCCTCGGTTGCTCAAAGCAGCGGTTTCCTCGAGTTTCCTCGAAGGCTGGGTCAAGCAGGAGCAATTGCTCTCTTGAGCTTTGTCTGTCTCGAAGAGACTACCAGGTATCTTGATGGGCTTGGTCCCTAGAAGAGCACTTTTCGCCAGAACACTCGTATCTTGTAATCTTGAGCAACAGAGGAATAGATCCTTTGGCCGGCTTGAAAGTCTGGGGATTAAGAGTTTCCGACAACCGACCGAGCGGATGATAAGGCGGGATGTACTTGAGCGTGGTGTTCAGCAATGATCCCAGCCCTACAGAACCGGCCAATCATCGGCGAAATATTGCGACGTCGATGGTGCTTCTAGAGCTAACGCGTCACCTTCCTATCGTATTAAGGTGTGTCAGTCTAGAACATGCATCGGAAAGGTCCCAGAATTGTCGAAGAGGTTTGCGCTCGCCAGTGATCTTCACGTCGACATGCGGCGGGGTAGGCAGCCATCAAGCGCTAGACCAACATCGGACGAAAAGCTGTGATGCCTAAGAAGCCGAATCCTTCAGGGTTTGAGTCCCTACATATGGCCAACGCGAAGTGTCGCGCTAGAATCACGTATGCACGTGCTGCCTAAAAGTGATGGCCTATTTGCCAGGATGGCACCACACCGCTCTCGAGTTATCGACTACAAATGAGGCTGTTTCGTCTTCTTTTCTCCGTCCCCCTCCACTTACACCCAATTACGACTTATACATTTGGGAGTATCTTGAAAGCCAGGAATTTTGTGACCGCACGAACTCTATTAGCGACTCTCGACCAACTATCAAAGATAGAGATGGCGGACGATACTCCTACAGCTTTCGTACTGCCGAAGGTTCCTGTGCCTCACAAGAACTTTATCTCATTCATCAACGAAAAGCGTGTCGAAGAAATACAAGAACTTGTGGCGCCTTACAACCAATACGAGGCTAAGCTTCGCGAGGGTTTTGCGCAACACCACGAGCATGAAAGCGTGTTGGACCCTAAGGTCAATGCGGTCCCTCTATTTCAAAAAGACAATAATGTCCTTCGCGTCCGTGCCAGAAATACCGACGATCAATCACGCAATGAGAAGTATCTCATGCCGTTGAATGCGAAAGATCGAAAGCCGGAAGGGGCGCCTGCTACTGTTGAATCCATGCAAGACTTCAAGAAGAATTTCAATCTCTTCTCCGAATCTTCGCTGGCGGACCTTGATTGGAGCAACGTGGTGGCAGCAGGGAGCTCGGTGGTCACGGCTCTATTGCCCGTCCCTAACGAACACAGTACCTCCAAGAAGGCACTCCGGTAAGTGGACTTCAAGATGCCATTGGCTGCAGAATCCTGGAGTTCGGTCCCCACCGCAGCTTGTCTCCATAGCGGTCACTCCTATTGTCTGCCATGCATCCGCACAACTGTACTGAAGGCTGATTATTCACCTCTTCTTGCAGGGAGTATTATCATCAGCAGCTCGCGCCATCGAGCGACGTGGATCTGTTCATCTGGGGTCTTGACGAAGCTGCGGCTCTTGAAAAAATCAAGCAAATCGAGTGGAGTATTCGCAATGCTATCCTTGAGGAAGTGACTGTGAGTCCGCTACGGCTAGTGCCACCAGATGACTGTTGCTAAAGATGACCAAAGACTGTGCGAACCAAGAATGCAATCACAATCGCCAGTCACTATCCAATTCGGCATGTGCAAATTGTCCTCCGTCGGTACAAATCGGTTTCCGAGATCCTCACTGGTTTTGACGTGGACTGTTCTTGCTTCGCGTATGATGGCAGTCAGGTCTACGGTACGCCGAGGGCTATAACCGCATTCATGACACAAACAAATACTATCGACCTGTCCCGCCGTTCGCCAAGCTATGAGAGTCGTCTTAGCAAATATGCAAGTCGTGGCTTCGAAGTATATTGGCCCGAATTGGATCGAGCCAAGGTCGATCCAACAATCTTCGAAAGATCTTTTCCCCGGACCATGGGCTTAGCAAGGCTACTCGTACTAGAGCAGCTACCGAAGCCGAACGACCGCGAACGATATTTGACCCAGAGGAGGGAAGAGAGAGGTAGACCGTCTGCGGATAACAGATACTGGAACAGACAGAATACCCTCCCGGACAACGTCAAAGATCAGAATCCGGACGACATCGCAGAGTGGGTATACGACGATGAAGTTTCTAACTATCACTCATTTACAGTTCCATATGGCCCAAAGTACCATGCCAAACGAATTGAGAAGCTTCTTTACACGAAGGATCTTCTACTGAACGCCGGTGGGTCAAGAAGAAAAATGCTCTTGCAATCGCTGCTGACCGCAGTGCCAATGCAGAATGGAACAAAAAGAAGGACCGGACCGTCAATCTACATCGTCATCCCTGTTTCGTCGGTCCTATCGACTCTGTAATTCATGATTGTTGCGGATCTTGTCCAAAGCCAGTGACTGACGAAGAGCGAGAAATTGACGAAGAAGAAAGCAAGATTTATGTGTTTGGAGACTTAGTCTTCATGAAGGACGACCCAGGCCGTCAGACAATCGGATCGTTCCATCCATTAACCGATGATGACTGGACTGACATGGCATACATTGGGAACACTCAGATGTTGTGCCAGAAGATCAGCGACGGAGACCTAGATTTTGTCAAGAGCTGGTGCGAGAAGAATCGCGAGTCCATCGATCGTCGTGATCATACTGGGCGAACACCACTCCATCTTGCAGCTCAGTGCTCTACACCAGAGATCTTGGAGTGCCTTGTTGATCATGGTGCTCGGATTGTGGCACGTCTCGTTGACGGCATGACGGCACTTCATATAGCTGCTGCACGTGGCAGCGTAGCGATGGTCAGCACCTTGCTAAAGCAATCGGAAGAAAACGAGGCCGCAGAAGACGAAAAAGAGGAGCAGAAGAAGACTGTAAAACGTGAGGTACGTGTTTCAAAGTCTTTCCGATTAGTGCTGCAGCCAGAGGTGCGGCACATGCCCGCCGCTCGGATGCTAAGATCCTCAACGTCGTTCCATGTCGCTGAGACGGTACTTCAATCGCTCCAGAACTGTGAATTATTATGGGGCCTTGCCACAACTTGCTGCTACCTTTTCTAAAAGCAACCTTGAACGCCACTTTTCGTGCGTCAAGTGCTTTGAAGAGCAATGACATTGCTGACATTGACTCTCTCCATAACAGACATCATCGACCACGAAGGAAACAACGAAAACTGACGACGATGAAGACAGCGATGTGGACATGGATGATGCCAGCAGTGATGAAGATACGGCGATGACAGAGGGATCTTTCGTCAAGGTTGGGGATGATAAACCGGCCGAGGATGCTCTAGATAATGTTGACGATGGCGAACCAGACATCTACAATGTCAACGTCGTTGCATGGGATGTCCCCGTCTCTGCTCTACATCTTGCTATTCTAGGTGGCCACTCAGAGGTCATCAAGGTCTTGGTGCAATCCTTCGGAGCCGACGTCCTTCTACCGATCAAGATTGTTGACGCCTATTACCGAAATCCCCAAGCCGCCATCATGACGTTGGTCCTGGCAGCCCAGCTTTCGGGACCAACTTCCTTGGACGTCACTAGGGAGCTCCTTGCTCTAGGTGCCTCATCAGCTCAGGGAGACATGGAGCACGTAACGGCATTCCATTATCTCGTGGCGAAACGGAAGGTGCAGCTGCTCAAAGCCTGTTTCGAAGAAGACGGAGCTGCCTCCAGAACTGCTTTGGATCACTTGATTCTCCAGGACGCTCGATGGCGACCTAGGTCCGATACCCCCTTGACGACTGCCATTAGGTCTGGGAATAGCGATCTCGTGAATGTTTTACTGGATTTCGGAGCCAAGCCTATCATAGATCTCGACGACTTCGCCACCGCCTATTCTCTGGAAGTGGAAAGCGGCAATTCTTTCCTGTGGAGGGATCAGGATGTGGATGTGTCAAGCATATGGAGAAAGTGCACAGAACAACCTATTCTCCTTGCAGTAAGGACTGATATGCCGGAAGTTGTAGTCAAAATGCTAGATGCAGGAGCCGACATAGATACTATTGATACTAAAGCTCACGAAGCTATCGAGCGATTCAAAGACGATACCAAGCACCAACTCCTAGGCGGATCATTACTTGACGCCGTGCAAGCCAGAATACGAACTCTCGAAGATGCTCTTGGCTGCGAACTTGGGGTTTCGAAGCCAATAGTATTAGAGGATGATCGAGCATATCTCAAAGGTACAGATCCAGGATCGTACGAGTATTGGTATCTCTCCAAAACGATAGAAGTCGCGAGAAATGTGGTCAAGGAATGGAGAATTTGCATCACGAAGAACGAGAATGACGAGGAGGACCGACATAGAAAGCAGCAGAAGAATGATACTCTGAGAGCGCTACGAGACAACTTCATCCATCTAAAAGACCAACTTTCGCAACGAGGTGCTAAGACTTTGGAAGAGCTTCATCCTGACATTCCTGCTCACAAGCATGACAAAGATGACAAACTCCAGCAGCAAGACAAACCCTTTGAGCCAAAGGTGTCATTCCAGGTGTCAACCACGGACAAAATACGGGAGGGATATCTCCAGCTGTAAGCCGAAGCCTGCATCTTGGAAAACTGTCACTTACATGTGTCTTAGATTTGAAGCAGCTTGGGAAGGTAGTATTGAGCAAATAAAGCGGCTGACACTTGCGAACTGGGGATCTGACCACAAAAACAGTCCACTGATGGTAACGGTTCAGGATTCAAAAGGCTTCACCCCGTTCGCTATCGCCATCTATCGGCGTCACTTGGAGGTTGCAAAGATGATCCTCGAGATTGCAAACGTCCAATTCAAGGGCTCGGGTGATGAGTCTGCAAGGCGACGCTACACCATAGCCGACAATGATAGTGAAGAGGACGACAGCGACGAGCATGATGAGCTGGGGATCTCCTCTCAAGTAGTGGACGAGACCTACACCTTCGACAACATTGCCGCACTCAAACAGTCCGTTGGAAGTAGGGTGTCAGCTTCCGACCTACTTACGATATATGCCGAGATATGGTGTCTGCTCGACCTTCCCCAAGAAGAAGCGCACAAGAAGCTTGGTAGCTCCCACGACTCCGGCATCGAGAAATATGCGAGGAAAGGGACAAAATCTTCGGACGCTTTCAACTACGCCCTTTCTTTCAAGGGTGATGCATCGTGTGCAATCGGGCGATATGCCATTGTCAGTCGGGACCTTGACTTGCTGCGCTTCTGGCTCCGATGCTGCCAAGAAGCCTCCAAAATGAGAGTAAACAGCAGTGCCCCGTATTTCGGCGGATTCGACAGTTCGGACTTCCGATTTGCGCTCAAGCATGGGTTTATTGAAGACTTGGGAGAGATGATTAAGATCGTTGGTGCAGAGTTACCGCTGGACTCACTTGTTAGACAATCCGGTATTCAGGAAGAGGAGAAGCCGAAGTATTACCAAGGTCTCAGCATCGGTGGGAAGAAGATGACAAGTTGGGCCCGCGAACGCGGTGGCCCCAAATACCAACGCGCCATGGGCGAAAGCACACCTCCTCTGCTGCAAGCCGCGTTCCAAGGCCCGCTCCCTGCAGTGGAGTGGTTCTTGAGCGATACACCTTTTCGGCTTTACAAAGAATATGGAGCTAACAATGCTGACAATCCGCGATTGAGAACTCTAGCGAAAGCGCACGGCGGGCTCGATCAAGTCATCGGTCCCTGGCTCAAGCAGAGAAGTATTGCAACCGCCGTCTCCAATTAGATTCACTCCACTAACATCACCCAAGGTAACCTTTCCCTCCACGCCGCCGTTCTATCCCGCTTGGATATCGACGAGTCCCTTCCCGTGCTCAAATACCTCCTCTCTATCTTTCCCACCTCAATTAACTTCCCGTCCACTTCCACTTCCCTCACCCCCTTGGCCCTTGCTTTCCTTACTGGCCGCACCTCCGCAGCAGAAATCCTCATATCCGCAGGTGCAGACCAGACCACCCGCGACTCCACTTCCAAGAACCTCATCCACCTGTCCCTGATTGGCATTTCCCATACCTTACCCACCGATTTCTCCAAAATCCGAGCTCTCCTCGGCTGTATCGACAAGCGTCTCCTTCCCAGCCTCTTCACCGAGCGCTGCCGCGACAGTCCCGGGAGCCTAACCCCACTCGCCTTCTGGCTTGCTTCTCTAAGTACTGATCCTTGGAATCGAGAAACCACGAGATTGGTCCCAGAGGTATTGAGCGTCATGCTAGAGTTTGGGGGTGAAGAAGCATTGAGCATGATGGATGGGAGCGGACAATTCCCACTCCATCAAGCCGTCAAACATTCCTACACCGAGCTCGTAAAGCTCATACTCAAGCACGACCCCGCGCTGTTGACCCGGGAGAACGCAATGGGTCAAACGCCATTGGAACTGGCGGAGAGTCTTTACATCCGGGATTGCACGCGTGGGAATCCGGACATTCGGGCTAGAGGCAGCCGCCCGCTTGAAGATCGCTCGTGGGAGGAATTGTTTCCGGATGAGGTTGTTGTTAAAGATGATAATGTTCGTCAAACGTGGGAGATCTGTAGGCAGTGTGCGAAAGAGAATCCCAGAAAAAGAAAGCTAGTTAGTGTAACCGAGGCGAGGGAGGTGGCGAAGAGATTGGCGGATAGGAATAAGGCTGAGAGTGAGGAGCAGGAAAGGGTGGATAAAGGCGAGGAGAAGGAGGAGGAGAAGAAGGATGAGGTCGATGGGTGGTTGGGATTGGGCGCGCTACGATGGGGGTAAAGCGTAGACCTGGCGATGCGGCTATAAGATGAAGTCGGTTTTCGTCGTCTCGTTCCTACATTGGGGTAGGGTGCACCATATATTATGAGTCAAAAGCGCATCCGCATCATGTACATTATATCAGCGTATTTCCATTGGATCACGTGCATGCTCACTTAGTATCATAATTACTTACTTAATCCCCCTATCTATCACCTCTCATCGCTTTCACCCTTCATCCATGTATCCATGTATCTAGTCCATGTTATCACTTATACTCCAGATACGTTCCTATCATCCATCCATACTATCATATCATCTATACTTTCCTACCATCCATACTTTCCTACCATCCATACTTTCCTACCATATCATCCATACTTCTCTATCATATCATCTATACCTTCCTATCATATCATCTATACTTCCCATAGTAATATAGTAATATAGTAATATAGTAATATAGTAATATAGTAATATAGATATTACTTAATAGTAGGTTATAGATTAGGGTATAGAGTTAGGAAGTTATAGAGAGGATATTATAGGGTTATAAGATAGCTATAGGATGGTTATAGGATGGTAATACTAGTGTAGGGGTTAGTTGTACTGATGTGGTGATATGTTGATATAGGGGGTGTGGATTGGGGTGTGGAGTAGGGAAGTTGTGAAGTGAATGTTATGGAGTGGATGTTGTGGAGTAGATATCGGAAGTAGATTTTAGAAGTGGGATGTGGAGGGGATGTTATGAAGTAGATGGTGGAAGAGAGATTTGTAAGGGGGGTGTTATGGAGGAGATGGTGTAAGATATTGTAAGATAGTTATGCTAGTGTAGAGGTTAGTTGGTTTTAGGGTGTGTTAGTATGGAGTGGATGGTGTAAAGGGGATGTTAGGGAGTTTTAAGATAGTTATGGTAGTATAGAGGTTAGTTGGTTTTAGGGTGTGGAGTGGGGTGTAGGGGTGTGGAGGGGATATTGTGAAGTGGATGTTATGGAGTTATAGGATGGTTATACGGATGTGGTGATATAGGGATTTAAGGGTATAGATTCGGGAAGTCGCAGAGAGGGTTTAGTATGATATGTAATGGGGGTGTATGTAAGGGAGCTTTGGTAGGAGATATATACTAATAAGTACACACCAACATCTAAGATCCTCCCTACATGAACCGCAAGATCAAAGGAGATCTATCAGGCCGACGCTGACATCTAGCTCTTCCTCCGCGCAATTCCCACAAGCTCACGTGCATAAATACTCAATTCACCATTGCCAACTTACTCCACAATCATTCAGTCTCAATCACATCCAATTGCATTCTCCTTTATTGATTCACGTATCTAGTCCATATGACCGTCCATGTTATCGTCTATACCATCGTCTATATCACACACATCCCCTCGTAGCCAGATAGGCTATGCACACTTTCCTACCAACTCGCTTCGACTCAAGTGCTACATAGCACCGACGCTACTACATAGAAAACCCTCCATATTACGGTCGGCGCTCTAGCGTTATTAGAGGTAGCAGCGGCCTTTGGCTCGCCAGTACTAGGTGTATGAGGCACAGGCGGGGGATTGGTAGAGGTGGGATCCAAGCTGCTCGCATCCGGAGTTGTGGATATAGACGCATTGATCGTAGGCGACGGGACAGCGCTAGTTCCTGTGATAAAATTGTTAGAGTGCACTCCCATAGATTTCCCACTAATACTGGTTCCAGGTTTGCCATCTGTCAAAGCGGCACCATCGAAAGCTACCAGCCCACCTCCTTCCAGTGTGGGTGTTTGGCCATCTGTCGTGAAAACCAAAAGCGGGAGATTCCCCAATGGAATCGTAGACGTGCCGACGATGGGCGATCCCGAGGGGTTCAATGAGATTGGTCTGCCACTGGTTGTTAGACCCGGCTGTCCAGGTGCTACACTCGTCCCTGCAACTGCGAGGCCCGTAGGATTTGCTATGAGTGACTGGCCGCCAAGTGTGAAGACAGGCGAGTGGAGCTGATCGGGCAATAAGGATGTAGTGCTACCGATGACCGGAGCTCCTGAAGGGCCAAGATGGATAGGAGTGCCAGACACTAATACAGCGGGTCCTCCGGCCGATAGAATAGTTCCACCGAGGGAGAACGCGGTTGGGTTTGCTGTGAAAGTCTGGCTACCAACGGTGAAGATAGACGAGTGGGGCTGATCGGGCAATAAGGATGTAGTGCTACCGATGACCGGAGCTCCTGAAGGGCCAAGATGGATAGGAGTGCCAGACACTAATACAGCGGGTCCTCCGGCCGGTAGAGTAGTTCCAGCGATGGAGAACGCGGTTGGGTTTGCTGTCAAAGTCAGGCCACCAACGGTGACAACAGACGGAGACGGCGACCCAGTCAATTTTGTTGTAGAATTGCCCACGACCAGAACGCCAGATGTGCCAAGACTGACTGCGGTACCCGCCAGTAGTACTGCAGAACCGCCAGCGGCGACAGTGGTGTCAGCTACGGCGAACCCAGCACTATGCGCCGTAGATATTTGATCGCCAGCAGTGATGATTGCTGATTGCTGGGTAGCAGCAGTGGCTCCAATGACAAGATCTCCGCCAGAAGCTAGACTTACTGGCGTGCCTGCAATGGTAGCTTGGGCACCACCAGGAGTCAGCACCGTGCCGGCTATTGAGACGGAAGAGGGATCTGAGATTGTCAAGGTGTTTCCGGCCACTATTACCCTTGGATTGGCAGCATCCGTACTGGATGTCTTCGTGCCTGACCCGTCTTTGGGGTTCGCTACTGAGACGGCGTCTCCGTTGAAGTTCGCTGCCAACCCAAAATTGTTTGGATCTCTGTTTATTTCGCTTCCCAAAAAGATAACAGCTGGCTTTGAGCCCGTTTGAGGTCCTAGTCGGGTCGTGGTAGGGAACGTTCCTGTGTTTGGAGGCGGCGAATTATCGGAACCTGGCTTTGGGGGCCCTCCATCACTTCCGGCGGGTTGACGTGACTGCACACCGTTTTCTACAGATGCGCTTGAGGGGCCCGGAGTCGGAACTGGAGGATTACTTGAAACGGGCTGTAGAGACTGAACCCCGTCTTCTGCGATTGATTTTGATGGGCCTGAAAGTTGAGAGTCGCTTGTGATTGGCTGCGGAAATTGGTCGCCATTCATTGTGTGAGAATCTGAGGAACCTGGAGCGACCACTGAATCTGGTTGTACGGGAGTGCTAGCAGGCTGATTGGCAACAGGTCGGGTCGTTTTTAGTGGATCTTGCGGGCTTACAGGCGGAACTGGTCCTAGGACTTTATGCAGTGTAGACATCTGGGCTGCAAACTCATCATTGGGATTGGATGGACCTTGGTTGGCAGCAGGCGGGTTGGCAATATTTGTACCAGTAGCAGGTTTTTTGAAATTAAGAACGTGATAATCGCGTTCTACAAAGTTAGCAGCAGGGTCCCAAGATAGTCCTTGTGGCAGGGATGGGTCGCTTGGCTTCACTTCCGGAGGATGGACGTTATTTCCTGCAGATGGATCCGCATGGTCAGAGCTCTCAAGCGAACAATGTGCATCTCGTAGTATAGATGTGCTATTAGAATATGAGCCCATACTTGACGAAGCCTTACGTTGCGATACCTCAAGAGGCGCGGTGGTGATGGGACCAGCTATGAAGTTCCTAGAGTGAATAGGTGCAGGAGACGTCCAGAGGCTAGCCCGATGGTCCTTCGATGTCGGCTTAGCTGATATCATACTTGGAGATGCCAGAGTATTGCAAGCTGTGATGGAAACGCATTTGCCATTGTAGTAGCCCATGGAGGTGCATGACAGACAAGCCTTGACAGGGGATTATTAGATGAGCCCTTCTCTTTTCATGATGTTACCATACTCACAGGGGCTGCGGTATAGGCACACTGCGAACTGATATCATTCTGCGCAATCGATGCGGACGGCGTCATAATGGGCCACGACTCTGTCTCCAGAACCTCTCCACACTCACTGACTCAAATCTAGGAGTTAGCATCACCTCTAGTGGACAGTAGCGCTAGGCAACGTAAAATGACTGTGAGGTCGAGCCGGGGGACAGCCTTGATGAGGAAGAAATGACGCTGAAGATAACGAACCAGAACGGTGATGCGATGCCTAGATTCGGATCTTCACCTCGGTAGTCGCAGTGAAATGTTGCAGCGGCGGTAATTTTTGCAGCAGCTGTAGCAGTATTCCCGTAGTCAGGAACCATCCCAGAGATATTCATTTGAGATTGACTGAAAGCATGGCTTGGTCCTAATCCGAGAAGCAAGAGAAGACATGAGGATATAATTGCAACAAGCATTTGGTACGATATTTGAGTAGAGCAAAACATGTGTCTTTTTGATCAAAGACAGTGCGATGACTAGTGATCTTGAAAGATGCGATGGCCGCGACGGACGAGCTTAAGCGAGATCAGGTACAAGGCTACGGCTTTGACGACCATGTCATAAGGTTTGGAAATTAGCAGAGAGAAGGATATAGCTCGATTTGAGCAGCTCAGCAAAGCGAAGGCGGTGTAACACTAGGTCAAAGAATCGCGCCTGAAGTTCCGGAAGGAGGCTGTGATTGTTCTTTAGGCCGTCAGCTCGCATATGTTGTATCTCGCCAACAAATCGGCTTGTGGTGTTTCATGTCAGGAATACACCTGGACCTCAGCTCACCCTGCCGCCGCTGCTTTTAATGCAGCATATAGCCTTGAGGTACCTTCATCACGTGCAGACTGTGCTTGAGCAGTTGAGCTCTGCAGGATCTCTTTGTCTCATGCAGGTTTCTCTCGTGACGATTGGGGAGAATTTCCAGCTCTGCGCCACAACGAGAGTGATGACCAGGGAGCGCCGTCCACACCTTCAGCTTAGCGGACGCTTGAGGCCCATTGGTGATCAAGACTACGGCGAGCCAGAATTCTGCCCGTTGTATTGATGTGAGATCATTTAGCAGATGATGGAAATCTAAGCGGAGATTACTGTTGTATGTCGTAAGTAGTTGCAGGGTATCTATGCCTCGCCGTAGAAGTGCGCAAAAGGGGCTAAACCCCCTGCTTGAGTGCCTGGTTTTCAAAACCGGCTCTCATGTGTTGACAGCATCCTCCAACCATACCCAATAGACCACCCGCATACTTTGAGACCAGCTCTCCGTACAACGGAGCTCGTGTGTATCATGTTTTGGGTGTATCGTAGAAGGATCATCGATGTCCTATATGACGGCGCGTAGGTAAATGTACTCCGCCATTGCAGGACAAAGATGACAGCTGCATGAACCCGTTTCAACTCCTGATCTAGACTCGGCCACCACCCTGCATCGGAGACGATAGATGGTGGTATTGTTCCAGGCAGGTTCTGAGAGGTACAAGCCAACACATAAGTCAATTTCTGGATAACTAGCGCCGACTCCTAGCGGTACATATCACTCATTTTTCACAGCCTTCCCAGGCTTCGCGCACGGCGTTATAGGGCAAAACTCCGGACCTGGTTTAACGTGGGGAAAATTAGGAGAACTAGCGAGCCTAGCTCTTCCATTCAATGAAGTCATGTGACCTGGATCACCCTGAGGGATTCCAAAAAATACTGACTCAGATCTCTAATCCTGTATGGCCTGACGCTCTACCCTCATGACTTGAACACTCAGAGTTTGGAGCCAGATATTCTGGGAGGGCAAGACAGTCCTAGCTTATAGTGATAGATCACCATTCAAGATGACCGAAGCTCTGAGACATCATGAACGACAGAGTGAGACCCTCCTTCCTTCCAGTTTCAACCACATACAGCTTGTTTGTCAGAAGAGCTATTTCTTGCAGATCCACCAGCATGGTCCCATTTGTCATTGCTCTACGTCTCGATCTACCCCGTTAATCGCGTTGACCACTCTCTGCCCCCTCCCAGGCATCACCCTACCAATGTCAAACTTGAACAACAACATGAAACCCAACACCGTGGCTATGAAGACAAGATAGCCCCACTCGTACAGCCATCGTGGCACGACGAGACCGATCGTAGTAATTGCGACGGTATCCGGGCATGCATGTAGAACAAATCGAGAGACTCCCGCTTGTTCTTCGATAGCGAGACACTCTTCGTCTAAAGAGTGTCGACACGCTTTCAGAAATTCCCAGATGGCTAAGAGGAAAGTCGATACAGCTGCTTTGAGCAAATCCATCAAGGCTAGGAAGAGGCTGGAGATGGTGGAGTCTATTGATTCTGGGGCGAGTGCTGGACACTTAGACCCATATAGGATGGCAAGTAGGGCGAATGGAGTCATGGTTCAGTGGAAGCTGGGAGGAAGGTATATGGTTTGATTTTGGTGCTTGATTATTGGTGCTTTAATTTTGGTGTAACCTGAATCAAGGTGGATCTATTGGTAATGATCGAAGAGAGAAATAATCCGAAGTGGTGGGATATATATATACATATACACAAGTAAGGTTTGGAAAATATGGAGTCAATGAGATTAAGATTTGAAAAAAGAGGAATTTAGACTTTGAGCAATCTCTGAATAAATCGGAATATTCCCACATGGTAGCCACTATCTTGGCCTAAACCATTTTCAACCCCACAAGACGATAAGACGCTGACCAGAAAGATTCTGGCAAACCCAAGAGCCATGCCTGCCGTGACTTTCTCGTCTCTCGGCTTCGAAATCATTATCGTATTTCGTGCAGTGGGTGCTTGACAACATCTTTCTTCGTTCTATGACTGTAGCTTTGGATGTCTGTCGGTGGTAAAGTCTGTATTTCTTGTTCTTGAATAGCAGCTGAATAGACCTGGGTTAGACAGCTTTAGGCTGGTTGATATCCTTATCGTGACTGGTGGGGACCATGACGAGCTATTCATGATTACTGATTTCGTAAATTGCTCAACAAGCACATGATTTTTTCGCTCGTACAACGACCCTCAGCGAGACGATATGCCTTATTCATAAAGAGAACTTTGCCGAAGCCTTTCTCTAATTGTCAGCAGTATTGACCAATGGACAATCGGATGAATGCGAGCCAGTTTGCTCTACAATCTCAGCGTCTGAAAACAGGCCAAGTGCTAGAATACCTGTCCCACGTTTCGTCGCAAGACCCAGAAGAGGATTGCAGAATGCTCCACAGTGTTCACCATGGCCAGGCGCAGGTACTTCTCTCCAAGTTAAAGCTTAGTGATGGACACTTGACATAATTCGGCAATATAGAGGCAGGCCCGATTTAAGTGATCCGAGCGATTTGATGTAGTCTCCTTTGCAACGCTGACAGTCCCGCTGGACTGAAGACATGTTATCCGATGCACATGGGAGGATCGGACTAATTGCTTGAGCCAATTCTTCTCACATTAGTAAAACCATTTGGCCCTCTGAGACGGAACATTGACCCCTCAGGTTAGTGGTTCTTGGTCAAGTTAGCTACATGCAACAGCCGTTCGACCAACAAAATTACAGCCCATAAGGTCATGTATCTAGGGCCCGACCTATTCACAAGTGACATCGTATGCTATCCCGGTAAGTCCACACAAGCAACCAATCAGTAGATGAAACATTGTCTGGGCAGGATTCGAGGGTCGGCTACTTGTACGATCGTCAGCGGGATACATTCTTGTTGTAAGGCCCCGTGAAAAGTCCGATGAAAGGTGACCAAGATGTCATAACAAGATCCCATCTGCAATCTGCAGAGACAAGGTATTCCGTAGTTCCATTCCTCCTTTCGGTAACCATCTTATTTTATGCCGCTGACCAGAGCTGAATGATCCGGGCCTGGGTTCGGCTCGTTCGTGTAAGTACAGGAGCCAGCATCCGCGTACCAAGACTGAGATGCCATCAGTGGGAACAAGACACACCAGGAGCTGTACAATTAGAGGGTCATCATATAGAGCGACATCGTGAAGCACAAAAAAAAGTATAAATCACGGAATGATTCCGCTATTGCATCGATCCGATAATGACCCAAAGTTGAATTGATATCGATGTTTTTGGTGTAGTTGGTCCAAACAATTCCAATGCTACGGCTAGATCTCCTGGATGAAGCTGCTCAGCTTTGGTACTAGAGGCCTCCACATGAGTGGAGTTGGAACGACCTGAGCGGACGACCAGATGGAACAGAATGGATCGGCGCAATACAAGGATGTCACCGCCCAGTACAATGATGCGAAAGATCGAGGGGTACAGGGTCGTGATGTCGCCGATACCAATCGTCGGAAAGAGATCCAGTTCAAAGCTTCTCATTTCCTGCTTCTAGGATTCTTCTCTTGGATATTGTATGTTCCTTCACATGCTCAGTCTTGCAGTACTCTAATGATGCAAGTCTTTTGCACGGGATAGGGATATATTTCTTTACCAAGGGTTTTCTCCTCACCCGCCTAGTCCTCGACCAGAAGTCCGAATGCGCATCGCCCCCAATAGACCTTGGTGGCAGGAGCCCAGGCTCTTATGCAGATGGATGCTGGCATCCCAAGACCTTTGACAAGGCAGTAATCATAATCATCGACGCCCTCCGCTATGATTTTACCGTCCCTTTCTCTGGCGACCCACACCATTTCCACAACGCACTTGTGGTTCTGGACGAGACTGCACGACAAAACCCCGAAAACGCCTTCCTTCTACCTTTCATAGCAGATCCTCCCACTACAACCCTACAGAGACTGAAAGGTCTTACGACAGGAACACTCCCTACCTTTATTGATGCGGGCTCTAACTTTGCTGGAACAGCGATTGAAGAGGATAATTTGGTTGCACAGCTGCGGGACGCAGGCAAACCGCTGGTACATCTGGGGGACGATACATGGCATTCATTATTTCCGGACTACTTCGATGCGAATCTTACGCACGCCTACGATTCATTCAATGTTTGGGACCTGCATACGGTTGACAATGGGGTCACCAAACACCTGCTCCCACTGCTGAAGCCCGAGAACAAGGGCAAGTGGGATGTAATATTTGGTCACTATCTAGGTGTCGATCATGCGGGCCATCGTTACGGCCCTGATCATCCAGCCACGAACGCAAAATTACGCGAGATGGATACCGTGCTGAGGGATATCGTTGCCACGATTGATAAGGACACGTTGCTGGTGGTGATGGGCGACCATGGCATGGACGTCAAAGGAGATCATGGTGGCGAATCCGAGGATGAGGTGGAAGCGGCCCTGTGGATGTACTCCAAGAGAGGAGTCTTTGGAAGGGGCCACAATGGCTTCTTGGAACCCCCTGCAACTGCCAAAGAGCGCCCTGTGGGCCAGATTGATCTTGTCCCAACATTGTCTTTGCTACTGGGTATGCCTATTCCATTCAACAATCTTGGAGCTCCTATTTCAGAGGCATTTGTCGGCCCAGGTAAGCCCGACTGGCAGAATTTGGCAGCGGTGAACGCTTTGTCCGCTTCCCAGATTGGCAGGTACCAAGAAGAATACTCCCGCGCTCGAGGCCTGGATGATACTCTCTTCTCTCTACCTCAGGGGATGTTGAGAAATGGACTTCAGTCGTGGCAAGAGGCAGTGAAATTAGTTCGAGCAGGCGAGCGATATATCTCTGCGTTTAGGCAGTTTTCAAGGTATCAGTACGAGACGTTACAGATATGTCGAAGCCTTTGGGCAAGATTCGATGTTCCGAGTATGATGCAAGGCATCGCGATCTTGACCTGTGCTGTAGCAATCCTGGGAGTATATGCACGATCATCGAGATCAGCGGATCTCGACCTGGTTCCGGTGTATCTGGTGCAGATGACCATGCTCGGCGTTACAGGTGCTGCCCTAGCCTCGGTAGCCGCCGTACTGATCTTTGGTATTAGCATGAGAGATGCTTCCCTGCTTGGCCTCGCATTCGGTGGCATCGCTGGGTTCGTCTACGTTTCGATCAAAGTACCCCAATTATATACGCCTCCTTTTCCCAGGTCTCTATGGGGTTGGCTCGCGGTTGTATTCACATTAAGTCAGTCGATCGGATTTGCATCAAACTCGTACACGATCTGGGAAGATGAGATTTTACTCTTCTTCTTGGGCACATTCGCCTTTGTTGCGTTCGCCTCGTCAATCCGTCAAGAATTCTTCATCGAGCGAATTCTGGGCATGTTCCAGGCAGGGGTATTTCTGGTCCTCACACGCTTTGCGGCGTGCTCCCGTCTCTGCCGCGAAGAGCAGATGCCATACTGCAGATCAACGTATTACGCCTCTTCTACATCTTCGACATCCGCGCCGTGGCAATTGGTCATCCCGCTGATATCAGCGACACTCTTGCCTGCTATCATCAAGAAATATTATCAAGGAACTCGATCCTATCAAGGATCAGCAACTCTCTGGATCGGTGTGGCATTAAGACTAGGCTTATTGATGTGCGCCATCTTTTGGGTCCTCGATGCAGCAGACGACAATTATTGGTTGAGCATGGACCATGAACTTTTACAAACCATCAAGATAACTGTGGCTCGGCTAGTACTAGGTGTGGCTCTCATAGTGGGCACAACAACCTTCATGTGGGGAAATCCCTGTATAAGCATCCAGGTCACACCAGAAGTTAACGGCGATGCGGATAGCGGTATTGCTCCAAGACCGAAGTCTGTTAAGGTATTCGGATATGCCAACGTACACGGGACACGCTATTTCCTACTGCTCACCAATTGGCTCATGGCGATCGTCCTCGTAGAAAAGCCCATGGGAGCCGGCGCTATCGGCGTCCTGACGCTCAAGATCCTTGCTCTCCTCGAAATCATTGATACGAACAATTTATCTCAAAGTGCCATTGGTCCAATCGTCCTCGGTCTCTTGGGCAGCTTTCACTTCTTCAAAACAGGCCACCAAGCGACACTCTCAAGCATACAATGGGAGTCGGCCTTTGTCGCTCTGAAGACTATACGCTATCCTTGGTCTCCACTGCTAGTGGTTCTCAACACCTATGGAGGGCAAATACTCACCACCGTTGCTGTTCCACTCATCGCTCTGTGGAAGCAGCCGCCGAAGAAGCCACGACTGTTGGGCGATGTTGCTAAGGCATTGGCTACTCTGGTACTGTACTACGCCGTTATCAATTTGGCTACTACAGTGTGGGCCGGATGGCTACGCAGACATCTCATGCTGTACAGAATCTTCAATCCTAGATTCATGACCGGAGCAGCTGCTCTTTTGGTTGTTGATTTGGTTGGCATTTTGGTGAGTCTAGGGAGCTTGAGGTGGAATTTTGCCAGCATAGCGGAGGTCTTTGGATGGAACTAGCGGGTATGTGTATTGGCATTGTATTCTATGTATTACCAGAAGATACCCAATGTTTGTACATCAATCTCAACACCGCAATCGTCAACCCTCTTATCGGCTGGACAGTATGTTCGCACCGTCGAGGAAAACTTTCACAATTTATCTGTTCCTACGCTTGTGCTCATCATGTTCGAAGCTAGTCGCATCAGTCTGAGGGTCTGATTTAGATCCATATCAAAGTCCCCCACATTTTAGTCCCTGCAGCCGTTGACAGAAGGGTCCGACACTAGGCCAGATTAAGAGCCTCAGCTGCCTTAGCGCCAACGGTGTATGTACTCAAGTAGTCTAGCACCTATCAATTTCCCCGCACGCTGACGCCAGAACCAGAAACTAACAACGGCCATAAGCTCACTAGAGGTGTCAATAACGCTCCTTCTGGACTGATTCCACAACATCGCCACATCCAGAACAATTCAATCAGAAATCCTAGCCTTTGACCCAATCGATCCACGGCACCATCTCGGAGATTTCTAGCGAGATCCTGTCCGCATCTGGATCTACCAACAGAGATCTCTTGATTCCCATGTGTCATCTAGATCCCCATAGTGATGCTTTCTCAAAACGGCAAAAACGAGAACGGTTCTCCAGATCGAACCAGGCATCTGAACTCGCTACTCGAATCTACTTGTAGCTATAGCTCGCTATTGACCTGAGGAGAAAGCTTATCTCCTCCAGTTCAGATTGGGGAACTGACTCGGCGTATGTCTATGTGCGATCTGATTGCGACTCTTCAGGAAGCGCGCCAATGTGGTGGCTCGTTTCTATTCAGCCCCTGGGTCTTTGTGGGTCGGAGCCGGACCTAAAACACAGAGACTAGGCTAGATTGTACTGTTAGCAACAACATTGACGTTTTCCTTGCTAACTGCTGGCTTCCTGACTTTGCAATGGCTCTGCCATTGTGCCGAATTGCCCACTGGTGAGCCCGCATTCATGGCAACGATTCTGTTCAGGTACCCTAGCCGTAAGCTCATACTAAAGCCTTTCCTTTCGTCCTTCTGGTCTCAAGCTCTCATAGTTCTACGCTCAGTCCGACTATGCGATCTACAATCTACACTATCGAAAGCGGACTATCTTTCGAGCACCGTGAATGGTCCTAGTCAATTCTTGACTGGGGATGGACTATATTACGAGATGTAAAGAGATGATTGGATCTGTGTCAATCACACACACACAGATTCTGGTTGACTCTAAATCTGTCAGGGACCGATTGTACATGATATATGGCCAAAGAAACCCTGCACAGACATCTCTTCGTCCTCCATCTGCTTTTGGATTTCCATTCGAAAACGCTCGGTATTCGGCCTACAGCAGTCTCTCGTAGCACTATCGAACTTCAAGTACCTCTCTAACCAATTATGTATTTGATTGCTCATCTTCTGGTGGCCTTCGCCAGCCTCACCTTCATATTCGCTCAGACTATACAGCAAAGCACGCCACCGGTGCCGGCAGGCTACAGCTACATCGGATGTTATACGGACAGCGCTGCCACACGGGGCTTGACCGGCGGCGCGCATGACGATCCTGATGGAAATACTGCCCTCGAATGTGCATCCGTCTGTGGCGGTACCGTCTATTTCGGACTTGAATTCGGTTAGCATAACCCTCCCATCAAAATCACTATCCGTTGTGCTAACCTGAACTTACACATAGGCTCCCAGTGCTTCTGTGGAGATGTCCTTGGGCCAACAAGCGTTAAAACAGACGAATCACAATGCATGGACTACAACTATGTATGCCCCGGCCACTACAACGACTATTTCTGCGGAGGTAACAATGCTTTCGCGGTCTACCAAATCAATCCAGCTGCTCCGATCATGGCTGTGACGTCCACTGTCACTGTCACTGCCACCGTAATCCAGAGTCCCACTTGTGCCATACCCGTCGCGCCGGCCACCGTCACTGTCACTGCCACCGTAATCCAGAGTCCCACTTGTGCCGTACCCGTCGCGCCGGCCACCGTCACCATCACTGCCACCGTAATCCAGAGTCCCACTTGTGCCATGACCGTGGCGCCAGCCACCACACCAGCCAGCAGCAAATCTTCGTTCCAGACCTCAACCTCGCCTATCAAGACAAAGACTAAGGACAAGAATGACAAATCAGATGGAGGCGATAACAAGACCAGTTAATGAGACGAATACGGGGAACCAGGTCCATATTTCGGCCAGGAATGTTGGAGAAGAAATACTGGGCGTAAAAATCAGGAAGAAATCTCGTTCAATTGTGGACCTCCAAATCTCTTGCGCTTGAATTTAATCTAGTCACCCAATCAATGCCATCAAACCAAACACGCAATGGGCAAGGCTAGTGACTTTCAGGGCTTTGAAAGCTGTTCTGGACCAAGTATTCACACGGCAATAGGGTGCCCATCCTTGTGATGTCGCAGACGTCAAGATGGCATTGGCATCCAAAATCACGTTATCTGGTCACTGCATTGCGTATTGTCCACTGACATTGCTACGCCCTCACCTGGACTGCGCTGAAGACAAATCAAGGCCTCTACCGGCTTGACTTTAGCCGCTTGATACGCGATTCTATGAATGGGAGCTTGATGAGCTCTAGTGTAATGTCTTAATGATTCCTTTGAACACTCACATACTGTCCTAACAATCCTAGGGCGCCTTTGCATTCCTGCACTTACAATACTTGGTACTAACAAGCCATGCCTCAGTGCTGTGGCCGTTCCTTTACTCAAAATGGCATGCGTAATTACCTTGATAATAGTGTCAACCACTTGAACGAGATCGAATGCCGTTGGTGCTATGCTCGCTGGCCTACACACGCGGGACATCTCCGTCGGAGACATGAACAGGCCGAACATTGGTACGCGTGCGACAGTTGCAATTTGATATTCGAGACCGAAGATGGTCGTCAAGAGCACGTTGCCGATGAACATCCTCCCAATTACTGCTACGGATGCAAGCGGCAATTCATGAATTTGAACAACTTGAATCAGGTACGTCCATGACTAATAGACACATTCTGATACTACTTCTGACAGACCTTTCTTGGATCACCATCTGAAATCTTCTGTCCATGTTGGGAAAAACGTCAAATGTCCTTGGTGCCCGGGCAAATTCACCAACCTCACGGGCGTATGTCTGCACCTCGAGTCTGGCGTCTGTCCGTCTGGGATCGACCGC
>JAABUL010001548.1_pt1 | contig 42773 bp, 41 predicted proteins | sample 5559151 | NCBI WGS metagenome assembly JAABUL01 (sample SAMN10711876, study PRJNA513368) | rock metagenome | isolation source: Antarctica rocks | place: Antarctica: Victoria Land, Pudding Butte sud | reverse complement strand
GAACCAACAGTGGAGAAGCTGGACAGACCAGCAACACCCGCGCGCCTCCGACCAATCAACCCGCTCTGAAAGTCACCTTCACCCCGATCAAGATCAACACCCTGCCGGTCTACGGATTCAGGCTTAATACCGAGATGGCTGCCTTGCAGCGATGGACGAGCGAGGTGTCCATGGTCCGCGCCGGACATTCGGTGCGGGAGGTCGCTGGCGCGCTCGATATCACCCCCGGACGGGTGTCCCAGTTGGCCGCGCAGCCGTCCGCAACCGCCCGGAGGCCCGTTGACCGCGAATACACCGCGTCGATCCGCGAATGGGCCCGGCAAGCCGGCCTTGCCGTCACCGAACGCAGCCGCATCGAGGTCCAGCGGCAGTGAGCCACTGAGCCGTTGACACACACGCCGACTACCCAGTTGTTCTGCTCGACCGAATCGCGTAAGTGACTCAAACCGGTCGTCGGGCGTTGATGACGAGGGTGGCCAGATCGCCGGTGACGGAACCAGTTCCGAGCCACGCTGACATATCTGCAGCGATGGCCTCGGTGAGTTCTGGCAGTGACCCTCGTTCCTGCAGTGCAAAGCGGAGTGGAGTTCCCAGACAGAATCCTTCGGCCAATGATTGCGCTGACGCAGCGGTTCCGCTCAGCACGACCCGACGGATGGTGAAGTCCGACCAACCTGCTGCCTGCAGATCATCGGATATGCGCGAGGAATCGGAATAACCATGAGGCACTCGTGCAACGAAGCTGGGCGGATTCTCGGGCAGGACCGCCTCGAGGGCGGAGACCAGGGCCGCTGGAAAAGGTGACAATTCGACGGTGTCCCACACGGTGAACAAGAACGTGCCGTCGGGGGCCAGCAGGCGAAACACGTCAGCGAACGCTGCCCGTCTGTCCGGAAAGAACATGACGCCGAAACTGCACAGGGCCAGATCGAAGGAGGCATCCGGGAAGTCGAGGTTCTGGGCATCGGCTTGTCGCCACGTCACGCCGCCGATCCGATCGGCTGCCCAGGACACCATCGCCGGATTCAGATCGGTGGCGACGATGTCGGCGTCAGGCAAAGCCCTGACCAGGGCTCCGGTGACGATGCCGGTGCCGGCGGCCAGCTCGACAACTCGCCGGGGGGACGAGGCCGTCGCCAGGTCGGCCAGGTGCGCTGCCACCGGCGCAAAGAGCGCCGGCCCCAAGCGCCGGTCATAGATCTCCGGCATGCTGTCGGTCCAGCTCGCCTCCGTACCCACCCCGATCTCCGTGCTCGCCACATCCTCCGTGCTCACCACAAGAGGATGCGCGCACGTGGACGAAGGGTCAAGGGGACAAGTGTCGACCTCGGGCGGCCAGCCCCCCCGCGAGCATTTGGGCGTTGATCACACCGCCGGTCACCCGGTACTTCAGGTCAGCTGAAGCGCGCAGCGAGAGCTTGCAGCGTGGCGGTGATGCCGTTGGCGTTCTTGGCCGGTTGGCCGAGGAGTTCGAGCAACCGGGGAGCCTTGGCCGTCGAGTAGTCGAAGGTCTCGGTCACCTGCGTGACACCCGGCTCCGTCTCGACAAGCTCCCAGCGCCAGCGATGGCCGGCGGGGTGCCGCCATTCGACGATCTGGTCCTGTTCGTACGCCGTGACGGTCGAGGAGATCTTGTATGGAATGCCGTACTGCTTCATGCCGACGGTGAACCTGGCACCCTTGCTCAGCCGATCTGGTCCCTCCACCGCAGTATCGCGGACCGTGCCAGAACCATCGAGCTCCGGATGCCGGTGGGGGTCGGCGATCGGCGCGAAGATCTGCGCCGGAGCTGTATCGACCAGAACGCGGCGGCTCACTTTCCGAGCACCGGTGTCCACGGTCGTGACCTCTGCGCCGGTCATGCTGTTGATTCCATAGCACCCATGTTGCCAGTCCACCAGCTCGCATCGAATTCACCGTTTCCGGCCCGTGGTGGGCGGCATTCGACCTGCACGGGCCAGAAACGGTCCCTACACCCCGGCGGGTACCAGGGAGGCGGAGTCCGTTGGCCTGGCAAGCTGGGGTCATGAGAACGATGACGCTGGGCTCCAGCAATCTTCAGGTACCGGTCGTTGCGGTCGGCTGCATGCGTATCAATTCGCTCGACGAGGCGGAGGCCGAGCGGTTCGTCAAGGGCGCCGTGGAGCTGGGCGCCAACTTCTTCGACCATGCCGACGTCTACGGCGAAGGTCGGTGCGAGGAGATCTTCGCTGACGCCATCGGCATGACACCGGCTGTGCGCGAACAGGTTCTGCTGCAGTCCAAGGTCGGCATCCGGCCCGACGTCGCCTTCGACTTCTCCAAGAAGCACATCCTGGCCTCGGTCGACGGGATTCTGCGCCGGCTGCGTACCGAATACCTGGACATCCTGTTGCTGCACCGGCCCGACGCACTGGTCGAGCCCGAGGAGGTCGGCGAGGCCTTCGATCAGCTGGAAACGTCCGGCAAGGTCCGGCATTTCGGGGTCTCCAACCAGAACCCCATGCAGATCGAGTTGCTGCGCCGCTGGGTCGGGCAGCCGTTGGTGGCCAACCAGCTCCAGCTCAGCATCACCAACGCGAACATGATCACGGCCGGCGTCAACGTCAACATGTCCAGCGAGCGCTCCGTCGACCGCGACGGCAGTGTCCTGGACTACTGCCGGTTGCACGACATCACGGTGCAGCCGTGGTCACCATTCCAATACGGGTTCTTCGAGGGAGTCTTCCTCGGCAACGACAAGTTCCCCGAGCTGAACAAGGCGATCGACGAAGTGGCGGCCCGATACGACGTCTCGTCGACGACGATGGCGATCGCATGGCTGTTGCGGCACCCGGCGCGGATGCAGCCGGTCACCGGGACCACCAACCTGGAACGGCTTGCGCAATGTGTGGCGGCGGGAGATGTCACCATCACCCGCGAGGAGTGGTACGCCATCTATCTGGCAGCCGGAAACATCCTGCCCTGAGCTTCGTTGGGCTCTATATCGGCATCGGGATCTTCGTCGCCATTGTCTCCTTCCTGCTGCTTCGAGGAAAGTGGGCCAGAGGTAGTTCGGGTAGTGCCACGTGACGCAGTTGGACGATGTCCTGTTGGCACCGGTCAAGCTGCGGATCTGCGCCTACCTGTCCGGGTGCGAGGCGGCCGACTATGAAGCGGTTCAGGCGTACTGCGCCCTGACTGCGTCGAATCTGTCCAAACAGATCAGTGCACTTGACAGCTGCGGGTACGTCACCATCGCCAAGGTGGCCTCCGGTCGTTACACCAAGACTCGACTCGGTCTGACCGATGCCGGCCGCACCGCCTTGGCAGCCCATCTCGCTGCGCTACAGGAACTGGCGCACGACGCGTCATCCCAGCATCAACGGTGAATCCCAACGGGCCGGTGAGGCGGGCCCTGGACGAGTTCCTGCCGGTGTTCGTACGATGGGTGCGCGAACGCACATCGAAGACGCGACCGCCTTCGGCTCGGCCGTTAGGAATGTGTCACTTGGTCGACGTGAGCGCTAGAGGGCACGATGCTCAGTACTTCGTACGCAGACACGCGCGGTGCGCGTGATTGCGCGTATGCTGAGGTGATGTCCACTCTCGAAGAGTTGCTGGTCCGCCACCACGTCGACCCCCTGGAGGTGGAGCGGACCTTGCGCCTTGCGCTGGAGCCGAATGCGCCGCTGACCGCCGCCGAGCTGGACGAACTCGCCGACTCGGGCTTCGACGTGAACGCGCGCATCAGTCCTGACCAGGCGCTGGTCGATGAGGCGCTGCGGCAGTCCCGGCTCAACGCGGCGTATACCGGCGCCGAAGTCGCTGCCAACAATGGCATCTCGGCAGGGCGGATCCGGAACAAGGCGGCCGCCGGTGAGTTGGTGTTTTTGCTTGTCGACGGGATGCAGCGCTTCCCGCGGTTTCAGTTCGACGACGCCGGCCGGCTCCGGCGAGGATTGGACAGAACCTCACCGCACGTGCCGGACGACTGGTCCTGGATCGGCTACAGCAACTACCTGGCCACACCGTCACTGGAAATGGACGGCCGGGTGGTGACCCCGATCGAATGGCTGGCCGCCGGTAAATCCCCGGCGAATGTGATCGCCAACATGGGCAACACCTGGTGAGAGCCAGGCCCAAGTTCCTCGATCCGCCAGCCACTGACCAGCTGCCGTCGGTCGACCTGGACGGCGACTTGGTCGGCGTCACCGCCGCGCTGTGGCGGGTCTTCCCGACCACCAGCGTCCACGCCACGCCTTGGAACACGCTGCGTCGCTGGGGGCCGGTCGCCGCCCGGTTCGACCCGCATCCGCCGCCGACGGCCGACCATCCCCACCACGGAGTGCTGTACGCGGGCAGCGACGCGGTCACCGCGCTGGCCGAGGCGTTCGGCGCCAACCGCACTGTCGACCTCCGGACCGGCAATCCATGGCTGGTGAAGTTCACCCTCGCCGCCAACGCCGTCCAACTGCTGGATCTGACCGGCACCTGGCCCACCAGGGCCGGCGCGTCGCAGGAAATCTGGACCTCACCGGACCGGCGGCGCACGCAGCGGTGGGCCCGGGCGATCGCCGGCCGGTTCCCCGACCTCGACGGACTGCGGTACGGCTCCTCGATGCGCGGGGCCGGCGCATACAACGTCGCCCTGTGGGCGCCCGCCGAGTCCGCGGTCGGCGCCGCCACGGTCGGCTTTGCTGAGCCGCTGAACCACCCGGCGATGGCCGCGATGATCCGCAACGCCTGTACTCGCCTGGGCTACCACTTCGTCAGCTAGAGAAAGCCACCTCGCACCCTCGATTTCGCACCGGTGCGTCGTAAAGCCCTTGCCAACCGTAGTGCCGTATATACGGTGATACGGCTAGTTTCGGTTTGTGAAAGACGAACGTGACCACTGGGACAGGGCGGGGATCTGGTCCCGATCCCGGGCACCAAGCGACGCAGGTATCTGGAGGACAACATCGCGGCCGGCGATCTGGTTCGGACCCCGGAGGAACTGGAGTAGATCGGTTCGGCGGTTCCGCAAGCCGTCGGCGCCAGGTATGCCGCGAGTTCCAGCCTCGGCCGGGCGGCGAAGGGGTAATTCGCCCGGAGCGAACAGGGCAGGAAACGATGGCGCACCGCACCGCGCGGTTCTAGAGTCCGGGCATGAAGCCCCGGAACGCAGACGAGAACGTGGTGGAGTTCGCCGACCGGAACCGCCCGGTCGGCTCGGCTCTCCCCGCACGGGCTCCCTCCCCAGCGCCGCTGTGGCGGGAGCTGGCGGGCCAGGTGCTCCGGTCCGAGCGAATAGAACAGGGGCGGACCCTTCAACAGATCGCCGAACGAGCCGGGGTGTCTGCTCAGTACCTGTCCGAGGTGGAGCGGGGACGGAAGGACGCCTCTTCGGAGATGCTCGAGAGCATCTGCGGTGCGCTGGGTCTCGGGCTGTCCCAATTGCTCGCTGCGGCCGGCGGGAGGCTGCTACCCACGACCGTCGCGTTGCCGGTGTCGAATGGTCATGCGGCGCAGCCTTTCCCGGCGAGCGGGCCGGTCCACCCGGCCACAGCGCGCGGAGCAGCGGTGGTCACGCTGATGGCAGCCTGAGCAGCGCGAGTCCTCGACGGATTTCAGGCAACCGCCGGAACGGATTTGCGGGCCGGGATGATCCGATCCGCAAGGCCGTACGCGACAGCCTGTTCGGCGGTGAACACCTTGTCCCGCTCGGTGTCCGCCAACAGGGTCGCGACACTCTGACCGGTGTGGGCGCTGAGCACCTCGTTCATCTGGGCGCGCACCCGCAGGATCTCCCGGGTGTGCAGCGCGAGGTCCGAGATGGTGCCTTGCCCACCGGTGGACGGCTGGTGCAGGAGCACCCTGGTGTGCGGCAGCAGTGAGCGGCGGCCCACGGACCCGGCGGCCAGCAATACCGCAGCACCGGAACCAGCCTGGCCGACGCAGGTGGTGGCCACCGGCGACTCGACGAACTGCACGGTGTCGTAGATCGCCATCGTCGCCGACATGGATCCGCCGGGTGAATTGAGATAAATCGAGATTGCCTGGCCCGAGGTCTCCGAATCCAGATACAGCAATTGCGCGACCACGACATTGGCGACGTCATCGTCGATCTCGGCTCCGATGTAGATCACCCGCTCGGACAGCAATCGGGAGTAGACATCCACAATCCGCTCGCCGGACGGCGTCTTCTCGATCACCGTCGGCACTGTGTAGTGACCCATGTCAGTACCCGAGTCCGTTGGTCCGGCCGGTCGGCCGGATCTCATCGAGCGAGGTGATGACCCGATCCAGGAAGCCGTACTCGCGCGCCTGCTGCGCCGTGAACCAGTGGTCCCGATCGCTGTCGGCGGCGATCTTGTCGATGCTCTGCCCGGTGAACTGAGAATTGAGCCGGGTCATCAGCGTCTTGGTGTAGTCCAGGTTCGCGGCCTGGATCTCCACATCGATGGCGGTTCCCTGGACCCCGGCCGATCCCTGATGCATCAAGATGCGGCTGTGCGGCAACGCATATCGCTTTCCCGGTGTTCCGGCGGACAGCAGGAACTGACCCATGCTGGCAGCCAGGCCCATCGACAGGGTTGCCACATCCGGTCCGATCGCCCGCATGGTGTCGTAGATCGCCAGGCCGGCCGACACCGATCCGCCCGGCGAATTGATCATCAACAGAATTTCCTGACGCTGATCCTCGGCGGCCAGCAGGACCAGCTGGGCGCAGAGCCGATTCGCGACGGCGTCGTCGACCTCCTGCCCGAGTTGGAGGACCCGTCGGCGGTGCAGCTGGGTGGTGAGCTGATCAGTCAGGGCATCGGGTAGGCGCTCGGTAGTGATCATGCCTCCACCGTGCGCTGGGCTCGCTCCGCGGGCAAGGACATCTGCTGCGAGCAGATCAGCCTCCAGCAGCGACAGGTTTTCGGCGCGCACGGCGCGCATCGATGGCGCATGGTCCGATTAGAGGGCGGCCAGCCAATCGGCGACCACCGCACCGACCCTGGCCTCGGCCCGCGGGTCGTGGCCACCGGGCAACCAGACCTGCGACCGGGCCGGGAATCGAGGTGATGTGCTCGGCGAACTCGGCGGGAGAGCCGAACGGGTCCCTCTCGCCGGAGAGCAGCAAAACCGGCGTACGTCTTCTCGCCTCACTCTCGCACGCCTCGGTCGCCGAACCGGCGTACATCGTTGGCCGGCGAATCGCGTTGGCCGCTCCATTGCCGTTGACCACCGAATCGCCGTTGGCGACGGACGTCGAGGCTCGACGAGGAACCGCTTTCGTTGACGATCGACGCAGCTGGGCGCATCATGCTGGGAGGCCCAGCGGGCCGCAGCTCTCGAGAGGGAAACCAATGATGGCATCACTCAGGTTGCTCGGTCGCGTCAGACTGGCGGGAGCCGTGCTCGCGCTGGCCCTGTTGACGACGGTGACCACTGCCGGCCCGGCGCCGGCGGCCGATCACGAGCCAGAGCACGGCTCTCAATACGGAGGTTCGCGGTCCGTTCTCGCGCCGGTCATCAACTCGAACTTCGCCGACCCGGACATCCTGCTGGTACACGGCGTCTACCACGCCTATGCCACCAACTCAGGCGGGCAAAACATCCAGCACCAGACGTCGACGGATCTCGTTCACTGGACGGCCCGTCCCGACGTGGCGCCGGTGCTCGGAAACTGGGTCGGCGAGTGCAGTTTCGCGCCTGGCGGCGCCACCGACCACTGCGTCTGGGCGCCGGAGGTCACGGCGGTCGCCGGCGGTTACGCCTTGTACTACACAGCTCGGGACAAACTGGCGCCGCGCCAGTGCATCGGACTTTCGTTCTCCACGTCGCCGAATGGACCCTTCGTTCCGGTCGGCAACGATCCGCTGGTGTGTCCTGACGGCCAACGCGGCGCCCCCAACCTCGGCGGCGCGATCGATGCCTCCACGTACCGCGAGAACGGTCAGCTCTACCTGTTGTGGAAGGCCGACGGCAACTGCTGCAACCTGCCCGCGACCATCTTCATCCAGCCCCTGTCCGCCGACGGCCGCACCCTCACTGCTGCACCGACCGCGCTGATCACAAATGATCAGAAGTTCGAGGGCGCCGTCGTCGAGGCGCCGACGCTGGTGAAGCACAACGGCACCTACTACCTTTTCTATTCGTCGAACGATTTCGGCGGCGGCAACTACCGCACCGGGTATGCAACCGCCACCAGCGTCACCGGCCCGTACACGAAGTCCCGCACCGAGCTGATCACGACGGACCTGTTCCACGGCACCGTGATCGGCCCCGGTGGACAGGATGTGGTGACCAATCGGGACGGTTCGACCTCGATCGTCTTCCACGGCTGGGATCCGACGTACAGCTACCGCGCGATGTATGTCAGTGCGCTGAACTTCTCGTCCACCGGAATCCCGTCGGTCCAGGCGGCCGACAGGCGCTACCAGGCCGAGGACGGTGTCCTCACCGATGCTCGCGTGGCGCCCGACGACACCGCATCCGGGCAGGCCAAGGTCGGCGGCATGGACAACCTCGACAGTTCGGTCACGGTGCGGATCTACGCGGACCGGTCGGGACCGGCGACGCTGGGGATTCGCTACGCCAACGGCTCGCGGGACGCGAGCAACAACGGGGTGTCGGCGACCGACACGGTGACGGTGAATGGCCGCAATGCCGGCACGGTCACCCTGGCGAACACCGCCTGGGGCAACTGGACCATGGCCGAATATGGGGTTCGGCTCAAGAAGGGTTTCAACACGGTCACGCTGACCAAGGCGACGTACTACGCCGAGATCGACGCCGTCGACCTCTACTACAGCCGGCCCGCACCGCCGGCCGTTCCGCAGCCCAAGAACCAGGCGGCCGTGAGGTATGAGGCCGAGTCGGGCGTCATCACGCATGCTCGGGTCGTCGCGGATGCGGGCGCATCAGGCGGCGCGAAGGTCGGCGGCCTCGACTTCGCCGACAGCTCCGTGACTCTGGCGATCCGGGCATCCAAAGCCGGCTGCACCACGATCGGGATCCGTTACGGGAATGGTTCTCTCGACCGCAGCGGGTACCCGGTGGTGTCGACCGACACGGTGAAGGTGAACGGCCGCAACGCCGGCACGGTCACCTTCGCGAACACTACCTGGGGCAACTGGTCCATGCTCTACTACCAGGTACATCTGAAGAAGGGCAGCAATACCGTCACCCTCACCAAATCAACGTTCTACGCCGAAATCGACGCGATCGACGTCTACTGATCGGGCGATTCACCGGATCGCTTTCGCTTGGTGGACAGGGCATTCCTCGAGCAACCGCTCGCGATGGCGATGAAGGTGGAATACGTCCATCCGTCGCTCCGCGCCGTTTTTCATGACCTCGCCAAGTACGTTGTCTCGGGGCGGCAACGTCAGCGCAGCCGCGTCGACCGCGCCCGAACGCCGACAGCGACGACCAGCGGCCACAGTGCTTCGGCGACGACCACCACCCGCTCGCTCAATCCCAGGAGCGAGCTGCCCTCCTGGAGTTGGCTGGCGAACCAGAGCAGGACCGCGAACAGGACAACGGCTGCAGCAAGGCGACAGGTGCGGGACGGCACCGGCGAGAGCACGGGCCAACTGCCCAGCGCGACAAAGGCAATTCCGGCCGCCAGCGAATGGCCAGCGGCGGGCTGGGGGAGCGCCGCGACGGCGAGGGTCGAAAGCCCGGCCAGAGCCAGCAACATCCTCGGCACGCGACCGATATCCACCAGCGCCAGTGCAGTTCCGAGATGTGCCAGGCCCAGCAGGATCAACCCGGTCGTCATGATCCAGCGGTCGGTGGCGCCCTGGGCGGCGAGCGCACTGATCGTCTCCCGCGCGGCGCTATAACGGGGTGGCTGGTGCGTCTGTGCGACGGTCCAGGCAATCGGAGGTGCCAGCACCGCAACGCTGGACGACACCACCGCCCAGCTGCGCGCCGAAGACGCCCTTCCTGGTGGAGCCGGCCGGGTGCTCACATGATCAACTCCCGCTCATCACCGTCGGAATTCCACAACACTCCTGGTACTGATGAGCCGCAGCAGCAGTCGGCATTTTGGGGGGGTGGCCGCAGCATCTGCCGTTGTCGGCGGATCGTCCGTCCCACCACCGTGATCACGAGTGATCCTCTACTTCGTTGAGCACGGCCCATTCGCGTGGAACTTGACATCAGGACTGTGTACGACAACATGTATACATGACCGCAACCACAGGGGCCTCCGAAACCTGGCAGGCGCGAATTTCTTACGAACTGGCCGCGCAGCTGCGAGACGACGCAGAACTGCTCGGCCTAGATGGCCGAACTGACATCGTGAAGGCAGCGCTCGATTTGCTGCACCGGCATGCGGCTGAAGAACGTATGGCGCGCGGCGTCGACCACTTTTACAGTGGTCGCGACACACCTCTACCGATCGGTGTCCGGCCTGCCCGGTCGAACCACGGGCCCGATGTCACTTCCTGAACCCTTCCGTGGTGAAGTATGGAATGTCGATTTCGACGACTTCGGGCAGCACCCTGCGGTTGTCCTGAGCATCAACCCGTTGAACGCGCGCCTCGGACATGTCGCGGTGATACCGGTGACGGGAACTGCTGGACCAGAACAGACTCACATTCCGCTCAATGCCGACGCCGGACTCACGAAGTATGAGCAGTCGTACGCTGACGTCACCGCACTACAACCGGTAGCCCGCAGCCGGCTGCTCACCCGCCGAGGATTGCTCACAAGAGAAGAGCTCGATCGCCTCGGCCGCCAGCTGACCGTCTATCTCGCGTTGTGAACGGCTGCCGAACCACTCTCGTCAGAACCAGGACCGCTGATCAGCCGATCAGCTGGCCTGCGGGGCATCCTCAGCGGTGGGAGGGAACCGCCTCGGCAGCATGCTGCTGCGCACGGGCCCGTGCGTAGAGGTCCTCGACCGCCCGAGTGGCGTACTCGGGGGTGATCGAAGGCGGCTCGGTGGTGGTGTTCTCCAGGAGCCTGCGCAGCTCGTCGGGGTTCTGGATGAGGGCGACGAGGGCCTGGACCATTTCTTCGCGATCGGTCACCAGAATGCCGTCCGAGCCGTTGGCGATGTAATCGGCCAGCCCGTTACCCCGGTAACCGATCACCGGCAGCCCTGCTGCCCGCGCCTCGAAGGCGGCGATTCCGAACGACTCCTGGCGCGAGGAGGCGATGAACAACTCGGACCGGTGGTGTAGTTCGCGCACACCGGCCGAATCCCGATGACCCAACAGCGAAACCCAATCGGTCAGGCCCAGAGTGTCGATCTGCTGTTGCAGATCGGCTCGACGGGGCCCCTCGCCGACGATGTTGACCGAGACCTTCGTGCCACCAGGAACGCGTTGACGCACCTGCGCAAGCACGTCGATGAATTCGTCCACGTGCTTGCGCTTCTTCAGCCTCCCGACGAGCACCATTCGGATGGTGTCCGAAGCCTCGCGCTGTTGCGGCATACCGGCCCGCCACCACTGCGCGTCCACCAGGTTCGGCACCACCGAAACCTGCTGCACGGAGCGCAGCGTTCGCCGCACGTGTCCGGCCGCGACACTGCTCACGCCGGACCAGGCAGCTCTCATTCGCCCCCACCCGAACGGCAGGGTGCTGATCCTCGTTGCCGCAGCCACCTGCCACCACAGCGAGTGAACCGTAGCGGCCACCGGGATGCCGCGGCGTCCGGCCGCTCTGGTCACGTAGATCGCCATCGGAGAGATGACGGTGAAGTGAGCGTGGACGACGTCGATCGGGCGCCCGTCCAGCACGTTCGCCACCATCCGGCGATTGCGCCATGGAAACGCCACGGTGAGCCACCGGCCCTTCGCCGAACGCGCGACGTCCAATTCACCGTCCAGCTCCGCGGACTCGGCGACGGCGGTGATCACGGTGACGTCATGGCCCTGTGCCATCTGGTGCCGCACCAGCGTCTCCACCTGCCGCTCGATGCCGCCGACGTCGGGCGCGAACGAATCCGCGACGTGCACGATTCTCACCGGCCGGCCCGATCAGCGGGCGGACGACGAGAGCGACTGACGCTGCGGCTCTTCGTGCAGGCGAACGGGCAGGGCTCGAACGCCGTACACGATGGACAGGTCGTAGAACTCGAGCTCATGCGATTGAACCGCCAAGGACATCGTCGGGAAGCGTCGGGCCAGGGCTCGGAAGGCGACGCGCAACTGCATTCGGGCTAGTTCGGATCCGATGCAGCGGTGAAATCCGTGCCCGAACGCCACGTGCGACCGGCCGGGGCGCGCGGGATCGAAACGGTCGGGTGCGTCGCCGAACACGTCGCTCCGATTGGCTCGGCTCAGCGAGCAGACGACCACGTCGCCGGCTCGAACCTGCTTGCTGGACAGCTCGACATCTCGACGGGCGAAGCGCGGAAACGCAACCTGGACCACGCTGAGATATCGCAACAGCTCGTCGACGATCCCGTCGACCGCGGATTCGTCCTCGCGCATTCGCTGCAAGGATTGCGGATCCCGAATCAGGGCAAGCACTCCGAGGGCCAACATGCTGGCCGACGTCTCGTACCCGCCGGTGAAGACGCCATCGGCCAGTCCGGCGATCGCCTCATCGTCGAGATCGTTCCCGTGCTTGCGGAGGATGCCGCCGATGAGCCCGTCGCCAGGATTCTCGCGTTGCGCGCTGACGGCCTCGCGCATGAATTCCCGCGACTCCGACATGGCGCCGAAGATCCCGCCGCCGCCACCGTTGACGTCGAAACGGTCGTGTCCCAGGCGGCGGAACTTCTCCCGGTCCTGCGCCTGCAGACCGAGCAGTTCGCAGATCATCGCGAACGGAACCGGAAAGGCGAAATCGGCGACGATATCGACAATCGGACCGGCCGCTTCCAGCGCATCGAGTTGATCTTCGACGATTCGTTCGAGAGCAGGAAGCAGCGTGGCCAGCCGCCGGCCGGTGAACTCCGGCATGAGGACCTTGCGCAGTCGGGTGTGATCGGGCGGATCGGTGAACCCGAGGCCGCCGATCATGCCATCGCCGTCGGTGCCCAGCAGCGACCGCACGTCGGCGCTGTAGCTCGGATCGTTCAGTACCGCGCGGGCCTGGTCGTAGTCGGTCACCAACCAGACCGTCATGCCCAGAATGCGGCCGATGTTGCTCACGGCATCCCCGGCGTCGGAGTATCCGACCAGGGGGACCGGATCGAGGTCGTTCCGCCGGAGCGGCATGGTCAGGCGCGCCGGAAACTTCGTCATGTCGGGCAGTCCCGACCGCCTCCGGATCACAGTGGACAGCAGGCGTCGCGTCAGCCACCTGCGTCCCTCGGTGAGCGTCCTGGTGAACGTCTGCCCGGCATACTTCTTGCTCAAGCGGACTCTCGACCCTTCCCGTTCGCGTCGCGCTCGACGAGGACCCGTCCGCGCGGTTCTACAGCTGCGGGAGTGCAGCCGCGGTAATGCCATGGTGATCAGTATCCCCGGCGGCGGCGCCGATCGGCGCAACCTGCCCGTCTCACGACCGGTTTCGCACGGTGGCCAGAACGTCGTCGAGCGGACGCGCCGACGGACGGCGGCCGTGCTCGACGAACCATTCCCGGCCGAACACCAGACGGTACAGCGGTGTTGGTAGCCGCAACATCCAGGCCAGGCCACGTTCGATGCCGGTATCCGTCGTCGTCTGGCTGTGGTGCGCCAGCATCGCGGCCCGCTTCTGAGGCAGATACCGGCTGACGTTCACCCGGTGAGTGATCGTCTCGGGCGCCGCGAAGAGGGCGTCGAACCGCGATGGCGCGAAGTCCGGCGTGCGGGGTGCGAACCACCGCCCCAGGGACAAGGCGCGCTGCAGCAGGCGGCGGTCGACGGTTGCTTCCAGCAGCATTCCGGTGCCGGCGAGCTGTGCGGCCACGGCACCGACCCGGTGAACCTGCACATGGTCGGGATGACCGTAGCCGCCGGCCGGGTCGTAGCTGATCAGGACGTCGGCGGCTTCCTCGCGCAGCACCTGCGCCAACCGTTCCGCCGGTATTTCGACCGGTAGCTCGGCGAAGGTTGGATTGGGATCGGACCCGACATCGGGGACACTGCCGGAGTCGCGATAGCCCAGGAGCACCGTTCTCGCGCAGCCGAGGGCGCGTGCGGATGCGTGCAGCTCATCGAGCCGAACTCCTTCCAGCGGCGTCGAGGTCGTCAGCCCACGTGCAGCCAAGCCCTGCTCACCGGCGGTGGCGGTGACCAACACGACGCGGTGGCCTTCCGCAGCCAGGCGGGCCATGGTGCCGCCCGTCAGCAGAGCCTCGTCGTCAGGGTGGGCGTGCAGGAAAACCACGGTGTACCGCGTATCCACCCGACTCCGCTCCTTACTTCTTGCTCTCTGTCGATCAGACTCTTGCTCACCGTAGGTCAGCAGGCGGGCCGCCGGTCGCCCATGCCTCCCTAGAGTGTCATCTGACACGGACGTCTCCCGTGGCGCGGACCAAAATCGGACAGGAGGGAGGGCGGCCGGTGTCGAACACCTGGATCGTGGTTGCGCTGAGCCTGGCCGCGGCACTCGCGTTCGCGCTGTCCAGCTCACTCAAGCACGTCAGCGCCGGCCGCGTCCCCGACGCCCAGAGCCTGCGTCCGAGCAAGCTCGCCGGCTTCGTCCGAGCGACCGTCTCCCATCGCCTCTGGCTGGCCGGTATCGGCTGCGACGTCGTCGGCCTTTCCCTGCAGATCCTGGCGCTGCACCTCGGGGCGCTCAGTGTGGTGCAACCGCTGCTGCTGAGCAGCCTGCTCTTCGCACTCCTGGTTCGAGCTCGGTTCGAGCACCATTCCATCAGTCGACGGCAGGCCGTCTGGGCATTGGTGCTGACCGCTGCGCTTGCGGGTTTTCTGCTCCTGGTCACTGCGCCCGCCCTGCCGGTCCACGAAGTTGCCGATCGAGCCGCGGCGGGCGTGGCCGCCGCGGTCGGGGTGGTTCTGGTCGCGGTCTGTGTGCTCTTCGCTCGACGGCAACGAAGCAGTGGCCGCACCGCAGCTCTGATGGGCACGGCCGTCGGCGTCATCTACGCAGCCACGGCCGCATTGCTCAAGGCCGTCACCGATATCGCCGCCCGGCACCCGCTCGGCGTACTCACCAGCTGGCAGCTCTACACGGTGATCGGGGTCGGTGGGGCAGGCATGCTGTTGAGCCAACTGACGTTCCAGGCCGGCCCGCTGACCGCAAGTCTGCCAGCGACGGCGAGCGTTGACCCGTTGCTCAGCATCGTGGTCGGCGTGCTCGTCTACCACGAACAGGTGCGGCTCGGGTTGGCAGCCGAAATCGGGCTGATCGGGTTGCTCGCGGTTCTGGGAACAGCGGTCCTACAGCTCAGCCGGTCGCCGGACGAGAAGCCGGTCGAGCCCTGATCGGCAGCGAGCGCCGGAAAGGTCAGGCGCCCCCGGCCGTCACGATGGCGTCGGTGACAAAGCCGGCGACCAGCCCGAGCAGCAGGCCGTAGGCAAGCAGATCCGACCGCTTGGCCTTCGCTGCGACGGCCAGCAACTGGATGACGACGTAGATGATGGAGCCGGCCGCCAGGGTCAGGAAACCGACGCTGACGGCATCGCTGGTGAAGGCATGACCCACCGCGGTGCCGACGAACGTCGGTCCGCCTCCGATCAGCCCCATCAGGAGCAGGAAGCCCCAGCTGGGCCGGAGGGAGCGGCCTTCGCCATCGACATCGCCGGCCAGCGGGGCGACGATTCCGAAGCCTTCGGTGGCGTTGTGCAGCCCGAAACCGATGACCAGCAACGCGGCCAGGGCGACCTCGCCACGGGCGGCCGACTGGCCGATCGCCAGGCCCTCGGCGAAGTTGTGCAGTCCGATGCCGACCGCGATCATCAGCGAGAGACGTTTTGCCGGCGACCAGCTCTGGATACCGCGCCTGGCCGGAGACAGTTCAGCGGCGGCGACGGCGCCTGGGCCGTAGTTGCGGGCCCCTCGGCGGGAGGCGGAACCCGCCATGAATCGCTCGTAGCCGACCAGCGACAACAGGCCGACCGCAAGACCTCCGATGAAGATCGCCCCGTAACCGAAGGCGGGCGCGAGACTGCCGGTGCCTTCGTGGAAGGCCGACAGTGCCGCATCCACCGGCCCCCAGGCGCCACTGAGCACGTCCCAGACCAGGAACAGCAGAATTCCGATCGCGGTGGCGTTCAACATCAGGCGCATGGTCGGTGCCGGCCGTCGCATCCGGCCGACCGGAAGGCCCAGCAGAATGGTGATACCGGCGATCAGGCCGAGCCATAAGGTGTCGGACAGACTCACGGAAGCTCCACACGTTGGTAGGTTAGGCATGCCTTCCTTGAAAGATAGCAGGCCCGACCGCTTTCGGTACCAACTCTGACCCGAGGACGCCTCAGATCAGGCGATTCTGGTACGCGAACACCACCGCCTGGACGCGGTCGCGGAGGTCCAGCTTCGTCAGGATCCTGCCGAGATGCGTTTTGACCGTCGCTTCGGACAGCACCAGGCGGTCGGCGATCTCGGCGTTGGACAGCCCGGCGGCCACTTCGATCAGTACCTCGCGTTCGCGAGGAGTCAATCGAGCCAACCGCCCCTCGTCCACCGCGGGCGTCGGGTCGCCCGGCAACTGCGCCGCGAACGTGTCGAGCAGTCGGCGGGTGACCCTGGGGGCGATCACGGCATCGCCGGCCGCGACCGTTCGAATGGCCGTCAACAGTTCCGGAGGCTCCGCATCCTTCAACAGAAAGCCACTGGCCCCGGCCTTGAGAGCCGCGAACGCGTATTCATCCAGATCGAAGGTCGTCAGGATCAGGACCTTCGACCGCGGCGCGACTCCGGCGATCGCACGAGTCGCCTCGATGCCGTCCAGGACCGGCATCCGCACGTCCATCAGCACCACGTCCGGATCCAGTTCTCGCGTCATCGCGACGGCGACGGACCCGTTCTCCGCCTCGCCGACCAGGTCCATGTCCGACGCCGACCCCAGGACCATCCGGAACCCCAGTCGGATGAGAGCCTGATCGTCGGCCAGCAGCACTCGGATCACCTCAACGTCCCCACGGTTTTGCGGTCACCGGTGTTGCGTCCGTTGCTGTTGGGACGGTTGCTGTTGGGACCGTTGGTGTTGCGCCCGCTGGTTTTTCGATCGTTGATGTTGGATCCGATCGTGTTGGGACCGCTGGCGTGGCGACCAATGGTCCTGCCGTCGAACGGTTCTGATCGATCGGTTGGTCCTGGAGCGGGGCCGCGACACGCAGCGTGGCGCACACCCGCCAGCCCCGTCCTGGCCGCGGTCCGGCCTCCACGGTCCCATCGAACAGAGCCGCCCGCTCGCGCAGCCCGACCAGACCGTGCCCGTCACTCGCCGCCGGAACGGGGGAATTCGTGGCCGGCGGCTCGCCGTTGTCCACCACCTCGACGGTGACCTGAGGTTCGTCGTATTCGAGGCGGACCCTGGCCCGATCTGCCTCGTGCCCGTGCTTGAGGGTATTGGTCAATGCTTCCTGGATGATGCGGAAGACCGCAGTCTGAGCCGCCTCGGGCAGCGGGAACACCGAGCCGACCACGGTCAACTCGGTGCTCAATCCGGTGGCTCGGATGGTGGTGAGCAACTGTTCGACGGCGGCCAGCCCCGGCAGTGGCGCCCGCTCCGCGGGATCCTCGTCGAGCCGTAGCACTCCCAGCACCCGGCGCGTGTCGGCGAGGGCGTCCCGTCCGGTCCTGGCCACCTGCTGCATCGCCACTCGGGCATCACCCGGCCGGTCCGTCAGCACCGCCCCGTCAGCGAGCGTGATGATCACCGCCAGGCTGTGCGCGACGATGTCGTGCATCTCCCTGGCGATCCGGGACCGCTCCGCCGCGGTGGCCAGTTGACCCTGCTGGTCGCGCTCCCGCTCCATTCGATCGGCCCGGTCGATCAGCGCCTTCAGATGGGACCGACGAGCCTGCTGGGTGATGCCGAGGACGAGCGCCCCGACGGTCAGCGAGGTGAGCAGCAGTAGCGCCCGCGGCCACAGCTCACCGGTCAATCGCAGGATGGCGGTGACCCCGCCGGCTTGAACCGATATCGCGGCCGCGACTGCGGTGATCCGGATGCGGTGGGCGGCGACCGAGTACAGCAGCACCAGGACGGCGAAGTCGGCTGCGCCGCCCCGCACCAGCGACCACTGCACGGCGGCCGCCGCCATGCCGAACAGGAAGGCGAGAACCGGGGCCCGTCGACGGAAGGCCACGGGTAACCACAGTGCGATCTGGACAGCGGCGGCCCCGGCAGTCGCGCCCAGATCTCGCAGGGTGTCTGGCAAGGTCAACATTCCGAGCCCGACCGCCAGCGCCGCGTCGGCCGCCAACGGCCTGGCCCGCAGTTGCCGCATCAGCGCGGAAATCGGTGCCGGCAGCGGTCGGTGCGCCTGGTCCATTCTCTGCTCGTCGGAATCCATGGCTTCGGAAACCGTCAGGAGTTGCGGCGCTCCAGCAGCACCGCGCCGACCACCACCGCGACGACCGCGTAGAGACAGAACACTGCGAAACCCGTCCACGGTGCCAGACTGCCAGCATCGGCGTGCTGCGTGTACAGGTCCGAACCGGCATTGCTCGGCAGGTAGGGCGAGATGTTGTCCTGCCAGCTCTGCGGCAGGATGTTCATGATTCCCGGCAACACGAGCAGCAGCCCGACCACGGCAGAGATTCCCCCGGCGGTCGATCGGATGATGAAACCGAGCGCGACGCTGAGCAGGCCGACGACGGTCAGGTAGAGACCGGTGCCGATGACCGCTCGCAGCGCTCCGGGTGCCGAGATGGTGGTGCCGTGACTTGCCAGACCGGCCTGCCCGAGCCAGAACGCGGCGAAGGCCCCGATTTCCATCACCACGAATGTGGCCAGGCCGAATACCAGCAGTTTCGCCCACAGCACCGGTAGTCGTTTCGGCACGGCTCCGAGAGACGATCGGATCATTCCGGTGCTGTACTCGCCGGAGATCACCAGAACGCCGAGCACGGCAACGGCGAGTTGCGCGAAGTTGACGCCGCCCAGACTCGAATCCACCGGATTGAATTCGGCCAACCGGCCGGGGCGCATGCGGCTCCAGTTGCTGTTGGTGACAATTCCGATGATCAGGCCGAGAACGGGCAGTGCTGCGAAGGCCAGCCCCATGGTGATCCAGCTGGACCGCAGCGTCCGCAGCTTCACCCACTCCGAGGCGATCACGCGCCGTTGCGAAACAGGCTGCACCGCAACAACCCGACGACTTCCGGTGGTCGGTCTTGCCGACTGGGTGATAGTCATGCCGCTTCCGTTTCTGATTCGATCCGGCCGCCGTGAAATTCGACGGTGTCGTTGGTCAATTCCATGAAGGCCTCTTCCAGCGAGGCCTGTTTCGTCACCAGTTGATGAATGGGGATGGCGGCCTTGAAGGCGGTGTCGCCGATCTCCTCGGCGGTCAGGCCGGTCACCTCCAGCTCACCGGTGTGGCTGCTGGACACCGATACCTGCGGACCGGCAAGAAGATTGCTCAGTTCGGTGGCGTTGGGCGTGCGGACCAGGACGGATGAGCCGCCGGCAGAATTGATGATCTCGGCAATCGGCTTGTCGGCGATCAGTTTCCCCTTGCCGATGACGACGAGATGCTCGGCGGTCTGCGCCATTTCGCTCATCAGGTGGCTGGATACGAAGACGGTGCGGCCTTCCGACGCGAGCGACTTCAAGAGGTTGCGTACCCACAGCACACCGTCCGGATCCAACCCGTTGACCGGCTCGTCCAGAATCAGCGTCTGCGGGTCGCCCAGCAGGGCGGCGGCAATGCCCAGCCGCTGACCCATTCCGAGGGAGAAGGCTCCCACCCGCTTCCGCGACACCTCGGTGAGCCCGGCGAGTTCGATGACCTCGTTCACCCGATTCTTGGAGATGCCGTGGGTGGCGGCCATTGCCAGCAGATGGTTGTACGCGGAACGGCCGGTGTGGACGGCGCGCGCCTCCAACAACACACCCACCTCCTGCAGGGGCGCCGAAAGATCGCGATAGGACTTGCCGTGGACGGTCACCGACCCTCGGGTCGGCCGGTCCAGACCGATGATCATTCGCATCGTGGTCGATTTGCCGGCCCCGTTGGGGCCGAGGAAGCCGGTCACGATTCCCGGTTTGAGATCGAAATTGAGGCCGTCGACGACGGTCTTGTCGCCGTACCGCATGGTGAGGTCGGTTGCTGTGATCATGCTCGGAACGCTACGGACGGTTCGGCGACTGCACGTCAGCCTCGGGACTGATCTTGTCGCATCAATCTGTACGACTGTGGGATGACGCCGCGCTCGGCTCGGTGGTTCCCTCGGCAGTGCCGGTCGCTCAGCGCAGGATGCAGTCCCCGCAGTAGGAGTTGGCCGGCGGAGAATGCGGGCCCGGGGTGATTATTCGGTATATCAAACAGCAGCTGCGTCGTCGGAAATCTGAACCCGGCCGGCCGGTGAAGGTACCGGCCAGCGCGGGCAGCGACAGAAGGTGGGTGCCGAGCGCGGCGGCGCGTCCGGCCAGGTCCGGGCGCGCTGTCGCAACTGTTGACACTGCCCCGGCGATCACCGAAGCAACGTTGCCCCACAGCACCTCTCGTGACACTGACAGCGCAGCCGTGCGTTCCACCAAGGTCGCGATCGATGTGTCCAGTGCGTGTTCGGCGGCCGGGCCAGGGGCTGGAGAGTCGATCTGCTGAGGGCCGACCGCCGTCGTTGGGATGAATAGCGGCAGCGCACCACCGACAACCGGTTGATGGAGCGCGTCGCCCAGGTCGAGCCGGTAGCCCAGCAGTGCGGCGCCGAAGGCTGGACAGAACAGCCGAGCCGCGAGCCCCAGTTGGCCGACCGACGCGGCGACCCGGAATTCGGGGACCTCGACGGATACCCCGGCCACGTGTGCCAGCGCTGCCTGAACCTGCCGGTATCGCGCCACCAGCGTCGGCGAGCCGTCCAGCAAAGAGGTGACCGGCAACCAGGGTTCGGTGCCGGCCGGCGCGGAAGCGCCGGTCAGCAGGCCGAAATAGGCACCGAGCCCGCCGATCTCCCCGATGGAACGCCGAGCGAATTCGCCGTCGGCGTCAAGCCCGCGGAACCGTTGCTCAGACAGTTGCGTTTTCCCTGTTCGAAGTGCGCTTGCCACCGGGGCGGAGGAGTCGCTCGGCGAGCGGTGCGAAAATCAGTCCAATCGCCGACCACAGGACCACCTGGGAGCCGACCGAGAAGAGCCGGAACTCGTACAGGTCGTCGGCCGGAAAGCCGGGAAAGACGATGGCTCCCTTGGCATTCGTCAGCGGCAACGGCGTTTCGGTTGCGTGCGCGCCGTACTCCTTGACATTGGTGGCCAGCATGCCGAGGTCCGGCAGCAGGATCATCACGATTCCGATGGCCACCACGAACGCGGCACCGGCCACCAAGCCGGCGTTCCAGTTGCCGAATCGCGTCTGCAATTTCCGGCCCAACCACACGGCTAGCCCCAGCGAAACTATTGAGGCGACAAGCATCATCAGATAGAGCCCGGTGCGGGATCCGAGGGTGTCCTCGTGGCCGATCGCCGGTGGGTTGGCCGGGTATTTCAAGAATGGAACCAGAAATACCGCCACCAGGCCGCCCAGCGCCACCAGTACTGCCAAGGTCCGCGGGCGCAGATTGCCGGTTCTGCCCAGGCACAAGGTGTAAATCACGGAGAACAGGGTTCCCATGGCCGCACCGAAAAGGATCAGCCCCACTCCGATGCCGAGATTGGCTTGCAGGGTGCGACTGAAAACCTCCGGTTGGACCGGATAGACCGGTCGTCCCGCAGCCTTGTCCAGTGCAGCCTGCGCGGCTTCTCGTCCGGCTTGGTAGTCGATGGCACGACCGATCACCGGCTCCGCGAAAATCCGCGCGAATAGTACGGCGAGCAGGCTGGCGATCGCACCGGACAACAATCCTCGCAGCAGAAGTCGTTGCGTCATGTTCGGTTGTTCGTCATCGGAGCGGGCCTGTTCCTTCCGGCCCGGCGATCAGTGACAGGGGAAGCCGATGAAATGACGGGCGTCGTGGACGAATTCGTGCACGTTGGAACTGCTGCCGAAGATGGAGGTGGCGCCCTGCTCTATCCCCACGAAGTAGTACACCGCCAGGGCCAGCAAGGTAGCGGTGACCAGCCACATCGCGGACTTCGAGAGCGGAATGGCGACCGTGGTGGGTACGGTCCGCACCGTCGCCGTCGAGCTCGTCGTTGTCAGGCTCATGGGTGTGCTCATGTGGGGCTCCTTCCGGGATCCAGCGTCCCGAGTTGTTGGGCATCGCGATGGCCAAAGACCTGACTCACCTGTCCGGCCGGCGGGCGGGCTCCTGACAGCGGAGACCGGTTCCCCGAATTGCAGGACAGGTTCACAGTGGCGCGACCGTGCCGGACTTCCACCGGCTTCCTCGTGCCATCACGTACCGGGAACCGTAGCCCTTGACCTGGTTCAGGGCAATGTGTGACGACGCGAGTACCCGAGCCCGAATGGCCTGAGACTGCGGGTGCGTAGTGTTGGATGGACCCATGAGCAGCCCCGACACCAACGATCCGCACGACATCGCCGACACCGGCATGTTCCGCCGCTTCGTCGAAGACAGCCCGCAGGCCGGATCCGGCATCCGGAATCAGAAATGGCTGTGGGTGCTGATCGCAGTTCTCGTCTTTCTCGTCGTGGTCGTGGGAATGGCGCTGTTGAACCGCTGATCAGTGCCGGCGATGGTCCTGGATCGTGATGCGGGGACCGAACCGCGGCTTGAAGGCCTGCCCACTGATCTGCAGTAACCGAACCGCGCGGTGCCGATGGGGGCGCAGCGGTTCCAGATACTCGACCATTTCGGCGTCGTCGATCGGGCGGCCGAGCATCGTCCAACCGATGATGCCGGACAGGTGGTAATCGCCGACAGACAGGGCGTCAGCGTTCCCCAGAGCCCGCTGACCCACCTCTGCCGCGGTCCACTCGCCGACGCCGGAAACCGACATCAGCCGGCGTTGCGCGTCCTGCGGGCTCAATTCCGAGCAGCGCTCCAGCTGAACAGCGACGCGCGCACACGAAACGATGGTGCGGGACCGCTGCGGATCGACGCCGGCACGGTGGAATTCCCAGGACGGAATCAACCGCCATTGCTCCGCGGTGAGCGGAACCCGCATCGCGGACGGCGCCGGGCCGGGTGCAGCCGGTCCGTACCTGGTCACCAGCACGTACCAGGAGTGGAACGCCTCCTTGCCGGTGACCTTCTGCTCCAGTACGGCGGGTATCAGTGACTCCAGCACTTGTCCGGTGCGCGGAATGCGCAGTCCCCGGTGCCGACGGTGGGCGTCGACGAGCTTGGGATGGGCGGGTTCGAAAGAGCTGTTGTCGTCGCTGTCGCCGAGTAGTTCGCTCAGCCCCGCCAACAGCTCACCGGAGCCCGAACCCCAAGCCTGGCAACGCACTTCGTGCGTACTGAGCTGGGAGAGCCGGTACGTCACCGGGCCTGACGGCATCGCCGAGGTCCGCCAGATCGACCCGTCGGCAGCCAACTGGTGACAGGGGTCGCGAGACCCGTGCCGGAGCGGACCGATGGTGGCAGCGAGATCGACCGGACGCGCGCCCTCGTGCACGAACTCACCATCTGGACTCTGCCTCATCTTGGTCCGAATTCTAGTTGACGCCGCCTCCGGTTCCCGGCGAAGGTGTGTTCGTCGCGGCCGTCGACAACGTGATGCAGAATGGGCCAGGTGCCGCGCCAGCCGATCTACGTCGAGACGTTGATCAAGGCCGACCTCGACCGGGTCTGGGAGTTGACCCAGGACACTGATCTGCACCCCCGTTGGGATCTTCGTTTCAGCAAGATCACGCCGACCGGTACCACCGACGATGGCTCGAGCCGGTTTCGCTACGAACTGCACATACCTGCCCACCACATCCTCGGCACCGGAATCTCCCTGGGGGGAGCGCCGACGGCCGGACGGAACGCGCACGTCCGCTCTGCGCTTCACCACCCGCGACCGACTGTCACCCCTTGGGGACGGCCGTGGCTACTGGCGCTACGTACCGACTTCGAGCGGAATCCGGTTCATCACCGGCTATGACTATCGCCCTGGTTGGGGCAGGGTGGCCGATTCGGTTGGCATTCGCTGGCTACTCGGTTGGATGACCGCCTGGAGCTTCGATCGGTTGCGGATCTGGGCCGAGACCGGGCAGCCACCGGAGGCGTGGCGCATCGGTTCGGTACTGGCCTTCTGGCGCGCAGACCGGCCGCGCGCGTCGCGCTGCCGTCGCCGACCCCTTCGCGGACAAGCCATGGACGATGCACCATCCACCCTCGACACGCTCCCGGCGCCGTGATGTCTATTTTCGCCGCGGCGATGGGAGCCGACTTCCATCGGCTGCACCCCATGCTGCAGCGACGTTTCGGGGTGGGCTTGGAATCCGGCTATGCCTGTGTCGGGACCGGTGTGATGACCTCCATCCGCCGAGGGCCCTGGTGGACGCTGCCATTTCTTCATCTCGGCAGGGGGGTGCGCAATATCCTGATCCCAGACGTCGGGCGGAACGTGCCGTTCGTCATCAAGAACTTTCCCTACCGCGACCCCTACGGCCGCGAAACCATCACCTTTGCCCGTGAGTACAGCCTCGGTCGCCGGCCTAGCCGCTTCGACGCAACCATGATCATCCACAACGGGCGGCTGATCGACTATCTCGGCACCCACCAGCATCTCGCTGTGGATCTCGACCTACAGGCCACCGGTGACGGCTCGCTGCTGCTGACCACACACCAGCAACGCTTCTACGAGGGGCGAGTGGGTTTCCGCTTCCCTCTGCTGCTCAGCGGTGAGGCCACGCTTCACGAGAGCTACGACGACGACGCCGAAGTCTTCCGAGTCTCGCTCGAGGTCAGGAATCGGATCCTGGGTTTCCTCTTCGGTTACGACGGTGAGTTCCGGTGCGAGTTCGTGGCGGCGACCGACGCTCCAGCTGAACTCAAGCCCGTACGCCACGAGCGCCGCACCTAGAACCGGCTCGCTGGGTGACGCCTGAACTGCGAGTCGCGGTCGATTGCCGGGCGAGCGGAAGCGATGCGCGAGCCGTCCACAGACGGCGGCGCTCCGATCAGACCCGTTGTCGAGCAGGCGATGGCAGGTGCTCAGTTCGAACCGAGCACCTGGATCTCTGAGATTGCCGTGTAGTCGCGGCTGCCAGGACTGGTGATGCCGGTGATGGTGACGCTCAGGTGCCGGGTGGTCAGGTGCACGGCCTGCGACTGGATCGACGGAATCGGCTGGAACCGTTGCGCGACAGGTGGTTGACCGGGCGCGGACCACCGCACCGACGCGATCCGGCGATTCTCGGTGAACCATGCTTCGTGGGTCGACGGGTCGTTCTTCGCGTAGCCCGGGACCAGGCCGACCGAAGTGATGGTCACCGGGCGGGCGAAGGTGAGGACGATGGTGCGGCCGGTCAGATCGCCGGCCGCCCGCCACGCAGTGTCGAGTCTGCCGTCACTGAGATTCATGGACCGGAAGGACACCGGCCGACCGGCCGCGTCGTGACCGTCGGGTGCAGTCGAGGGCACCTGGATCGACTGCGGGAGCAATGGTGTCGGCCTGGCCGCCGCCCGCAGCGTCGGCCGGCTCAGGTGGTGGGTCGCCGACGACACCGCGGCGGCGGGATGCGAAGGCGCGCCGAACACCGCGGCAGTACGGGAAGTGGCTGCCCCACTGCCGATCAGGTGAACGGACGAGCCGAAGATCACCAGCACCAACGGCACGATCAGCCGCGGCAGCCATTCGTTCGGGTGCACGTCCGTGGCCAGCAGGTGGCGGTTGGGTCCGATGGCGTGGTGGGTGTCCCAGCGCACCCCGCGGCTCTTGAGCAGGGAAATTTCGTACCAGCTCAGCGCGAGCATCACTACGCCACCGAACACGCCCGACCCGCTGATCCAGTGATCAAGAGGGCTGCCATGGTCGCCCACCGCCACTGCGTTCAGAACGACTGCGGCGACGGCCACGAATCCGGTCACCATTGCCGGCAGGAACGGATGCACATCAGCAGCCCGGAACTGGAAACGAACCCCCAGCAGCAGCGCCCAGAGGGCAGCGGGCACCAGCGACAGCGCCGCGACCGTGATGATCGCCGACCACAATCGGTCATTGGCCGTCATCGAAGTGTTGGAAAACCGCCATGCTGCCAGCGCCAGGATTGTCAGCGGCGCGGCCGTCACCGACAGGCCGATCAACAGTGGCTTCATCGCCGCACCCGCGACCCGAGCCCGCTGTCCCTGGCCGGCCATCGCGACCAGGACCACGCCGGCCGGAACGAAACACAGAATTGCCAGAACCACCTTGGCGTAGGGCCCGTCGAGGAACGACCGCAGCGTTCCACCCAGATCGGGATCGTTCATGTTCGCCCGGATGATCAGGGCGAGTCCGAGAAATCCAGCCCACGTGCGGTAGGTGTTGAGTCGTTCGATCTTCGGTTCGCGCTTCGTGCGGGGAGCCATCAATCGGTTCGCCACTGCGATCGGCCGAACGAAGAGGACGTGCAGCAATGAACCGAACAGCGTAGTCATCGGGTCTCCTGCCACTCGTGCTGGACGAACGTTCCAGGAAGCATCCTGCAACACGACACCGACACCGACACCCGCACCGGCACCGGCTCCGGCTACGGGGTTTGCGATCACAATCCGCCGCCGGCCTGGGTTCCCGACCTTGCGATCGTCGCGCCGTCCGACGCTGCTGGGGTTGTCCGACAGGTTGCGCACCGACTTCCTGGACGGCGGTTTCGCCGGCGCCGCGCGGTTCGGCATCTGCTGTACTGGAACCCGAGCGCGAATGAGCGCGCCGGTCGAAGGAGGTTCCCATGCCGTCTGCACAGGAGCCGACCGAGGTCTTCGACTACATCGTCGTCGGCGCAGGCTCGTCGGGATCCGCCGTGGCCGCTCGGCTCAGCGCGAACGGCGAGGCCTCGGTCCTGCTCCTGGAAGCCGGCCCACGGGATCGAAAGCCGGCGGTACACATTCCGGCGGCATTCTCACAATTGTTTCGAAGCGACCGCGACTGGAATTACGACACCATTCCACAGCCGGAACTGGGCGACCGCCGGATCTATTGGCCGCGCGGCAAGATGCTCGGTGGTTCGTCGTCGCTGAACGCGATGATGTGGGTTCGAGGATTCGCGGCGGACTACGACAAGTGGGCGGAAGCAGCCGGGCCCACCTGGTCCTGGAGCTCCCTGCTTCCCTATTTTCGGCAGGTCGAGCGCGTGGCCGGCACTCACCGATCGGACGAGGGCTCCACTGGAGCGATCAGCATCTCGGTCCAGCGTCAGCCCCGTTCCCACACGGCCGCATTCCTCCAAGCCGTTACGCAGCTGGGAATGTCGGTGGAACGGGCCAACTCAGCGGAGCCGGGCGGGTTTGCCCAGACGATGGTGAGCCAGCGTCGCGGAGCCAGATTCAGCGCGTCTGACGCCTACCTGAAGCCGGCCAGAACGCGCGCCAATCTCACGGTTCGGGTCGATGCGCAGGCCGGCCGAGTGCTCTTCGACGGCAAGGATGCAGTCGGCATCGAATACTTCGTCGGCCGGGAACGGCGACGGGTTACCGCCCGCCGCGAGGTCGTCCTGTGCGGGGGAGCGGTGAATACGCCGCAATTGCTGATGCTGTCCGGAATTGGGGACGGTGCTGCGCTTTCCGAACTCGGAATCAAGATGGTCAAGAATTCCCCGGAGGTCGGGAAGAACCTCGTCGACCATTTGATCGCCGGTCTGGTGGTCGAGGCCAACGGCGACACCCTGTATTCGGCGCAACGCCCCGCCGAGTTGGCCCGCTATCTGCTGCGCCGTAAAGGCATGCTGACGTCCAATGTGGCGGAGGCCTACGGGTTTGTTCGCACCCGTTCCGAATTGCCGCTGCCGGACATCGAAATCCTTTTCGCGCCCGTGGCCTACCTCGGGCAGGGCCTCGAACCCCCGCCTGCGCACGGGTTGACCATCGGCGCGATCTTGCTGCAGCCGGAGAGTTCCGGTCGGATCACGCTCGCGGTCGGCGATCCGATGGCGCCGCCGTCAATCGATCCGCGGTATCTGTCGGACCCGGCCGGCCGAGATCGGGCGACCCTGTTGGCCGGGCTGGCCGTGTGTGAACTGATCTTGCAGGCCCCTGCCCTGCGCGCCGTCCATACCGGCCACTTCCTCGCGCCGGCAGATTCTGACGCAAAGAGCGGGCCGGCGCGAGATCTGTTGTCGGTCAACGACTATTCACACACTTTGTACCACCCGGTGGGAACGGCTCGGATGGGCTCGGACAGCGGCTCCGTCGTCGATCCGGAGCTGCGAGTTCGCGGCGTCTCGAAGCTGCGGGTGGCTGACGCTTCGGTGATGCCGAACATCATTCGCGGTCACACGAATGCGCCGGCCATCGTCATCGGCGAAAAGGCAGCCGACCTGATCATGGCGAGTTGATCCGCCGGGCCCACGGTGTCCGGCGATGCGGGGGACCGGGTTCGTGGTGCGTCCTTCCGCGCCGTTGACCGGTTTCCGGCGGGCGCGGTTGCCCACTCCAGCGCGGCTGGGGCGCACCTGCGCCGCCGATCAGCGCCGCTACGTCAGGGCATCGGCGAGGTGGTGAGATTCGCCGCGCGCAGCACGAGGTGGTCACGCTCTCTGGAGTTGGTCGCCCGCGCCGCGGCGAGACGATATTGGTCAGCTGCCTGCGCGGACCGGCCCCCGAGTTCCAGCAGATGCGCGCGGACGGCGTGCATTCGATGGTGTCCGGCCAGAGTCGCGTCGATTCCGTCGAGCAGGTCCAGGCCGGCCTGCGGCGTCTGCGCCATGCCGATCGCGACGGCGCGGTTCAGCCGCACCATCGGGTTGCCCGTCAGCCGGTCGAGCCGCCCGTACAGCGCGGCGATCTCCGCCCACCTGGTGGTTTTGGCAGTGATGCCCTCGTTGTGAAGGGCGGCAATGCAGGCCTGCAAGCCGTACTCGCCGAGCGGCCCACGGCGCATTGCCGCGGTGAGGATTCCCAAGCCTTCGGTGATCGTGCCGCGGTCCCAGCGCTCGCGGTCCTGCTCGGCGAGCGGCACGATGTCGCCGGAGTCATTCGTGCGCGCCGGGCGACGCGCGTCGGTGAGAAGCATGAGCGCGAGCAGGCCGGCGACATCGGTGTGGTCCGGTTGCGCAGTCTGCAGCAGACGGGTCAGTGCGATTGCTCGGTCGCTGAGCGCCGTACGGGCCAGCTCGCTGCCGGCGGTGGCGGCGTACCCCTCGTTGAAGATCAGATAGAGGACGTGAAGTACCAGGCGCAACCGGTGCGGCAACTCGATGCCGGGCGGGGGCGCGAAAGGTGCGTTCTCGGCCTTGAGTTTCGCCTTGGCGCGGCTGATCCGTTGACCCATGGTGGGTACCGGCAGGAAGAATCCCGCCGCTATTTCTGCGGTCGTCAGGCCGCCGACCGCCCGGAGGGTCAGCGGGATCGCCAGGGTCGGCGGGAGTACGGGGTGGGCGCACAGATACATGCAGGTGAGCGTGTCGTCGGTGGATTCGACGCTGGGCGGCGCAGCAGATGACCAGGTAGCCGCGACCAGTTCGCGACGGTGCCGGGCACGATCGCTGCGGTAGGCGTCCACGAAACGCCGGAATGCAACTTGATGAAGCCAGGCTGCCGGATCGTCCGGCACACCGTCGGCCGGCCACGACCCGGCCGCAGCCAATAGGGCCTCCTGCACGGCGTCCTCGGCTTCGGGGAAGCTACCGACCCGGCGGGCGAGAACACCGAGGACCTGCGGTGACAGCGCGCGTAGCAGGTCCTCGGTGGTCGTCATCGACGGTTTCAGCTCATCGGCGAGAGCTCGAAGAGCTCATCAACTGACGAGCCGACCGACCCCATCACTTCCCTGACCTCGATGCGAATACCCATCGGAGCGCCGCCAGGACCAGGGGCTGCAGAGGCCCGCGCCGCGATCTCGACGGCCCGTTCGAGCGATTCGACGTCGATCGTGCGATAGCCGGCGACGAGTTCCTTGCCCTCGGGATAGGGGCCGTCCGTGACCACCGGTGCGGTGACGCCATCTGCCGTGACGAACCGGGCCTGCTCGGGGCCGGTCAACCCCTGCGCGTCGATCAGCTCACCGCTCCCCTCGAGCTCGGCATTGAGTGCGACCTGGAATTCGATATGCGCGCGGATGTCAGCAGGCGCCCATTGATCCATCGGCGGGCAGACCCCTTCAGGGGTCTCGTAGTTCTGCAGCAGCATGAAACGCATGGCGGAATCCTCTCTCGTTCGGCGCCCCGTCGGAGCCTTTCACAAGGAGGACGGAGCCGGCCGCTCGACTTCGACATCGATTCCGGCGGCCATCGCTTGCGGGCTCCTTCGCTCGTGATTTCATCCCGCTGCGGCTCAGAGGTCTCGCAGGCGCTCGACGACCTGGGTGCCAGTGCGGGCGACCCATCCGGGCAGGTCGGGATTCTTGGAACCGACCCAGACCTTGGAAATGCCCAGGTCGGCGTATACGCGCATTGTCGCGAGGAAGGCGTCGACGTCGGCCAGGGGGTCGATGGCGGTGATGACGGTCTTCTGGATCTCGGCCGGGTCGCGGCCGACATCCTCGCAATGGCGCCTGAGAACTTCGAGCTTGCCGCCGATGACGTCAGGGCCGGCGTCGAAGAGATTGCAGGCGTCGGCATATTGGGCCACCAGGCGCAGCGTCTTCTTCTCGCCCATCCCTCCGATCAGAACCGGCGGACCACCGGGCTGCAGCGGCTGCGGAACGCACAGGGTCTCAGCCAGGTCGTAGTGCTCGCCGTGGAAGCGGCCGTCGTCCGAGCTCCACATCTGCCGGCAGATGCGCAGGGCCTCCTCCAGGCGCTCGAAGCGTTCGGCCACCGGCGGAAAGGGCACGCCGAGCCCTGCGTGTTCGCGCTCGTACCAGGCCGCGCCGATACCCAGCAGTGCGCGTCCTCCGGACAGGACGTCCAGCGTGGCGAGGGTCTTGGCGAGCAGACCCGGATGGCGGTAGGTGACGCCGGTGACGAGCAGGCCCAGCTGCAGTCGCTCCGTTTGGCCTGCCAGATAGCCGAGAGTGGTGTAGCCGTCGAGCATCGGGTCGTCGGCCGGAGCCATCGCCTCCATCTGGAACCAATGGTCCATCAGCGTCAGGGTGGTGAAGCCAGCCTCCTCGGCGGCTCGGGCGGTCGCGGACAGGCCCGGTGCGATGGCGGCCGGGGTACCAAAGGGCGTGAAGTCGGCGACGTGCAGGGCCAGTTCCATGGTGGTCAGTCCTTCGGGGAAGCGACAGGGGTCCTATGCCAGGAACTCTACGAGTAGGCAGCGCAGGCCGCCGGGCGGACGCATCTCCAACCCGGGAAGTTTCTGGAGTAATTCGTCAGGCGTTCATGAATGTGCCAACCGGCAGAGCATGATTGACGATCCGGACATCGCCGATCCAGCCGTAGTGAATTTGATCGATGGCGCCCCCGTCTTCGTGACCACCGATCAGCCAGGACTTGGTGACGGTGGCGATACCGTTGGCGACGGTGGCGGGGTTCCGGACGACTTCGCATCCGTCGACGTACATGACGGTGTGCTTGCCGTCGTTGGTGATTGCCAGGTGCACCCACACGTCAAGCGGCAGTAGATGACTCCAGTTGGTAACGGATGTGTTGAGGTTCAACGGGTACACGTACCACTGCGCCTCGGCCGAGCCAGACAGGCTGAGGGTGGCGACCGGCTCGGTTCTGCTGTAGCCGCCGGTCTTGCCGGCGTCGCCGCTACTGCCCTGCCGGGTGAGCACACTGGACCAGGCGCTGTCCGAACCCCAATCGGCGGGGAGCTTGAAGAATGCTTCGAAGGTGAACCCCTTGCCGAAGGTGGCGGCGTTGATGGCGGCACCGGCGACCGTCTTGAGGTAGTCACCGGCGGCCCGGCCGCCCCGGAAGCGGACGCTGCCGTGCGCGGGCTGGTCAGGGTGGTGCTCGCGGGAGAGTGTCAACGCATCGGACCGGCTCCCCGGCCGGTGTGCGACGGCCAGAGTGTTGTGGTTGCCGGACAGATCGGGAATGGCGTCGGGGACCTTCCCGCCGTCGGAGCCGAGGTCGAAGCGCCAGTACGCCTGCGTCCCGGGCACGAGCAACGAGTGGGCCGGCCGGGCTGCGCGAATCTTCGCCGGGGCGAAACCTTGGAACCGAGCAGAGAAATCAACAGGAATTGCGAATCGGTCGACGTCGCTGGTCAGCTCGAGTTCCTCGCGGGAAAGTTCGTTGAGATGCGCGTAATTCGCATCGAGGAGCCAGGGTGCCATCGTTTCGACGTCGATGGTGTTGCGTTCCAGGTCGAATCGGTAGAGCCGGATCATCGCAGCGCCGCCGTAGTACCGGTCCTGGTAATTGGTGATGTGCAGGTGCACGTCATGACCGGCCGTGTTGGCCAGCGTCGTGCGTCCGGGCGGCCAGTAGTGGCCGTTGAGAGTGAGGAAGACCTGGTCGTTGTCCTTGATCAGACGGTCCCAGAGCTGCTGACCGTGGTCGGACAGCACTGCGGAACCCTTGTTGTCGGTGGCGTAGACCAGGTCGTGGGTGGTCAGGATGACCGGTGTCGTCGGGTTGTCGGCAATCACCTTCTGCGCCCAGGCGATACCGGCGTCAGAAGAACGCCAGTCAAGAGCCAGCAGCAGCCACTGCCTGCCGGCGGCCCGGAACAGGCGCGCGGTGTTGTAGCCGTCGGCGTCGGCCTGGTAGCCCTTCGCGCCGGCGAACCGGGATGGGCCGAACGCCTGGAGGTACGGCGAATCACCACGCTGATCGTCGGTGGACGAATGGATGTCGTGATTGCCGGCGAGCACGCTGTAGGTGACGTGATGACGGTCCAGTGCCTGGAAGGCTTTCCCAGCACTCGCCATTTCCCACGGCAGACCATTCTGGGTGATATCGCCCAGATGGGCGAGTGCCACGATGTTCTCCGCCGGGTGGCGGTCCAGAACGTACTTCAGGGACGCCTCCAGCGGGGCTGGGTGAATGCTCTGGTCGTCGAACAGATATTGGGTGTCGGGCATCACCACCACGGTGAACCTGGCGCTGTGCTCGTCCGGGCGCCAATTCGCGGTATTGGCGGTGGCCTTCGCGTCGGCGACGGCCGGAATGGCGGAGGCCAGGGCAGAGGGTGCGCCGGCAACGGCCAGCGCCCCCGCGCCGATCAACCCGGAGGCCTGAAGGAATCGCCGCCGAGTCGGCTGATCGGCGGCATTTGCAGCCGATTCAGAAGGAACTGTGTGTTCGCAAGGCATCTCTGACCACCTTCTGTACTGGGACTGGATTCACCAGAAAATTAACGGCCCGAAAGTGCAGTCTGGTTAAGCGCCGGTGACCCTCAGGCGACCGGCGCCGCAACAATCAGTCAGCGCGATGAAGGTTCAGGCAAGCTGTCGTTATTCCGGAAGCACCGGGGTTCCGGGGCCGCTCGCCGGACCGACGATCACCGATTGCAGCCGGCGAACCGCGTCCAGATGATCGCCGGTCCAGATGATCCGGACGGCGGTCGAGGTGGCGTTGCCGGCCTCGTCCTGCAGGTCGTGCCGAACTGCGTCGATCAACCGACCGTCGGCGACCTTGTCGTGCGGAAGCGGCCGGGGCAGTTCTTGCTGACCGATCAGTCGATTTCCCAGATCGCTGTACCACTGGCTGAGCAAGTCCGTCGATCGCCCCAGTTCGATCCGGGCGGCTGTCCGATCTCCAACAGCTTCGCCGGTGTCGCGCTGCCAGAGATCGAGGATTGCGTCGCCGGCGAGCCGCACTCCGGCGACCCCTGTCACCACAGCCGTCACCTGGGCCAGCGGGAGCTGTTTGGCGCCACGCTCGGCAAGGTAGGTCCGCAATGTGTCGTCCAGCCGTCGGGCCGCCCCGGCCGCGCGGAGCGCCTGCGCCGTCGGGGAGGGGCGCGAGCCGGTGGTCGTGTCGCACCGGCCGAGCCCGAACGCAACGCTCGCCGTCAGGTATGCCGCGCTGTCGACGTACGCCTCGGCAAGCGCCTGCCGCAATGCGGCTCCGACGCCGCGTGGCCAGAACAGCAGTCCGACCACGAGACTGACCGCACACCCGAGTGCGATGTCTTCGATCCGAAGCAGCCCGACGCGCCAGCCGGTAGGGGCGATGATGTTGAACAGCACCAACAAAGTGATGGTGAATCCGGCCTGGCCGGCGGCGAAGGAGATGACCGCCGGCGCAATTCCGGCGACGAGAATCGCGATCGGCAGCAAGATCCACAGCGCTGTGGGATTGGTTCCGATCACTGCGAGCAGCGCCGCCCCGAGAACGAATCCAGCCACCGTGCCCAGCACTCCGCGCAATGCGTTCTGTCCGGTATTCAGAGCGTTCGACCGCAGCACCGACAAGGTCGCGAGAACAACCCAGAACGAATGCTGCACTCCGGTCAGGTCGGCGACCAGAACGGCCAATCCGAGACCGACCGCGCCGCGAATGCTGTTGTGCAACCACACCGAATGACGCTCGACATGCGCGATCGCACGTTCCCCGGCGGCGGCCAGACTGCCGGCCAGCCCGCAAGGTTGTCGTCCCAGCAACCGTTCCCACCATGTTCGGCGTTCGGCCGCAGCAGTTCGGACGATATTGCCGGCGATCAGCGACACCGCAAAGCTCAGTTCCTGAGCGCGGAAACTGGGGTCGAGCGCGGTGATGAATTCCCCGATGCCGTCATTGGTTCCGGGTCCATCAGCGGTAGGGAACCGCCGGACCGGAAGTTGGGTCGTCGCCCCCGCTTCCACCGCCTGCAGCGAGTCCGTCATTCGGGTCAGCGCGGCCTCGAGGTCCGTCGGGGCGCCACCTGTCTGCTGCAGCAGATCCGCTCCTTGCTCGAGAACGTCGGCGGCGGCGGCTTTGACCCGGCAGGCGGCCTTGTTCGCGGGGCCACCCCGGGATGTTCGAGCCGGTTGAGAGACGATGGCCTGCAACCAGTTCAGCTCATCGACCAACCGGACGACGGTTCGTGCCGAGGTACTGAGCCCGGTCGGTCGGTAAGGGGTTGCCAGGAAAGCCGTGTGCAGCGCTGCTACTGCGTCATTCGCCTCGGTGATGGCGTGGTCGTGATCGGTGGCAAGGTCCGGGTCGTGCCCGCTGAGCACGAAATCGACATCTGCCCGCAGCCGCGTGCTCAGTGCCCGGCAGGCCAGAGAAGCGGCTGCGCGTAACGGCTCTCGTGGAGGTGCCGGCCAGAGCACCGCGATCGCAATCACTCCGGCCACCGAGGCCAGACCCCAACCGGCCAATCGTGGCGCGATCGAGTCGACGGATCCCGGCTGGGTCACCGGCAGAATGAACGCCAATAGCAAAGACGTGCTGGCACCGGCCAGAACAGAGCTGACCACGCCGGCGAACAACACCGCGAATGCGACGACGGCCATGGCCGAGGCGGCCAACCACACCCAACGAGAAGCCAGCGTGCCCAGGCAGACCAGGAAGGCCCCGACGACCGCAAGCCCCACCTGGGCCTGGATCCGCTCCCGCATCGGACCGGTGAAATCAACCAGCAACAACATGGCAAACGACCCGAAAGCCGCAAACGTGGCGACGTCCCCATTTCCGATCACTCGCGCGCCGAGAGCGAACAGCGCCGGCATGACGATCGCCGTTCGGGCCGCCCGGCGTAACGCCGCAAATCCGCGGTCGCGCCCGCCCAGCCAAGTCCTGACGTGCACGAGACCTCCTGACGTGCTGCGGTGTGGCACCAACTGTGCCAGAGCGGTGACAACGCTCGAATGGTGCCGGTGCCGGTGCGGTGACGGCGGTGAACCGACAGGGCCGTAGCTCGTCGATCGGGCGCGCAGCTCGTCGATCAGAGCTACGCGCGACGAGCTTCCACCGCCGCCATTCGCTCTGTCGCGAGTTCCAGAATTTCGGCGCCGGTGCCGAAGTTCAGCCGCGTGTATCCCGCTCCCGCAGCGCCGAATCTCAGACCGGGTTCGACGGCGACCTTGGCCTGGCGAAGAAACATCTCGCGCGGCTCGTCGTCGGTGCCGTAGGCCTGACAGTTCAACCAGGCCAGATAGGTCGCCTCCGGCGGATGCCACGTGATTGCGGGTAGTCGGTTCTGCAGGAGCTCGCCGAGCAGGAGTCGACGGTGATCGAGCGTGGCCAGTAGCCGGTCCAGCCGCGGTACGCCGTCGGTGTAGGCAGCAACGCTCGCCAACACACCGAGATGACCGACCCGCCAACGGGTGTCATTCGGCAGTCGATCGACAGCCGTTCGCATCGCCGGTGATCCGGTGATGATCGCGGCGCATTTCAGCCCGGCCAGATTCCAGGCCTTGGAGGCGGACATCACGCTGATCGCGACGTCGGCCGCACCGGGCACGGTGAGCAGCGGGGTGAATGCGGCACCGGTCAGCACCAGCGGGGCGTGGATCTCGTCGCTGATGATCGTGACGCCGTAGATCCGGGCCAGTCGCACCAGGGCGGCGAGTTCTTCGGGTTCATGGACCCGCCCCACGGGGTTGTGCGGATTGCACAGAACATACACAGCGGGATGGGTGGCGAAGGCTCGTTCCAGAGCCACCAGATCAAGGCGCCAGCCCTGCTCGCGCTCGACCAACGGCGCCTCCAGGATTCGCACGCCGGCTTCCGGTGCCCATCCGAAAAATGGCGGATAGGCCGGTGGACTGATCACCACCGCGTCCCCGGGCCGGGTCAGGGCCCGTAGCAACTCGACGACGCCGACTCCCACGTCGGCCACGGCAGTCACCGACGACGGATCGAGGTGCCAGTTCCAGCGGCGGGCTGCAAAGCCGGCGATCGCCTCGCCCAATTCCGGATCGGGCATTGCATATCCCGAATCGGACCGCTCGACGGCCTCGCGCAGCACCGCGGTCACGGCCGGAGCGAGCGCAAAGTCCATCTCCGCCACCGTCAACGGCAGCACGTCATCCGGGAAAAGGCGCCACTTCACACTGCGGCGCAAGCGCAACTGCTCCACGGATTCGACATCGAGCAGGTCGGTCACCAATTCCTCCGGGTCCTCTTCCATCAGGTCCTCATCCATCGCGCGCGCTGACAACACCAGTTCATTCTCCGGCGCACGGCAAGCAGACGGGTGGTCAGAACCATTTCCCTCCCGAAGTGCCGGGAAAAAGGACATGATCCCAGACGTCGGTCGCCCTGCGATCGATCCCCCGAGCGCGGGGATAGCCGCGCCCCGACAGGAATGACGGTGGTCGACCGTGACGATTTCCGGCAAGGAGTACGACAAGGCGCTCGATCGGGCTGCACTGCATGCCCGCGAATGGCTCGGCTCACTCGGGAATCGGCCGGTCGGGCCGCGGGCTACCGCTGATGAGCTGGCCGTCGCCTTCGGTGGAACCCTGCCGACGCAGGGTTGTGACGCGGCCTCGGTGATCGACTTCCTGGCCGCGACCGCGGAGCCGGGTTTGATGGGCATCGGATCCGGCCGATTCTTCGGCTGGGTGATGGGTGGCACCCTCCCCGCCGGGCTGGCCGCCGATTGGCTGGTGAGTGCGTGGGACCAGAACGCGGGCATGCGCGCGCCGACCCCGGCGGTCGCCGCGCTCGAAGAGGTAGCGGCGCAGTGGTTGCTGGAACTCCTGGGCCTGCCGTCCTCGGCAGACGTCGGCTTCGTCACCGGCGCGACGATGTCCAACTTCACCTGCCTTGCGGCGGCGCGCTTCTCGGTGCTGGAGCGGCGCGGTTGGGACGTTCACCGGGATGGACTCTCCGGCGCACCGAAGGTGCACGTGTTGGTGGGTGCGGAGCGTCACGACACGGTGGACGTGGCCTTGCGGTACCTCGGACTCGGTCGGCCGACGGTGGTTGCGGCGGATGAGCAGGGCCGGATCCGCCTCGATTCGCTCGCCGCGGCGCTGTCCGAGATCCGTCCCGACGAGCCGATAATCCTGTGCCTGCAGGCAGGTAACTTGCATTCCGGCGCATTCGATCCGTTTACCCAAGCCGTTTCGCTGGCGCATCAGCGTGGCGCCTGGGTGCACATCGACGGCGCCTTCGGACTCTGGGCTGCAGCGAGCTCTACGCTGGCGCCCCTCGCCGAGGGACTCGACGGTGCCGACTCGTGGACGACCGATGCGCACAAGACCCTGAACGTTCCCTACGACTGCGGTGTCGCGATTGTCGCCGACAAGCCCGCGATGCGGGCGACGTTCGGCGTGCAGGCGAGTTATCTGCCGCTCGAAGGCGCCGGACCGGGTCATCCCTTCGAAAAGGTGCCGGAACTGTCGCGTCGGGCTCGCGGAGTTCCGGTGTGGGCAGTGCTGCGGTCGCTCGGGACCGATGGTGTCGTCGCGCTGATCGAACGACTGTGTGCCCGAGCGCGGGCGATCGCCGACGGTATCGCCGACATTCCGGGCGCGGAGATCTTGAACGCCATCGTCTACACCCAGGTCTGCGTTTCCTTCGGTGCGGACGAGCGCACCCGCGCCGTCACGGCTCGTGTTCTTGCCGACGGCACCACCTGGATGTCGGGCTCTCGCTGGCAGGGCCGGGATGTGCTGCGGGTCTCGGTCAGCAACTTCTCCACCGACGAGAACGACGTCAGGCTGTCCGTGGATGCGGTGCGGCGGGCGGCCGCCGGCCAGGACTGACCGGCCCCCACCCGGCGCTTCGGGTGCATTGCTTTCTCCAGCCGCCCGTTCCACTCAGATGGCGACGGTTCCTGTCATCAGCTTCGACATGCGTGGTCCAGGAATGCCGGTGCCGGTTGGACGATCTCGGCGAGTCGGCGGTTGCCGACCGGAGCGGACCACAGGTAGCCCTGCCCGGAAATGCACCCCAGGGCGAGAAGTTTGGAACGTTGTTCCTGGGTTTCGACGCCTTCGGCGGTGACCTGGAGCCCCAGAGCTCTCCCGAGCGCGATGATCGCAGCGACGATGCTCGCGTTCACCGGATCCGACGAAATCTCGGCGATGAATTGCTGGTCGATCTTCAGAACGTCCACGGGCAGGTGTTTCAGTTGTGCCATGGAGGAATAGCCTGTTCCGAAATCGTCGATGGCGACCTGGATGCCGCGGCCACGCAACGAGGACAACGTCGCGCTGGTCGACCGCGGGTCGTCGATCAGCGTGCTCTCGGTAACCTCCAGACCGAGGTTTGCTGCGGGCAGGCCGGTGCGGGCGAGCACTTGTTCGACAAGTTCGGTGAAACCGGGATCGCGCAACTGACGCGGCGAGATGTTCACCCACATGACGATGTCGTGCCAATGGTCGCCTTCGGCTCTCCAGTTGACGAGCTGGAGGCAGGACCGTTCGAGAACGAATTCTCCGATGGCAATGATCTGCCCGGATTCCTCGGCGGCGGGAATGAACTTCAACGGAGGAATCTGCCCGTGGGTCGGCGAATTCCATCGCAGCAGCGCTTCCACCGCGGTGACCTGTCCGGTCGAGATATCGACCATGGGCTGAAAAGCACAGTCGAATTGTCCTTCGCGAGAGCCATGCTGAGATCTGCTTCGACCATGAGCCTGGCCGCAGCTTGCTCGCGGAGATCCTGGGTGAATACGGTGACCGAATTCCGCCCGGAACGCTTGGCCGCGTACATCGCCAGGTCCGCGTCACCGACCAGGTCGGACGGACCGGTATCACCGACCAGGTCGGACGAACCGGTGGCCACGCGCGGCGGGTGCACTGCGATACCGACACTGGCCGACAGGGCAACAGCGTGCCCGTAGATGGTCAGCGGTTGCTTCAACACCTCGACGATCTCTCGGCCCAACGCTTCGGCGCCGTTCAGGCTGTCGACGCCCGGGCACAGCAGCAGGAATTCGTCGCCGCCGAAACGGGCAATGGTGGCTGCCGGTCCGGCGCAGCCGGTGAGCCGGGCCGCCACCGCCTGCAGGAATCTGTCGCCGGCGGTATGACCGAGGGTGTCGTTCACGAACTTCAATTGATCCAGGTCCACGAACAGCACCGCGAATCGACTGTCGGGTGTAGCGACGGTGATCTGTAAGCGGCGCAACGCTTCTGCACGGTTCGTCAAGCCGGTGAGTGCGTCCAGAGTCGCCGCATCCCGCAGGGTGGCGACGTCACGTGCCCGGCTGATGGCGACCTCGGCCAGATTCACCCATTGCGACACCTGACGTAGTTCGTCGGGGGTCGGCGTCCGGATTTCGTCGTAGTAGAACGCGAAGGTTCCCAGAACGTGGCCGTCGCGGCCCTGGATCGGAACCGACCAGCAGGCGAGCAACCCGACCGGCAGCGCGACGTCGCGGTAGTCGGTCCATCGGGGATCGGTCGCAATGTCGGAGACGATGACCGTTTCGCGGGTGTAGGCCGCTGTTCCGCAGGATCCCACATTGGGTCCGATTCGGACCCCGTCGATCGCATTCCGATAGGACTCCGGCAGGCTCGGAGCCGCCCCGTGGTGCAGCACCATGCCATCCACCAGCAGGATGGAGCCTCGGGTCGAGTCGAGACAGGCCTCGACGGCCAGCACGAGGGTATCGAGCACCGTTGCCAGTTCGGCTCCTTCGACGATCAGCTCCAGCAGCGCCCGCGTCGCGTCCTGCAGGGCCTCGCTGATGGTCAACTGTCGTGAGATTCGACGTAGTTCCAGCAGGTCCACGACCTGGCGCCCATAGAATTCCAGCTCGGCGATGTCCGCCCGGCTCGGGGAGAGCGGCCGCTCGTCCCACGCGCACAGCGCTCCCAGTACGGTTCCGTTGGGCGCAATCAGCGGAACCCCGGCGTAGAACCGGAGGCCGTTCGCTCGCGCCACTCTCGGGTGGTGAGCGAATCGAGTCGACAGCAACGCGTCGGGAACCAGGATGGTCTGCTGATCGGCGGCGACGGAGGTGCACAAGGTGTTGCCAGGGTCGTTGCTGGCGCCCTCACCGGACAGCGCTCCCTTGAGCCACACCCGATCGGCCGTCACCATGCTCATCTCGGCGTGTGTGGTGCCGAACAGGCGCGCAACCCGCTGCACGATCTCGTCGAACGCCGGCTCCGGCGGGGTATCCAGAATCCGGTAGGCGTGGAGTGGATCGTTGACATCTTTTCGACGGCGAGGAATACCGGGACGTGGTGAGTTGTCGCTCTGCGACCAAGTCACAAACCGCCTCCTCGAATGTTCGGCGACCTGATGTACGTGTGGTTCTGTGTGGTTGGTGGGGTTCGGACAGCGGCCGCCTCCAGCTCACACAATATTCGAAGCCGAATGAGCGCGGGGTGGGTCGTCGGCCGGTCAGAACCGCTGACCGCGCCGCTGGCGACCTTCAGCCGTTCTCGGCTGTCTCCCGGTCCGCTCTTCCTGCATGGTTGCCCAATTCCCCGAACCCGCCCATCGGCGTATCTGCGTCGGCTAGCCTCGCACAAGCGAGGTCGGGGCACTCGGCCGCAACTGGCAGCAAAAGGGGATCATCCAATGCGTAGAACAACCGATCGGGCATTGCGCGGGGCGGCGCTCGTTTCCATCTCGGCGCTTGCGCTGACTCTGTCGCCTGCGGCAGCACCGACAATGCCGGTGTCGCCACCCTTGCGTCCACCAGCCCGGCGTCCACCAGCGCGGCGTCTTCCAGTTCTGCATCCATGAGCGCGGCGCCCACGAGCGCGGCGCCCACGAGCGCTGCAGTCACGAGCGCAGTGGCCGGGAGCAACGTCACTGTGACGGTCGAATCTTCGTCTTCCGCCCCGGCTTCCTCCATCGCCGGGCAAACCGGATCGTCGACCTCGTCCTCCGAAACTTCGTCGTCAACGCAGGAGACCACGGCCTCGTCGGCGAAGGAGACCGCGTCGTCGACGACCGCAACACCGAAGCCATCTGCTTCATCTGGTCCGGCGAAAGCCATCGCCAAGCCGGGGACCTCGGTCAAGATTGGAAAGCCCGCAGTCGTGGAGTTCCAGACCGGAAAGAAAAGTGACAACTACTACCAGCACGGCACCATCGAGGTCACGGTCAGGAAGATTCAGAAGGCCGACCCGAAGGTCTTCGACAAGCTCAAGAACAAGGCCGATTTCAAGGGCTACGTGCCGTACTACATCTTCACGGACAACAAGATTCTGAGCCGTCAGGGCAAGCCCGACGGCAATCCGCCGACCAGTCCCATCATGAACGGAGTCCTCAAGGACGGCACCGAAGCCGGCTCGGTGTTCGGAATGGGTTCGCTGGCCGGTTGCGAGGACACCTACTTCCAGGACCCGACGGTGGGCGCAACAGCTTCCAACTGCACCGTCGCCCTGGCGAAGACGTCCGACGGTCCGGTCGTAGCGGTCGCCTTCGAGGGCGACGACGACGTGTATCCGTCGAGTTCGGACAACCCGTACTCCCACGATCCCGTTATCTGGAAGCAGTAGCAGGCGACGACTGAACAAGTTCGAGCCCCCGGCCTCGCACCCGATGAGGCACGCTGGTCAGATGAGAAACGAAGACGCCAAGGGCAACCTCCAGCACCAGATCGTGGATCAATCCGAGGAGGTTCGGGATCCGGCTGACGACTCCGGTGAGGCGGACGACCCTACTGCCGTCGTGGACGTCTACCCGAAGGCGTTCGACGACCGCGTCAGCGAGGCGGAAGCGGCCATCGAGAGCGACCCCGACGCCGGAGGTCGGCGTCGTTCAGACCGGCCGCTGCCAAATTGAGCGCGCTGCCCAGTTGAAGCGCGCTGCCCGATTGGAACGCGCTGCCCGATTGGGCGTGCTGCCCGATTGGAACGCGCTGCCCAGCTGGAACGTGCTGCCCGATTGAAACGTGCTGCCCGATTGGGCGGCCCGCCCAATCGGAGCCCGCTATTCAACTAAGGACTCGTGCTGAAATAACATCGTTTTCTGGGGTTGGGTCGGCTACGGTTCTGCTATGGCGGAGCTGGTGGACTCGGTGGCGCGACGGTATGCGGTGCTGCGTCCGCATCTGAACGAGTTCCAGCGGCGACTGTGGCTCGGCGCGGA
>JAABUL010001547.1_pt1 | contig 42794 bp, 80 predicted proteins | sample 5559151 | NCBI WGS metagenome assembly JAABUL01 (sample SAMN10711876, study PRJNA513368) | rock metagenome | isolation source: Antarctica rocks | place: Antarctica: Victoria Land, Pudding Butte sud | reverse complement strand
CCGACTTTTCCCGAGGTGTTTCAGCTTCAGTGGCGGTCAGGAAGGGATTAGTAACATAATTAATAACATCGTGTTTTTAATTAATTAATTACAAACACACCGAGTGAATTAATCTGCCCACACTGGCTATACATGCCAAAAGCCACGTGTCGTCGTCTGCTGGAGATTAAAGTGGACAGGTTGGGCACTTCCCAAACTCAGGCATGCGGTCACATCAATCAAAACAAACTCAGCAGATTAATCATCCGGCATCGACGTTCACCACAAATCATGTTTACTCAGCTCCGTTCAAGCTGTAGCTCCATGCTTCTGTGGCGACGGCAGCGCCGTGCCCCCACCAATCAAAAGCTACAGGAGGTATGCAAACCGGCACTGCTATGGGCTAGGTATCAGAGCACCCACCCACGGCCGGCGCGCCAACAAAATGCTGCATATACCAGACATTCAGGGAAGGACAAAGGCTATCACAAAACCCTCCTCAACTAGGCACAGGGCGGGTAAACACACGCTGCGCTGATGCTGACCCCGTCAGCGACAGATCTGCTGGTGCAGGCGACTTGCCGAGCCTTTACAAGTCCCAAAACGCACCAAAAATTGTAGTTCTCGGTCTCTCGATTGCATTCTATTCAGTCTGCAAGCAGCTCGCCGATATTGTAGCATCTTTTGTGTCGACATTTCCTGCAAAGCGAAGCCTTTCGGCACGCAGCTTCTGCCTGAGCACGATTGCTTGCACGTTTGGATCTCACCAAAAGTAAGCCTGCGGCTGGTTCACGAGATGAGGGGAATCACGGCCCCATCCGCAGCGGTGCACAGCCTCACAGCGTCTGCGCCGCTGCGTCCGCACAGGTTGGTTGCGGCCCACTACCCAGCTGACTTGCTGAAAGTCGAAGGTTTCACGCATCTGCAGCTTCTTGGTCAGTGCAAACGCGGAGGCATTCATCGGCCACTGTGCTGCAATCTGCGCTGCATCACTGTGGCGGTAAGGTCTTGCCCCACACGTGTGACGCTGCCGGTCACACACAGGTCAGCGCACATCATCGTTATGTCGCGCAGGCAGCTATGGCACGGGGAACTGAGTTGTCGCAATGCAGCGCCAGCACGGGCGCCAGGAAGCCCGGCGAGCGACAGTCGTCTTAGCCGATGCAGCAGCCGGTGTCGCAGCAGTGCGGAGCGACCGATGCAGGCCGCAGAACGGCCAGCAGCGGAAGCGGCAGGTGAATTAAAGTCGGCCTCAGCAGCACTGGCAGCACCGGCGGCAGGCATGGAGCGGCTGGACGCCATACGGCAGCGCATCAAGCAGCAGCAGGCGTCGCTGCCACCATCTGGCTACAGCCTGGTCGCCACTCAGGTGTCTGCACCCATTGCCATTTTGAGGCCTTAGCAATGCATCCGCGTTGGTCTGCAATCAAGACCTTCAGCTCTGTCATGAAGTTACCCCAGCTGGGCAAATCGCCGCAACCACCACAGCTCTCATCAAAAGACCGAACTTGGTCATGCAGCGGCTGGTGGAGACGGCGATGCTAGCAGCCGTGTCGGGCCTCGCATACGCGCTGGCGACAACGATGCACATGGAGGTGTTGCAGATTGCCAACCTCTGGTTGATGTCTCCCCTTCTCGATGAAGTCGTGGCTGCTCTTAGCATTTGCTTGAATGGGTTCGTATCTCAATTTCAGAAATCTCGCATTTTTTTCAAAGGGCTACCTGGGCTACTTCCTGCCCCTGCCCGTCATTCTGTCGGCGCTGCGCTCGGGGCCCGCCGCCGGCCGCAAAACCATGACATCCACCTTCTTCCTGCTGCTGAGTGCGCCGCCTCTCCTGGGGTTCTCCCCTCCGACCCTTTGGCCATTTGCACTGTCGCATGTCTGTGTGCACTGCAGGTGGGCATGCGCATCTTGAATTGTCATCACGCGATGAGGCAGCAGGTGGCAGCTCGCACGTCGAAGTGAAGCACACCTTGACGACGCCTCAACCCCATGTTGCAGTCCTGCTGGGGCCGGTGAAGGCGCTGACGTACGTGTTCACGCACGGCATCATGGCCGCCACGCTGGGCGTCACCTGGGCACGCCGCATGGGCTGGGGCGCTGGCATCACCCTCGGCGCCACAGTGAGCCCGCTTGCTGAACTTTTGTAACGTGCAGAGTTCAGAGCTGTTGCATCGATATCCAAATTCTGCCAAGTCTGCAGCCTCTGTCCACAAACATCTTTCAGCAGTTTGTTCGGTAGAAAGGACCTGCAGTCCGCCCATCTTCAACCTGCTGCGGTCGATTACCTTGTCCGCTTTGTTGGCACCCAGGCGCGGATAGCGGGCTACGTGGGGTTCATGTGTGTGTCCTGCTGGGTGACACGGGAGAACCTCTTTGCGCTACTGGTCACCAACTCGTGCTCCACAATAGTGCGCCTTTTTCGTCCCTGAGAATTGAGTGCATCTTGGTGAGCATGCTGTGCATGTTTGTTGCTCTGCTGTCAGTGCGGCACGACATGCATGGCAGACAAAAGAGATGGCCTGCTTGACCATGATACGATGGAGAGTCAGTCAAGATTGCGTAGCACAATGTCACTAGTTGTGCACCAAGGCACTGCATTCGCATAACAAGCAAGTGCGCTTTGCCGCCGCAGGACCAACTTTCGGCAATGGTCGGTCACTCTGGCACGGTGTCGCCGGCAGTGGTCGTGACCATCATCTGCAGCCTGCTGGTCGTCAACGCGGTCTTCTACCTGGGCTTCATGCACGTTGTGTACCACATCCTGCTGACGTGAGTGTTTCGCCAGGATCGCTGCAATGCTTTGTGCTGCAGACTTCTGGCGCGTGGCGTGGCCACCGCGCTTCGGCACTGCTGTACCTCCTCAACGATATTTTGAGGATTAGCTTGCAAACTGCGAACAAATTCATTGTCATAATGCGCAGGAACATGGGATACAAGCTAGGCAGGCCGCCGCGCCTGGCCGAGCGGTTCCTGCGGACAGCATAGTTGTGGCAGAGTTCGACCGGCGCCAGCGGCACAATGCTAGCCGGAGGATGTTGAGTCGCTTCTGCGTGCTAGAACGGCATTGAACAGATGAGAGTGTGCTACTTAAGGTCAGATGCTGAGGTTGTCTGACAGATGGAGCTGCCCAGCATCTGGAGGTGCCGGAGATTGATCGAGCTCAGCCAAAATCCCCAATCTATCTCATCGTTGTTGAAAGCGGCATAACACATTCCCAAACACATTCCCACGATGCCCGCTGTAATGCACATCTCGAATGTTCTGCTGAGATCGGCAAGCAGGGTGTCGATCCCTTTCATGGGGTGTCCGCAACTGGGGCCATGCTTCGGCCGTGCTCGTGCGCCGATGCGAACGGCTGGCATCGTGAAAAGGCGAGTTAAATGTTATCTCACGGCTGCGTTGAGGCTGTGTTGGCATGGAAGCCTCACATGCGCATGCGCCGCTGCCGCACCACACTTGCGCTCGGATCTGAGAGGCTCTCTCATCATGAAGCAAGTCAGAGGCTGCGTCCTACGAATGAAACCATTTTCTGTACCGTCTTGCCCATACCCACCTTGCAGCAGCACCCCTGGCGGGCCGCGGCAGACGGCGCAGCCACGGCAGACGGCGCAGCCCAGCGGCAGCGGCGGCGTCAGCCTAGAGGACTTCTTCAAGTCCAGCGCCCAGCAGCTGGACGTGCAGCCGCTGCTTAAGGAGCTCACGGGTGAACCTGTGGTGTGCACGCCCACACATTGTTGGCATTGGGAGTGTGCATATCGTTTGCATATTGACATGCAACTGCGGCGCCGCCAGGTGTGCCGCGACTGTGGCAGCCTAGCTGGTCAATGGCTGATCAGCATCGCAGCCTGCATGCTGACTGCGCAGACACGGAGCTGCTGGGCAAGCGCGGTGAGCTGTGGTTCGTGGCGCAGGCCGCGCTGCTCTTGCTGCTCTTCTTCCCGCCGACGCCTCTGGAGGTGCTGCACATATGCAAATGCGAAATGATGCCATTCTCAGCATCTGTTGACGCTCCGCACAGATTCTGCATGTCTCCCAACACGATGCAACTTGCATTGCGTGTTAATTTCGACAACTCACTCTTGTCACACTGTTCTCCACGCTCTGCCGTACACCAGACAGCTAAGTAAACCTGCTGTGGTGCAGATATTCGTGCGCGTGGGCGGTGTCACGTCTGCAGTCGCGGGGCTGGCTCTCATAGTGGCAGGGCAGCAGAGCCTCGGCAACAGCCTCAGCCCGTGAGTGTAGGGCCGCACATTGTTCACCAAGCTTTTGTCATGTTACACTCAGCCACAGAGATGTTTGTGTGACAGCGCCGTGAGGTCAGCGATTCAATATGCGATGCATTATGCAGATTCCCGGTACCACGGCGCGACGACCATGAGCTCATTACGGACGGCGCCTTCAGCTACACGCGCCACCCCATGTGCGTCTGCATCCCATGAGCTTGATATTTTGAAGTTTCGATGTGTCTTGACAAGTCTTGAAAGTGGGCAGGACGCCAGGTTGGTGGCGTGTCGCTGGCAAAGTTCATTGCTGTAGACATATGTTTAGCTTGTGGCCGTCAGGTACGGAGGGCTCCTGCTGATCGCCTTCGGGCTGAGCGCGGCCACCGGCAGTGACCTGCGCTTTGCGGCATCTTTCGCGCTGTTCTACGTCCTCGACCGCAAGGTGAGGACAACATGTGTTTCAGCCGATTACTGTCAAATCCGCATATTTCACCGGCGAATCACAATGGAAATGGAAAGCAAACGCCCGAACGCTAGTAGCGCAGCTGGAATGTCTGTCCTTCTGACCCCTGGTGTGTTCGTCCCGCAGGTGCAGCTAGAAGAAAAGGCTCTGGAGGGGAAGTATGCTGAGTACGATGAATACAAGAAGACGGCAAAGCGTTTCATTCCGTACATCTACTGAACAGGGGCTGAATCTGCCTGAAGATGTGAGAATATAGTGGAGTTCAGACAAGTCAACTCTGTGGCGGAGAACGCAGCTGTTTGTGCTTGCGAGACCAAGGACTGGGCACCGAAAGCGACTGAACACCTGCTGAAGCATGCGACGCTACAAACACGCAGCACCAGTGTGGCTAATTTGACTCCAACGGCTTCTGCATCGTCCAGAAGGCGCTGTCGTACACGGTGTGCATCATGGACCGCACGTTGCTTGTGTACGCCGTGCGAACGCTCTGCCGCTGTAGCGTTGCAAAACCCGCGGCGGACGCGATGCGCAGCACGTCCTCCAGCGACACCTCGACCGACAGCTCGTCGGAGCTCATGTACAGGTGCGAGTCGGACCAGTGCCTGCGCAGGAGCCGTGCGGAAGGACGTCAGCCTTTTTGGTTGTTGCCGGCGGCAGATGCTGGGATCCTGGCTCTGGGAGGTCTTTCAATAGCGTGTGCAACTTTCTGGCACATGTTTGCTGTTTCGGGCAGATATCATGCGGTAGCAGTGGGAGAGTCGTGACTGGAGACAGCTTGAAGAACATGCACGAGATGCCGATGAGCAGCGGTAAGCACACCAGAGCAGCGGCCCGAGGTTGATCCAGTAGCCGCCGGGCTTCAGGATGCGGTACAGCACCTCTATGTACTCCTGCAAAATGGCATTTCAAAATGTTGAGAAAGGTACATGCAGTTGCTGCTTCAGGTGGAGGCCTGAATGTCAGCTGTCAGTGCCGCCCAGAGCTACTGTGCCCATGACTGTGAACGCTGTGCTCTCAGACGCCAGTGGGGGCAAGCTGTGCATGGCCCTAAAAGCGATGGCCGATGCGGCAACGCACCAGCACATTGTGCGCCGTGTCCAGGAAGAAGCACGTGAGCACTGCGTCGTACTGCCCCGCGCTGTTGGCACCGCCATACACCTGCGGCATTGAAATTTCCTCATTGGGAAAACCAGCAACCCCACTGCGAGCAGCTTGCTGGGCAACCCATTGTAGAAGGCATGGGAGAGCCTTAGCAGGACGTCTCGCCTCCCTGCCAGGGTCCTCGAACACAATGATGAGCATTTATGATCCACCTGCATGCACACGCAAAGACAACACATTTTCACCTCCAGGAAGTCGCCGGCGCACATGGACATGGACCCCGGGCGCAGCGGCAGCTCCGCAGCCGCCACATCCGGTACGTTGATCTGCAGCAGGCACGCAGCGACACACTCAAGTTCAGTATGCCTTGCCAGATAGATCAGCCATTGCTGCAGTGCATTGCGCGGAATGCATCATTGTGCTCGTCTCGGCACATTGACCAACGTGACAAAACTCGCCATAGGTGCGCACCCCTCTGAGCTGCGCCGCTGTGCTGGGCTGGTTGTTGCTGGAGTGCACGAACGGGTGCACCGTGAACTCCTCGGCGCATGACGCCTTGTTCAGGATGAAGGCGCTGGCTATGAGCATGAACCAGCTGTGCTCGCAGCCCTCCGAGTCGTAGCCCTGCAATGCACACATAGTGCAATGGTTGGGGCGCCTCATGAACCACACGGTTGCCGAGACATGTGCCACAGCATGCAGGCTGATGGACAGACTCGAGGCGCAGGTGCTTCCAACAACCGAGAGAACGCGGGAATTGATGAAACTCACACCTCGGCAGCCACCTCCAGGCACAGGCGGCCTAGCCCTGCGCCCGGCACTAGCACGTGTGGCCAGCCGGCAGATAAACCCTGTTGCCGCTGCTGCTGCGGCGGCGGCGACGCTCGGTCAGCCCCTGCTGGCGACGCCGCCGCTTCACCGCCTGCCGCCGGCGGTGCAGGTCCTGAGGTGACGCCGCCAGCTGTGTCTCGCCGCAGCGGCAGCCGCGCCCGCAACTCCGCCAGCATGCGGCCATAGCTCTGCGACCGCTCGCCGGCGCCCTCCACCGACCAGTCGCGCATCAGGTTTTTGAACACATACTTCACCTACGGGGCCCAGAGCCGTGCAGGACTCAGACAGAACAAGAGTGGTGGGCTGCTCACCAAGAGTGGTGGGCTGCTCACCAAGAACCCATGCCAGACCTATGTGCTGCATCCTGTGGCGACCACCTGCACCTGGCCAGCACATCGCCGAGTCGGAAGCCGATCAACATTCAACTGCATCATGGACTCACCATCCCCGAATTAATTCAACGTGTCTAAATGCCTTCCGGTCTTGGTTGTTTTCACTCTTCAGCTGGTACAATCTGCGCCTGAGCTATCCTGCCGCAGCACTGCCACACCTTGTCGATGTCGGCAATGCTGACTGCGGACACCTCCTGTGATTCAGGATGGTACTCGTTCACTCTTCAGCTAACAGACCGTGCGCCTGAGCCGTTCTGCCACGGCGGCGCCCCACCTTGTCGATGTCGGCGTTGCTGATGGCAAACGCCTCCCGGAAGTCCAGATGGCATTAGGTTATTCTTCAACTTTTGAGCGGTACCGCACCTTGTCGATGTCGGCGTTGCCAACTGCAGATACCTCCCAGATGTCAGAATGGCGTTTGTTCACTCTTCAAAATGTGCACCTTGAATATTCTACTGCAGCAGCGCCCCACCTTGTCGATGTCGGCATTGCTGACTGCGGACACCTCCCGGAAGTCCGGCCCGCCCTGCGCCGCCGGGCCGCGCTGCAAGCGGGGCACGCCGCGGTCCTCGTCAAACGCCTCCAGCATTGAACTGCACACAGCATGTGCGGCCGTTTCATGCAAAGCTTGTATTGCTCGGCATCTAAGGGCCGTCCTGCGGGCTGGACCGCAAGCGGGGCACGCCGTGGTCCTCGTCAAATGCCTCCAGCATTGCACTGCACACAGCATGTGCATTCTTCTGTTGCGCCTCCAGCATTGCGCTGCCCACACAGCATGTGCAGCCATGCCCACACAGCATGTGCAGCCATTGTATTGACGTGGTTGCACAGCGTCTGAATGCAAACGTGATGGGGCTGACTTGCCTCTGCCGCATCTGCAAGCCAGTCGAGCTTGCATTGGAATGCAGAACGCGCCCTCTACTTACATGCATCCAGTACCGCCTCGGCAAAAGGTTGCTGAGCTGCCAAGGAAAGCCATTGGACTCACTTGATGACCAGCTGGTTGGCCTGAATGCACTCCAGCGCCTGGGCGTATTTCGTGGGCTCATCCGGCAGCAGCGCTTTGTGCTGATCCGGCAGCCGGCCGTAGTTGTGCTGCCACCGCGCGACCTCCCACCCCAGCTTGGTTTCGTACGCGCGAAACGCGCTCAGAATCCTGTGACGAGCAAAGCCTTTAGTCGGCGAGGTTATACAGGCTGTTTCAAGGATTTGCTGTTTGTTTCGCTGTCCCGCAATACCACCTCAGCCGGATCAGCAACCGCCATGCATGCACCGCCAATGCCAGGAGCCGCTTGCGTCCGCCACTCAATGAGGACCTCAGGATGTGCCATGATCGACGCAAGCAGCAACGTAATGAGGTATGCATGACAACAGTGCACCTCTGCAGCGCCTTCTCCTCCTCTTCCGCCTCCCGCCGCACCCGCTCCTCGTCCGGGTGTGCCTCGCTGCCGCCGTGGAATGTGCCGTTGTGATGGTGGCTGCTGGCATTTGGCTGATCCATGTAGACCAATTCGATGATGTCGAATGTGACTATATTGCTCAAAATATAGTGCGTTCAGCAGTTGCTCTCGTGTCGATCGCTGCATGCAAGATTTGACGAGGGTGCCTCCGAGCCCGAGCTGATGCAGCAGCTCACAACACCGCTCTATCAAGCACGCATGCAGTTTGAATGCACAAATGCATGCACTGCTGTGCCGGCGCGCTTGAAATGTTGAGGACCCCGCGCAGCCCGTCATTCACCCTCTTCAGGCCACGACAGAGCAAGCCGAGCAAGGCCGGACAGCGATCAGTGGTCAGACTCCCCTTCTCCTGCAACCTTTACAATTCACAGAGCTGCCATCATGCGCGACAACAAGCAGCTTACTGGCCCGCAGGCGCTGTTCGCAGGCTTGTCCAGGAAGCTGGACGATGCCAGAGGCCTGCTAGACAGTGCTGTGCCTCGCGGCAGGTGAGCGCAGCAGCTATGCAGACATTGCAGAGACGCTACTGAGCTTGTTTTGTAAGTTTTGGTGGTGCGCAAGCGCACATGAAGCCTCGGCCTCACACCTGCATTTCAGCTGCATCACTTTTCGAGCACAGTGCTGTCTCTGCATGGCTGTCCTTATGAGGCTTGCAGACCGCGACGGACGTTTTCTTTGCGTCTATGTATGGTTCTTTAGCCCACCGATCCCTCGTTCGTGGTCCATGTCAGGAGCATGCCGTCGTTCACGGCCGGGCCTCTCAGACTGCCGGCGCTGCCGCGGCGGCAGGCCGCACCACGACCACAGCCTGAGCAGCAGCAGCCGACGCAGTCAGGCCGCGCGGTCGTGCGCAGCGGGCGGTTCGCGGCGCTGATCCCGGGCGATGGCGTGGTTGAGCAGGTCTTCACATCCGGCCTCGGCAACTTTTTGTGAGTCGCCGGCGCCACTGGCAGCCATGATCCGTGGCAGCTCATCTGAGCACCTGCGGCATGAACAGCCCCTGGAACAGCATGAACATCACCTGCGGGACGTGGACAAGATGCACATTGAGGAGGTTGTGTGTGTGCGGCAGGGAACTTGCAGCTGGAATTGGCCTGGTGCAGTCGTATCGAACCTGTGGGCCTGTGTGCTGCCGCAGGAGCCTGTACAATGCGGCGCTGATCTGCCGGCTGGTGCTGACGTGGTTCCCCAACCCGCCGGCGCAGCTGGTCGGCCCGCTGTCGACCGTCACTGACCCGTGAGTCGTTCACATGCCCCGACCAGAACATTGCCAGCTCTCTCTCTCCCTATCTCTCTCCCTCTCTCTCTCTCTCTTCCCCTCTCTCTCCCTCTCTCTCTCTTCCTGTCTCTCTCTCTCTCTATCTCGCTGGTACTGGCATGCGAGCTGCCGCCATGTGCCGTCAGCGCCGCTCACTCTGAGTTATGAAAGCTTTTGCACGTTGTAAACCGCTGCTTCTGTTGTAAATTGGTAAATTGATACGTGGCCTTCGCGTCAGATAGGGACGCTGCAGATGACATTCGAAACCCACATTTAATGCTTTACAACCCCGCTGGCGGTGAGAGGCTTCTGTTCCCTGTGTCACAGGTACCTAAACCTGTTCAGGGGCATCATCCCGCCGCTGGGTGGCACTATCGACCTCAGCCCCATCCTGGCGTTCATCACGCTGGACGTGAGCAGCCCTCATATCCTTCTACCCTCGCTTTTGCGTGCATCGATAGTGCATCTGTGGAGACACCTCAACGAAACAGTGCATGGCTGCTACAAGTGTCAGTCATCAGTGTCAGTGATGACCTGTTTGTGTGCCATACTCTGCAGGTGTTCACCAACTCGGCGCAGGCGCTGCCGTGCGAGCTGGGGCCGGATGGCAAGATGGTGCAGCCCAAGTCGCAGCAGCAGGCCTGGACGCCGGCCAAGAGCCTGGTGGCCTGGCGCCAGCGGCTGTCGGCGCAGCGCCGGCAACAGCAGGTAGGCTGAGCTGGGATCAAAAACCGCTGGCGCAGCTGCACCCTTTGCTTAGTTGCCGTGCACTTGGCACTAGCCGCGTGCCTTCTCAGCCATTATAGAGTGCTGCTGCCGATGTTAGCCTCCTCTTCTGATGAGGGAACCACATGTTTGGCGCCTGCAGGCGCAGAAGCTCCGGCAGGCGTAAGCGTGGAGCCTCCCCGCTGCGTGCGGAAGTGGGTGCTGCCGAAGAGACGTGCTGCCGCGTCTTGCCGCAGCTTTTGACAGGAGTTCTGCCCGATTTGGGCGAGGAATGCATGTCCTTGGGTGAGGAGCCGCCCTGGTTTTTGACAGCTTGGCAGGCGGTCGTCGCTGCCGAATGGCTGTGTGCTTGACGGGGCGGGACGCAGCCTACAGACAAGACGCACAGGGATTAGCGATACATCTGCTCAAAGACTTGGGAGATAGTTGGTTCTGCAATCGTGGACGAGAGGTCTGATCTGGACATCATACTTCTATTACAACGGATCAATGAGAACAACTTGGGACGACACGGAATAGACGCTAGCCGGCTGATCATCAACTCCCAGACCCTGCTCTAGCTCCTACAGACTACAGCGACACTCAGGGCAGCAGATGCAGCACTCGGCTGGCAAACCGCCAACAGACGTCTAGAAACCAAGACCGCAGCTGCCAGTGGCTGAAAACGATTCCAACTGCATTCTTCTAAGGAGCGCAACAGCAAGTCTGACGGCGGCGCTGCAGGCAGTCGCAAATGCGCACAAGCAAGCCCGACTCCGGAGCACTACATTGTTCCGTGCACGAAACTGAAGGCGGCTTGAATTAGCTGCCATCATGTCTTATCGTCCTCTTCCAGCTTGGAGGCGCCCATGAGGTCTGACGGGATGATCTGCGGCATGAGCGATGAGAACTCGTTCGCTGCCGTGGCCTCGTCCGCGATGACAATGCCCTGGATCTTGACCTGCAGCCGAGCCACGAAGAACGTTGATAGCTTGTGCAAGGGGCTTCTATGTCCGGGCATGAGCCTCGGCGGGTGTAGGATTGCATCTCACTGCGCGGAATCCAGCAGACCGCTGAATCGCTGCTTGTTGCATGACACGAATCCAATAAAACTCACGAGTCCGGACTCAATAGAATATGCAGATGGAGGCAGAATTACCTTGTGCTCGCCAGACATCGTGGCCTCCAGCACCCGGATCTTCAGGGTGCACTCCTTCGCCTGGCTGACACTGTGGCGGTGCATGGACAGCTGCGGGCACAGGACTCAAACGCTTCACTCGCAGTCTGACGAGGACACACGTGTGGTCTGTGTCTCTGCTCTGACCCACAAAAACCAATTGCGGCTGCCTCGACGCGCGCGCTGGCAGATCTGACATCACAGGACTTCAAAGGGTCGAACCGCAACATGCAGCAAGCTCTGGGCAGCACACGCTGTGAAGGGTGCAGTCTATGACGGTCACCTGCGAGTTGTGCTGCTCCCAGTGGCCATCGAAGACGCTCGGCTGGCAGGTGCAGCCGCTGACGCACGTCAGCTCTGCACCAGTAGCACAAACTCATCGTCAGGATCACAACACTTGTGCAAAGAGCCGCACAATGTTGGAACTAGAAGTCTGTGCCGACTGCTGTGCGAGACCTCACAATGGCACCAGATTCGCGAATGAGTGCTGCTGATAAGTTCAAAAGGTGGCATCATAGATCACAGCGGACGCACCGGCCTGGCCCATGTGCTCGTAGCTCTTCAAGTGGTTGATGGTCACCACTGTGTGCGGGTCCGGCACCTGCCGACCAATTTTATCATGGTTGTCAAGATGGAACGAACTTGAACGACAGCCAGGAGACACCACCGTGTTGACGAATAAAATACTATGGGCGGCCTGTACGCTCAGAGCGCCACTGCTGCAGAAGCTGACCCGCCGGATCACTGCACTGGTCTGTTTGAAAGGAAGTACGTCAAGCGAGTTTCTGTACTGCAACAGGAGGAGGGGCGGCGCACGTCGCTCTTCGTCGTCTCAGCGGTGTTGACGGTGAGCAGCAGGTGCGAGCCGGGCTGCGTGGCGACAAACCCCCACTTGCGCGTCAGGTGGTGCGGCTTGGCCTCGTCCACCCACGCAAAGCCGACCGCCTCCGACACCGCATCCCGGAACTTGTCGTCGATGATGCAGTACTCCTCATCCCACACGATGTTGCCCTGCCGTGGACAGCGAGTACGGTTATTTTCCCCGAGAAATCAGGACGCATCAGACACCACGTCCCACACGATGTTACCCTATGGCATAATTGATTCACATCATTAGGCAAATACCAACAGATTCCAGCTCCTCGACCATGACGGCTTTCATGAACGAATTCTGAAACAAGTATTTGGTTTCTGTCATGCTTCATCAGCTACGCACCGCCAGCACGGCGTCCCACGGTCGCTGGCAACGGCGTCCAACGATTTGAATCTTTCGTTTCACACCACCATGTGGGAATGCAGCGCACCGGGAGTGCGGGGTCCAGCAGCGCGTCGTCGACGATGGCCTGGTCTTCCCGCGTGAAGGGCCGCGACAGCAGCCCCTCCCCCGCCCGCCGCAGCAGCCCCGTCACCAGGTCCGCCAGCATCCTGCGCCAAGACACCTCGTAAGATAGGCAGATCACCTCGAGACAAGCCCGACGATCTGTTACAGATGTCGGCATCTCCTCCTCCCCTGCCCGTTGCAGCAGCCCCGTCTCCAGGTCCGCCAGCAGCCTGCTGAAGGTCGGAACAGAAGGGACGTCTCAACGGTGGCTACAAGTATTGGTGTGCCTATCGCCGCCGCCCTCCCAACCTCAAACATGAGTTTGTATGACAACATCCCATGCACTTTGGGAACCCAGAAAACCCAGGTTCAAACGTACTGTTGGCCATAGGGGTGCTTATCGCAGCCGCCCGCCAGCATGAATTCCAAACGACCGTGCTAGGAAGTTTATTTCTATCGGTCACTTGATACCAGTGAAGACGCACTGGTGGCCGTAGGGGTTGGGGTGCTTGTCGCCGCCGCCCGCCAGCATCATCTCGGGCAGCGTGTAGCCGGGCGCCCCGCGCTGCTGCCGCTTCCACACCACGCCCCGCCAGCTCAGCCACGGCAGGCTGTACAGCTGCGCGAACACGCCCAGCTGGTCCTCTCCGCTGTTCATATACAGGCTGCAGGGGAGAAGGGGGACACCTTCGCTGCAAGCTTTGTCGACGTTGAACCTACTAAAGTTCTACACCTTGAAACGCCCAGCTGGTCCTCCCTGCTGTTCAGGTGCAGGCTGCAGGGGAGAGGGAAAGAGACGTGCAGGGGGTTTAATTGATGGTTGCCGGGGGCTTTAGGGACCGCAGTGTGCAGACAGTAAACGTTTGAGAGGGAGGCCGCTGAAGGCGATTCCAACAGTCTTTAGCATCAATGCAAGCAAGGCGACACTGAAAAGCCGGCATCAGCAGGAGCGGGAGAGCATCATGTGCAGCTTGGATGCATGGGGGCGCACCTCTTGGAGTAGTCGAAGGTCTGCAGCATGACGACGGCAGGGCGGCGCGGCAGCATGAGCAGCTTGCGCAGCAGGCGCTCGTAGGCGCGCCGCAGCACGTTGTTGATCCCCCCGTACTCCACCTTGCACGGCAGCTGCTGGCACCACTCCGGCTCAAAGCCGTCATTCACGTTGAACTCCACCTATGGCAGCAGGCGTAGTTGAATTCAAACGATCAGACGGCGATGCATCACCCTCAACTGTGCTGCAGGCAACCTTCTGGTGCCTTGTGATGAGCAGCCAACAGCCGAGGGCCTTGCCACGGCACTCATGTCACGCAGATGGCACTGCTGATGAACACCTGGCAACGCCAGCAGAGGTGCATCAACACAGATCCTTCCCAGGATGCGCACCACGATGAGGTCGATGTCCTTGGGCACGTGCCACTTGATGCAGCTGTTCATGTAGGTGGACATGACGCCGCCGACAGCGCCGTTGTGGAAGCGATGCCCCGGGTGCGGGAACGCCGCCGCCAGGCGCGTGAAGAACACCGGCCCAAAGCCGTCGTCGCCCAGCCCTGCCGAGATGCTGCCGCCCACCACCGCTGTGTGTCGTAAACAAGCTACTGTTGTCGCCCATTGCACCTGGACATTGCTGAGCGCTTCAAGAACCTCATCGGCCCTCAAAGCACTGCACGCCAACGGACAGCACTCAACGCCAATGGAATGCACTGAACACTGGCGGTTAAGCAGCAGGGGGCCAAAGAACCCACCGACGTGCACGGGCTGCTTGTTGAGCAGCTTGTGCATGAAGGAGCGCACGCGCGCCATGTCGCCATAGTGCACGATGCCCGTGTCCAGCTGCCGCTCCTCCAGCACCTGGACACAATAATGAAAATAATAGTAAACATCCGGCGACCTATCAGCGAATAATGTCGCCATAGTGCACGATGCCCGCGTCCAGCTGCCGCCCCTCCAGCACCTGCAATGGGATTTCGCATCTGGCTGATTGGGATGTGTCGGGGCAAGGACCGGAAGCTGCCCGCTTGCAACATGCAATGCGCTGTGCTGGGAGCAGTGTTTGCTCATTGTTTCTCGTCCAGTTCTCGTCAACCTGCGCATGCCTACCTGACAGGCACTAGACATTGCAGACGCGGCTGAACAGCACAGGTGTAAGGACTCAATGCAGCGCCCTTCCTCACCGAGCTCTTGAGCTGTGACAGCCTGCCCAGGTACACCGCTGCCTTCGCCGCCGCCGAGTCTTGGCTGGGTGCGGTGCTGTCAGCGCTGCCTTCTGCATTGCTGCTGGCCGCATTGATGCTGGCGCCTGTCGAAGCTGCTGGCGCACGCTGTTCAGCTGCTTGTTGCGGCACTGTCTGCGGTTCGGTCGCCGGCAGCGCTGGAGATTGCGAGCTGGCTGCTGCCGCTGGTGCCCAAGATGCCGCTTTGCCAGTTGCAGGCGCCGCGGCCTTGCCAGAGGCAGCTGCCGCTGCTGTGCCAGACACAGCTGCTGCTTTGCCAGCCGCGGGCGCGGCTGCCTTGCCAGACGCAGGCACCGCTGCTGTGTCAGGTGCGTCTGCCATGTCCCACACTTCTGCATCAGGCTCCGCGTCTGGCGCGACGTCTTCATCGGCATCCGCCAAATCCGCTGGCAGGGCCGCATCTGCTTCCTCCGCGCTTGGCTGCGCCCGGCCATTGGCGCCCGGCGACAGTGGCTGCTGCTGCTTCCCGCTAGGCCTCGCCGCAGCCGGCTGCTTGCCGCCTTGCATCGCCGCAGCCTGCTGCCAGCTGTCGCCGGCGCCAACGGCGGCCGCTGCTGTTGCCGGCACTGCGGCCGCTGCCTGCTGTCCCGCCTGCTGCTTGGGGAGCCGCGCGGCTGGCGCCGCAGCTGACGGGCCCTCCCCCTCTTCCTCCTCTTCTTTGCCAGGTGTAAAATTGTATGGCTGTTTCGCCTCGCTGTCTGCCACCGGCCGGAACGCGTCGAGCCGCTCGTCCCACACGCCCGTGACGCCAGCGCTGTGCCCGCTGCCGCCGGCGTCGATGACATCGATGAGCTCCCGCTCGTCGGGGCCCTCCCGCTCGTCCGAGATCAGTATTGCTCGTTCCGCGAGGGAAGGCTTGGCGTGACTAGCGGCGGCGGCGGCAGGCGCCTGCAGGTGCACCACATTATCATTCATTTGGGTTTGGAGGCTATCGTGCGGAGAACGTAGACGCCTTTTCCATCGTCCTGCAGGCACGTTCCAGGCGCCATGCGTGCGTGATGCCAGTACAGAGCCGGGCTTCCACAACAACTACGTGAACCGAATCGGTTGCATGCCGGCAGGTTGGAGGAGCGGAAGCAGTACGTACGCGCACCGGCTGATGCGACGCCAGTAGAGTCTTCGTCGACCTGCTGCTGGAATTGGCGAGGACGCCGACCAGCAGCCCCAGGCTGAGGCATACAACGGTCCACAGCACCCGACGGCCATTTGGTCGGCCGGACGCAGCAGCAGCTTTCTTCGCAGGCGACGCAGCTCTCATCGGATCACAGCTGCATCACCTACAGCATCTGACCTAGACGCATGGCCTTGATGCCATGCGCGCGCGTTTGCATGTCCCGCAAATTCACCGACAACAGCTGACGGAATTGTAGCTTGCTGGTCTTCCCCGCCACAAAGTTTACACTACCGAGAAGCGCAAGCGGCTGCAACCGATAAGCCACATTACAGCTGTACCACGCACTGCATGGGCGAGAGGACCTGCGGCTGGACGATCTGGGAACGGCAGATGGCTGTTTTGGCAGCAGCGCGTCAAGTCAATGCCAGCCGACTTCGAAAAAGATGATTGCCGCAGGCGACCAATGTAATGCTGCAATGCCGAATGGTTTATGACTTCAGTGCTCGCTGAGGCGCGCGCCTTGGGCCTCAAGACGAAGTCTGGGGCAGCACTGGGCGGGATCTCAAAAGGCGAATTATTCTAAAAGGCAAGCCCTTTCTGAACGCAAAGACGCATCGACCGCCCATATGATACCTAGCACAGGGTGACAGCTCCCTCACTTTTGCACTGTTCATCTGTGCATGAAGCCAGAAACGAACACTACTGCCAGTTCGTGACCTGCTTGATGAAAGAAAGCGCCCGCCGAGCTACCCTCAACCGCTCAGGCGCCGGATCTAGGGGTCTCGTTTTGCATCGCACATGAAGAACACGAGGCCCGCAGCAAACGTCCTCAGTCCCCTGGGAACATCCGGCACTCCTGGCGCAGCCGCGCTCATCGTCAATGCGCGGTTGCAGTGTCCATGTGCCTGCACGCATGACCACAGCATTTCCGTCAGCCGATGCCCATCGCATGATGTGCCGATGAAATGTAAACATACAAACAGCAACCTAAGATTGCATCGCAGATCTTCACAAGCGCATTATACAGGGATCACTAGGACCAGCGACAAGTGTCGGGGCTGTGCGGTGTTGGAGGCAGCAGAAGCAGACACGCTCGCTACAGGCAAGAGTCATCGTCTGCGCATGGGTGGCGCCGGACAAGTGCTACGTGGGCGCACCGTCACTCGAAGACGGAGTCGGGGCGGGAGGTGCGCTCTGTCCAGCCGGTTAGGGCAACGGATGCATGTCCCAGACATGAGAGTCATCTCCTACAAATTTCGAAAGGTCAGCAGAAGACACCGCCGCTCGAAGACGAAGTCGGGGCGGGAGGTGCGCTCCGTCCAGCCGGAGAGGCCGCCGCCGCCGGCATCCGCGAGCACGCCCGGCACACTCGCCATGTGGTGCAGCTCAAAGTCGAAGTACGAGAAGGAGCCCTGCTCGAAGGCCGACGTCACGCACTGCAGGCAGAGCACACTGTTACTGTCATCTGTCGATAGTGGGTCTGCAGCTTCACAGATAGACAGACTTGAGATGCGGTCAACGTGCGTGGGACGTGTCACAGCCAGCAGCTTGCTTCCTTACTGTTGAGAGAATGTGGCACAGCGTTTGGCGACTCTGCGGTCCAGGGAAATCACCAGAATGCGAGACGGGCGCACCTTGGGCTCGGTGTCGCGGCGGAACCAGGCGTTGAGGTGCGTGTGGAAGCGCCACGACCGCCGCTTCAGCTCGTCCGCCGCCAGCAACTGCTGCGGCAGGCCCTGTGGCGGAGTAATGAGACAGGTTCCCCTGGCTGCTTGGTGTCCCCATGCCGTGATGTGATTGTTTGCAAATGCGTGCATGGAATTCACAGCATGAGGAGCGCACCAACGAGCCTCAGGTTGTTTTCAGTCGCTGCAAGCAGATCATGCACGGCACAGAAGCCACCTGTGAAAAGAAACACAAACAGAACAACACCTGCTGGAAGTAGAAGCAGAAGAAGAGGGTGTCCACGGAGAGGCGGCGGAATGTCGCCGCCTCCTCCAGCAATGGGTGCACGCAGCTGGGCACGCTGTGCGGCGCCGCCCTTGTCGCCAGCCGCAGCACCTGCAGCAATATGTCGCGCCAGCTGCTTGTCAAAGGGGTGCCGGCGATCCAGCATGCTTATGTGCACAAGTGCACGCAATTGGCGCGCTGTGCGGTGCTGCTCGCGCAGCCGCAGCACCTGCACCTGGGCAGTGGGCTCACAACCAATGCGCAAGACGCGTCCAAGAATATGCTGGATTCCCGTGGCTGCACGCCGTAGCGCAGGCTCTGACGACGCGATTGTCCATTCGCGGCGCCTGCGTGGACAGGGCAAATCTGCACACCCAGTGTCAGCACTTGACACTGGTCAAGTGACACTGGTCAAGAGACAGATGCTATGACATGACGCTGATGAAATCCTCCATTGCTGCACGTGGAGCAAAAATTCTGACTGCGGCAGGCGAGAGGGTCAGCTCGCCAGGCGCAAGCCAAAACAGCTTCGGGGTGCGCATCAGCGATTTACTGTCATTGCGGGTGATTATACAACCCAGCGTCTGTGATCCGATTTTAGGTCATTAGGGTCGCCACCTTGGGGCGCCGCAGGCCGCTGTCGCGGTCCCGGCCGTCGGAGCTCGCCCAATCCGCATCCCGATCCAGCTGTCTGCAGAGTATCAAGAGGTGGATGTTTTGGTTCTCTATTGAAGTGACATGCATCAGCTAACAGGCTTGTTTGATGCCGAATGTGTTGCACAACTAAGACCCAGCATTTCTCTAACCAGCAGGCACATGTTGTGCTGTCTTAGAGGACACACTGCTCTCAGCACTGCGAAGTAGTGGAGGGAGGTGCGTCCCATCCCAAAGTTGCGCATCATCAACAGCAGGATGCCGCCGAGCGTGCTGATGTAACTGACATTTTTCCGCAGGAATCGTCGGCGCCACCATTTAACAGTGCCAGGTTGCAGGGAGGTAAAACTCTTTGCCGCTCGCACTGGTGTCTGATTGAGCGTGCCAGCTGCATGACGCATCAAAGGCAGTTGCCTTCAGCCCGCCTTGTGAGCAACATTGCCACACGCAAAGCACTGATGACGACCACGATCGATATGTATAAATATAAGTGTATATATATAATATGGCGGGTTGCTCACTTGTGCCGCAGCGTCGCGTCGAGCATGCCGAGGTGCCGCGCCGCGGAGAAGGAGGATTTTGCACGCACATTGATGAGGGAGAATGCGACAACTAAGTTCTGGTCTCTCACTTGTGCCGCAGCGCGGCGTCAAGCATGCCCAGGTGCCGTGCCGCGACTGGCGGCGTGTGCGGCTTGAGCAGCGGCGGCGGCGTCGGAGCGGCCGCCGCACCCGCCGACACGCCGCCATGCAGTCCCCGCGGCAGCCCCTGCAGCCCGCTGCCCGCCACACGCTGCTCCAGCGTCAGGCCTTCATCTGCATCGAGCAGCAGAACGCGCAGGATTCCTGCAGTTTGTTTGATTCGAATGTTCACGTACTACCGGCGCTCAGGCGCGCTGCCGGCAGTGCTTCTTCCACCCGCCTGCGAGAGCTGCCCGCCAGCCGCTCACAGTTCACTGCTGCAAACTCAGGCAATATTCAGCGCAAGGCCTCTTCGATAGATAGTTTGAATCCTATGTGGGTGCATTGAAATCTTGTGGCGCCGCAATTCTATAACAGCATGGCCAACAGATCATCGACCATATCTACAGCAACAGGCTGCCATGTTGCTGGCGCTGCGCGAATGCCTCTCTGATGGCCGGGGTTCTTGGGATCAGGATCACTCTTTGGTGAGTGGTCGGCAGAACACAGCCATGTGGCAAGTGTTCCTCACTCTGAGGTAGATCCAGTGGACCACGGGAATCGGCAAAACAAATGCCCGACTCCCAAAGCACGTGATGACAATGGCTGTGAACAATCATGCCTGCGGACGGCGACGCTGGAGCTGGACGCGTTGTCTGAGAGTCGATGCGCTCCAGGAACGGTATCTGCGAGTTGGCAGGCGGCGCGCCTCCGGCGGCAGCTGCCCCCTGGCAGCCTTGCTCGAAGGAGCGCCGCGGCTCGAAGGCCGCCGCTGCCGCCGCCGCCGGGCGCTCCTTCACGCCCAAGAAGAACACGGGCGGAGTCTCCGGCGCCGGCTTCTGCAGCTCTGCAGATCACCACAGAAAAATCATCATATCTCAAGTTACTGTTGTTGTGTAGGCACGAGGGTGTGGCTGCTGATCACCACGTGCATTCTGTGTATGGGTGCAAAAGGTTTCATCTGCTGCCGGCACCATAAGAAGGTGCAGGGTCTGAGAGTCTATACAGATGGCCGGGTCCGCACAGGCATTCTAGTTGTCGCCGCACCTTGCTCGTCGTCCGATGCCAGGCCGAGGTGCTTCAGCACCGACAGGCGGTTCGACGATCCCGAGCCGAAGCTCGCGGCCCACGGCGACATCGGGCTCGACATAGCAGCCTTCACCGCACCTGCACATGTACACCAAGTCTCGATGGGGTGTGCAGCAGCATCTTGGCTTGTTGTATCATTGATTGAGGGAATGTGCATCATGACCCTTTGTGAGAGCCTGGTACAATGCTGGCTGGTATCGTGGGCGGCCCCCTGCCTGCTGAAAATGTTGGGCCGCGTGATCAGTAATATTGCATCACACACCGCCGGGCTGCTGTGTCAGCTCCTGACGCACGGATCAGGGTGTCACCTGTAGGGCTGCTGGCGGATGCAGAACGTGCCAGCGACGGCAGCGACGGCGTTGCAGGCCACCCGCTGCAAAGACCGGTGCCGGGCGCCGCCAGCGAGTGCGCGCGTGCGGGCACCGCCTGCGCTGCCGGGGATGTTGGGGATGTCGGCTCCCGCGGCGGTGGCGGCGGTGGCGGCGGCACAACGCTGCGGGGCGATGCTGGGCCCTGATCCGGGGGGCCTGCGAAATGAAAGACTGTGATTCAACAGCTGGCGTCACATGGTCCCTCAAGCCTAGATGGCAGAGTGAGTGCCGAACAGAATTGCCTCCGCATGCGCCCTGGGTGCTGTGCATGCTGAAAGTCGTCACACATTGCGTCTTCTTTTCCTCCAGCGCCATTTTGACGCAGCAAATCAGCGACCAGAAAACACCTTTTGGGTAGGCAGGCGCGGAGTGCCGCTTGCCGCGCGGCATGGCGGCCGCGGCGGAGATTGGCGGAAAGTCCGGCGACGTCGGCGGCGCCATCTGCCGCCGCTGCTGCTGCAGTGGCGAGGACGGCGGCCCCTGCTGCTGCAGCTGGTAGTGCTGCTGTTGCTGCTGCTTTGGCGGCGGCGGCGGCGGCGGAGGTGGCGGGAAGCTGTGGCTCGGCATCAGCCCTGGCTGCGGCGCAGAGCCCAGCTGCTGGTGGCTGAACGGGCTTGCCAGGCCCTGCTGCCGCGCGCCCATGGGAGAGCTGGGTGCCTGTGTACATGCACAGCAGCGCACGCTTCCAGGGGGCAGAATCAAAGTCCAAACACTCTATGGAGACTTGCACACACATTGTCACGTCTTCTGCTGAGCGGTGCGAAACAGACACATGCCACAACCAGGGGGTGTGCATACCGCAGTCTGTCTCCAGGACAAATGCAGCAGCCTGTGCGCACGGGCACAGGAAGTGTGGACTGACTGACCTGCATCACGCCGGCACCGCCGTATGGCATGGACCGCGGCGACCCAGATGCGCTGGACACGCGGTGACCTGCACGCAGCACAGTACACTTCTCGCAAGATTGCTGGCGTGGTCAACAGTCATGGCGCCAGGCAACGGTTGGATTCCCAGCAAGATCCGGTCCTGTGAAAATGTGAGCAGCTGTAACACACCAAATGCACGAGCGCTGCAAGGCACAGAGGCACGAGCGACTGGCAACGCTCACCGTGGCCATTTTGGATGCGCTGGTGCTCGGGCGTGGCGTACATCTGCAGCGGCTCTGCGCGCGGCGAGGCGGCGGCGACTGACGTGCCCGGCGCCGCCTCCCAGGCCCTGCCGGACCGTGCGCTGCCGGCCTCGTCGCCGCTCATCGGCGACGCCGGCGACACGCTCACGCTGCCGGCATTCGCAACTCAAAAAATTCGTCAGTGCTCAGGTTGGTGAAGTTGGCGGCGATATCTTGAAGGCTGAGACTGTCCAGCTGCAGGGTGGTCCTGCTGTCACAATGTCGACACTGCAACGCATCCTGTCCACGTCGTCACGGGGACATCATTGCAGCAAAGCAATATGCAGCCAGAGCACTCGCCTTTGCGGCGTCAGGTGGTGCGCCTGGCCCGGGGGCGTGTGTGGGCTTGCGGGCCCTGCGCGGGGGCTGATGGGCGCCGTCCTCGCCGCCGCCGCCTTCTTCGCCGCACTCTCTGCGCATGTCAATGCCGTGACCTTACTGAGCAGACCGGCTCTTCCAGCAGATTGTATGGCACCTTGACAGGTGTTGGGTCCTGACTGGCTGATGTTGGACCTGACTGGCCGCCTTCCTCTTCACGCACTCTGCAAACGTCAACATACGTGAAGCGATTCTTCCAGCAGACAGCCAGCCCGCTTTCGGATGTTCGATAGATATTCGGCCCGACGGTTTGACGGCCGCCTTGCCCGCCTTCTTCGCCGCGCTCTCTGCACATGCAGCCGGACCCGCCTCTTGTGTGCCACGAGGCAACCGAGACAGTATGTCCCATCATCTGACACGCTTGCACAGTGGAATGCAATGATCCCTGGCTGACTGCTACATCTACCCAACTGTGCCATTGCAGCAGCGTTCACGGCAGTCGGAGCGGCTGAAGCAGTCAGCCAGGGGGAGTGCTTATGCTGGTACCTGCCCTGGGGTGCAGCCAGCAAGAGTATCAACCTTCACAACATTTCGACACTAGATAGTATGTTCGTGTAGTTGTCACCGGCCTGGGCGGCGAGGCGGGCGGCCTTCTTGGCGGCGGACTTGCTCTGCCGTGCAGCCTTGGCGTCCTTGGCCGGCGCTGGGCTCTCTGGCTCCTGTAACATGATGGTGAAATAAATCGCCATCGTGCGAACTGCCAGTTGCGTAAAGGTGGCTGCAACTCTGCGAAGGAAAAGGCTCACAATTCTGCAGGAATAGACCTGAACGAACCATGTATTGGGCACTCGCTGCCACAAACAGCTGCTCCTCAGGCTTGACAGGCAGCTGAAGGTCGGCGGCGCACCTCTGAGCCGTCGGGAGAAGTCGCCTTCTTCTCCGCGGGCGGCACGATCTTGCCGATGTTTTCATCCACCTCCGACATGGGCAGCACCGCATAGAGTTCCGCATCCTCCTGCGCTCTGACAAATTGAATTTGGAATTCCAATAGTCACAATTTTGTCCATACTTTTGTTCGCCTCCGACATTGGCAGCACCGCATGCGTCTGTGTCATCCTGCACACCAATAACGAGGTGGGAATCGTGCAGAAAAGCATGGGCGCCCCTCGGCTGACCACGCCGCTGCAATCCCTGGCATGCGGCATCCCTCGATGTGGCAGAGCAGATGTGGAAGCACGAACGCTTCCGCCATGAAGACTCTGGCGCGTTGCAGCAAGTCGGGCTCATCAAAGTACAATTCTAGGCGGTTGCCTGGCTGCCGCACCCTATCTCTGGCAGTTTTGCGGAGCCAAAGAGAGCACCAACTTCGGTGCAGAAGGTCTGTCTTTTGAATGCCCAGCCGGTATACGTGATTGTGGATTTACATGCCAGACTGCGGGCTCGGTGGAGGCTTCCAGCTCGCATCCCAGGCTGCGTTCTAAGGCAGTCCACGAGCTTCACAGGGCTGCCAAGCAGAGGCCTTGAAACTGGTGATGCCCAAGGCAACAGTACCTGCTGGAAGTCTGGCTCGTTCGATGCCTTCAGGGGGGCGCTACTGATCCTATCCTGCTTTCCCCGTCTGTCTCGATATAAACAGACTAAGCAAGTTTCTTGCCTGCTGGAAGTCGGGCTCGGTGCTGGCCTCAAGGTAGTAGTCCAGGCCGTCCCGCAGCGCCGTCTCCACCGCTTCCGGCTCCACCTGCCGCAGAACGCATTAACACTTGGGGCCTGTGCCTCTGGTCGTCTGGCCTCTGGATTGTCTGGCGCATCATCAACAAGCCTGGCCAGACTGACGCACTTGAAGGAGTGACTGGGTCTCAACGGGGGGCTGCAGATGTTATACTAGTGGCTCGTGCATTGCAGGAATGGGCACAAGAAAGGCCAACGAGCTACAGATTCAAGAGCAGCGAAGTGTCCGGTGGTCACCTGCTCGTTCTCCAGCAGTCGCAGCACCTGTGGCCACACCAAAAGGGCATCAATGTGTGCTGACATCGATCGAGCAAAGCCCCCGCCGCAGCTCTCTGCTTATCGACGTGGCTGATCTTAGTGCGCACAATAGCATGTCCTTGTGACGTACACTGATCTTCTGCCACGCACAGGTTGTGCGTGTGCCCCGAGGGCGTCATTGCTCCAGGCGTACATGGTTCTGCTTGTGCAGCATCGTGACATACATTCAGTTGTCAAAAGCTTCCCCGAAAGCGCTTTCCTGTCTCGTCTGCTCCAGGCGCACACTGTGCTGCTTGTGGCGGGCAATGAGGGCATGTAACTCCAGGGGATAGAACAGGATTTGAACATGTGTGTGAATGTCTACATCTCGCCTGCTCCAGGCGCACGATGTGCTGCTTGTGGCGGGCGATGAGGGCGTCTAGCTCAAGGGCGCGCGGGCTGCGCAACGCCGCCTTGGCCTTGGCGCCGCCGCCCTCCGCCGCCGCCGCTATCTCCTCCACCTCCGCCTGCAGAAAGTCAATTGGAGACTGGAAACATATGAAAACCTTGCTGCTGCATGTCGCCATCATGACCTTGGCGCCGCCGGCCTGCGCCACCGGCCTCCACCGCCGCCGCTATCTCCTCCACCTCCGCCTATGGAATGTGAGATGGAGTGTCCAATGACAGAAAAGTGAAGGCATTGTTGCTGCGCAGCGGCGCTTGTCCTTGGGGCTGCCGCCCTCCGCCGCAGCAGCCACCTCATCCACCATTGCTTGATTAAAACGCCAGTCGAACAGTGATAATGAGTAATCATTGGACATGACATGAGCAATGCAGCAGTGACGATGTATTGCACAGGGAACATTGAAGCTGCAGCTTTAAAGCAAATTTGCTGAACGACACACGTCCCACTGCGGCGCACCTCGAACTCGTCCGTCTGGATCTCGAGCCTCGATACCACACTGCACAAGGGGCGCAGGCACATGAAAAAGAAGTATGTACCAACAAGTGAATCGAATAGTTTGATGCACCTCAGTCACATGGAGGAAAGCAACATGCTTCAGCTGCACATCGCGTTGCCGAAAGCCCTCAGTACACACTGATGAGGGACACCATGTTGCTGAAAACTCAGTAGTTTTGAGGGCGCGGTCGGCGGCCAGTTGTTTTCCGAGTCGCCCTAGCTGTCTCGTGCTCTGATGGCACCTGTTGAGCCACTCGGTGGTCTCGTGGCGCGCCACCTCCGCTGGGTCCACCTTGTCCTCCTGCAGCAGCCCCACCTGCACGCGTGGAGGTGACAAGTCAATGTAAAAGCCGGTCACGCCTCGGACAGGTTCTGGAAACTGACGAACCTGTACCTCATGCTGGGTAAAATGTGAAGGATTGCAGGAAGCCTTGCATGTGTTCATGAGCTTGCATCGCTTGCGATAAACCAGCAGGCGAGAAAATGGCGCTGCCGATGAGGCTTGTACCTTGGAAAACGCCTTCGTCTTGTTCTCCCGCTCGCAGACCTTGAATCGCTCCTGCACCCCAAACACGCCTAACCTCGATAACATGTTTCGCTCACACAGGCGCCTTGCCCCAGCAGCATGGAAGCATCCGGTCTGCTGCCCATGCAGCATGACCGGGAAAATGTGGAAGAAAGAAGCATACAAATTTGCTGGAATGTCACCATGTTGTGCTCGTTGGTGCTGCAGGTCTCAACACGAGTATCCCAACAACCCAGGATGCGTAGAATGGAGAGAGATGACTCATCACCATGTCGTGCTCGATGGCACGGCGGGCCTCCTCCAGCACCTGCGTGTCCTTCACGTCCGGCGACAGCAGCCACCCACGTATCTGGTCCCGGAACCTCTGCGGGCATCGCAGATCAGCAGATTTGTCTGGTAGCCTGCAGCCTTTGCCGCCAGGGTTTCAATAATGAACTGCGTGACCGGCATGCTGCGCTGCGCATGGACGTCGCAGGCGTCAACATGGCTGCTGATGACTGAGGTTTCAGGCGCAGGGGCTTGATCACCTGCATCTTCTTGAGGTCCCGCTTCATCTCGGACAGCAGCTTTTCCCGCATCGCTGTGTCCTGCGCATTGGCATTCATCCGTAACACACACGCGTGAGCACCCATCCTGCAGTCACTGCACACATACTGTGTTTTGTGCCGAAGTCGTCGTATGCGCGCATGTAGTATACGATGACTTCGGCACAAAACAAACGACAGGCGCCACCTTGTTGCAGGCGTGGGAGTACTGTGGCGCCGGCACATCGATCTTCACCGTCTTGGGGGCTTGCTGCAGGCACAGCAGGGGCTTGCTGCAGTCAGCAACTGTCATCATCGGCGTCTGTACCTCTATCCACTGCAGACCTTCCCTCATCAACTGGGATGCGACACGACTCTGTAGTCGCTTGGCGATGGGGGAAACTTCATCAGAACACAATTTTCGTGCAAAATTCATTTCAACTGCGAAGCTGCAGTCACCCATCACCTCCATGGCCACCAGCTTCTGCCACAGCTCCTCGAACTCCAGCTTGCCGTCCGCCACCCGCTTCAGGGTGCGGTCGATCTCCGTCTGCAGCTTGCGGTTCAGGCCCATGCTGAATACTCTTCCTGCGATAGCACGTCGTTCAGTTCGATGAGAGGACCTGAACCGGGACGAATGCCATTGTGCTGCCCTGCATGAAAACGCCGCCACTACCGCCATGGCCGAACGGCAGCAGGGTGTTGGAAGCAGCCTTCTCAGCAGGTAGCTGACTGCTTCTCATACAAACTTTACTCCACAGTGATGATGTGTTCAAGCTATATGAGCAGCATGTTCTTTGAGCCAGCTCCGATATTGACAACGTTTGCAGGTGATGGCCAGGTGATCTGTGCACATAGAAAGTCGCAGACCTTTTCGGATCAGGCCTCGCTCATGACCGAGGGTTCTGAGGAATACTCCTAAACGTCCCTGAGCTTCCGCAGAGGCCTCTGCCGCTCACACAGCGCCGGTCTGGCACTCAAGGCGGACGCAGGTCGATACGGCCAGTCGCTACGGACGCAAGTCGCCCCGACTCGCGAAGAGCTAACCGTGCCGATGCAGATCGTAAGCGCGCAAATGCAGCGAGACAATTCATGCGTCGAGCCTCGGGGTGCAACTGCCCACGCCCGCAGGTCAAATAGTCGGTGGTCCGTTTGCGTGTCTCCATACAGGTGGAGACACAAGTGGAGCCTAATGATGCCTCTGCCGCGGCGTCATTCTCTCTGTAGGCACAGCAGCTATTGTGACATTTCAGAATCGCAGAACAGCGCGCTACAGACGCCGCCAGCGGCCTTTAATACCTCTCGCCATCTAAATTTGCGGGTGCCATTGCGGAAAATTTTAGGAGCGGGAGTGCTGTGATCAGGCCAGATGGCGCTGCGGCAGGTGCTGCGCAGCGGCATGCTGCAGCGTGCGGCCACAGCCGGCCAGGTCGCGCGTTTTGCAGCCGTTGCAGAGCCCTCGGTCTACGATAAGATGTAAGCTGATATGCTTGTTAAAGCATGCTGGGACCCGTCTGATGCATCCTTCACATCGACAGACGGATCACAGAACTGCAGCTGTACCATGACAGGGTCCAGATCACGGTTGTGGACGGCTTGGGCAAGCGCTTCCCACTCAGAGGCCTGGAGGGCATGACGCTGGTGGAGCTTTTGGAGAACCACGAGGGCCCCCTGGACGTCAGTGAATGTGAGTCGAGGCTTGTATAAATCCTTGTGTTGCATCTTGAGGAAGTCGGAAGATGTCGGAACCTCATTGCCGCAGCGCTGGACATAGCGCGCAATATGCACGGATTGCATGCGGCTCTCACGACATTGCAGCATGCATGCAGCAGCAGTCCGAATTTCTCTGTCGCTCAGCCCGAAACCTGGCTCCAGGCCCAAAAGGGCCGCAGAGCAAGTTTGGCCGCCCTCAACCCTATGATGGCTGGACGCCTCATTGACGGCCTGGCATTCGCCGCAGACATGTGCCTGAGCCCAGAGGGGCGGGGGGAGCACGAGTGCGTGGTGTCGGTGCCCAACGAGTACCTGCGGCGGATAACGCCGCCCAGCGATGACGAGTTTAAGCAGCTAGAGCAGATCATGGAGCGCTCCATCACGCCAAAGTGAGTCACAATAAGTTTCCATTGCACGTCTCGTGCTGCTATATGTGCTCGGTTGCGCGTTGCATGAGAGCTGTCCGCACAGCAAATCAGTTTGCCGGAACATTGTATCATAAGGGCAATGATGGACTGCAGCCAGCCTTTGGCCCTCAGCTGTCGGGAAAACAATTGCTAGTTGAGGTAACGCGGCCAACATTGCGAGTGCCGGCGCAGAAGACTCTGACTTTCCTGAGGTTTGGTCTGATTCCTTACTGCAGCACTCGGCTGGGGAGCAAGATCGTGTTGTCGAAGGACCTCAACGACATGCTGGTGAGGCGCTGCATCATCATGCACGGAGTCTCACACCTGCAAACTTTCTGCATGATCATCCAAGAGGACGGGCGTGCAATCGCACGCAGATCCAGGTTGCTCCCAGAAGTGTTTGAACCTGACGGCTGCAGGTGTCTCTGGGGGCTGTGCTGCCCTGGAATACCTTGTGATTGCGCACAGCGCTCACTTGCCTCGGGTATCGCACATGACCGCAGGTATCTCTTGGGGCTGTGCTGCCCTGGAAGACTTTGTGACTGCACAAAATGTCACACGCGCTGGGAGTGGCGGGGCCGCCTGTGCAGGTGCTGGCCATGCGGAGACGGTAGGACTGCAGAGGACGTATGGTCACTTGCGTTGGGAGGGGAGGCTGTACATGGGTTGAAAGACAGAAGGCGAGTAACTCTAGATACAAGCAGACCAGTGGACAACAATCGGTGTGCACAAAGTCAGAATTGAGAAGAAATGTTGCAATGGAATCACTGACAGAGGCAAATCACTAACTAGATACCCGGAGCCACCCTGACACGAAATGCGAGCTGCAATATGCAACAAAGCAAACGTTTCATTCCTATTCTAGAATAACTAAGCAAGCCAGAGATTTGTACAAACAGCAGGCCGCCGATTTGACCGCCTCATCGTCTCGGTCTCGCATCCCATTACAGATGGATCCGTGTAGTGCGCGTGGGCGCCTTGCCGCACTTGCTGGTGATGCTAAGCGGGACGTCTGCGGCTGCGGCGATGCTCAGGATGCAGCCGTCTGCACAAGTAATACAAGATGTGACCACACAACGATGATGCGTCCGCTCCAATAGGCATATGAGATCAAATGGCGCACAGTTGGCATCAGCTCTGTCTGAAGTGCCTCTGGAAGAACAGGAATGACAGCATGCCGGGAGCAAGGTGTGCTGCGCTCGCCGCACCTGTTGCGCGGCCGACTGCGATGCCGGCGGCTGCCAGCCGTTCTGCTGCTGCTGCTGATGGTACATGGCCATTCTTGGGGGCGGCATCTTTGGCCCAGGGCTGTGCTTCGCAGCAGCCTGCTGCGGCTGCTGCGCCTGCTGTGCTGCCCAGTGCCCCGGCTGCCCCTGCGGCGGTTGGTGTTGTTGCGGCGGCGCGTGCACATGCGGCACGTTCTGCTGCTGCTGCAAGGTGTTCTGCACCGAGCCGGACTGCGGCTGCGCGCCCTGGTGTTGCTGCTGCGGCACCGGGCTGCCGCCGGCGCGCGCTTCATGCTGCAGGTTGCGCTGATGCGCCGCCTGCAATACGTCAAAAACATCGGGCGGTTCAGGCGAGTAAGGTGGACTCACCGACATCAGCGGTGCGTACAGAGACATCAGGCTCGACCGTATTGAGCGCTACGCGGGTGAAAAGTGGGTCGAAGCCAGTTTGGCCACAGAAGCTGCGGAAGCTCGAGGTCATCATGCTCGCACGAATCCCCTGCAGCTGGCACTACACAGCTGTCCTGACTTGGTGTCGTTGATGAATGAGAAGGTCACCTGCAGCTGGCGGTACAAGGCGACCAGCTCGGCCTGCAGCGCGGGCGCCAGCTGCTTGCCTGCGGCAGCGGCGGCGCGGCTGGCCTGCAGCAGCTGCCGCTGCCGCAGCGGCAGCGCCGCCAGCGCGCTCGCCGGCACTGTCATTACCGGCCGCTGCCCCTGCTGCTGGTACTGCTGTTGCGGCATGGACACGCCATTGTGCGCCTGCGGCAGGCGGCAGTACTGCTTCAGGATGAGGTCGTGATTCGTGACAGCCTCTGATTGCGTCTGCTTCCCATGATCAAGCCATCATGCACGACGAATGAGAGTCAGGCAGCTTGCGGCAGGCGCTCGTCGGGAAAGGCCGGACCTGGTGGCCCTGCTGGTGCGGAAGCGGCGGCGTCCTCGGCTGCCCCTGCGCCTGCAGCTGCGGCGCCGCCGGCTGCTGCAGCGGCTGGTGCTGCTGCTGCTGCAGGGACGCGGCGGGGCCGCGTGGCCGGGGCGCGCCCCGCTGCGGCGCGCCAGCAGCCTCCGGCAGCGCCTGCATCGATGCCACCTGTGCCCGGCCGGCATGCAGTGTCAATTTCGGGTCCCCCAGAGGTTCACTGTGCGTTTCCAACCCAGGGCACCTGTAGCTGTCCACAGAACAGGCGTCTCCAAATTGTGGAGACACTGCCATCGGACCTGCGTGTAGCAAGTGCAAGTCCCTGTCTCTGGCAGGTTCGGCAGGTCTGGCGCTGGAACTAATGGACAGAGACTAGCAAAATGCAACAAGGATAGGTTTTGAAACACGTATTCCTGAAACTTGGTGTACGCTGTACCTTGCGTGCCAGGGCGAGCGCATCTGCCCGGGAGCGCTCCACCTGCCGGCTCTTGCGCCCAGTGTCCTCTACCACCTGCGCATTTCATCAGTAGCATTTGGTCAAAATAGGCATTCGCATCGCGAGTTTCTGGCCAGCCGGCACCGCACGCCACCAGCAAAGCTCGATGAGATGCACACATCTGGTTCAGTTCGTATTTTGCGCTGTTGAAGATATCTCGGGCAAACGGCTGTACATGTTGGTATTCTACTTAGCTTGCGCACCTCCCAGGGACTGATGTTGGTGGGCAGCGGCGGCAGCGTGGCCTCGTCCCACACCACGGACAGCGCCCCCACCAGCCGCCCCGGGTCCCCTGCCGCGCCTGCCGCGGCCGGGTCGAAGCCTGCGGACAGCGATAGAATTATCCATGACATGGCGGCAATTGCGAGATTTGTGTTCGTCGAAGTTGTCGGCCACAACTTTCATTCCTCGTCCCACACCACGAACAGTGCCTCCACCAGCCGCCCAGGGTCCGCCGCTGCGCCCGCCACCGGGTCAAAGCCTGCAGGCAGATATCGGTCTGGAGCAGATATGGGACAAGCCCAACTAAGCTTGACACAGCTTGTCGGATAAAGCAGAGGCGGCGCTGCAGCGGCGGCGCTGCAGCGACCGCTGTCGGAAAAGCAGTTTCCCATGGGAGACGAGACCAATTCCAGGTTCAAGTAAAGCTGGACCGGCAGCTGTACCTCAAGCACAATGGTTGAGGCCATGAAAGCAGCATTGGCCGGCAGGTGCAGACCGCAGAGGAAGGAGGCACACCGTGGGGCAGCACGCCAGTGTGCCAGCAAGTGCTCCCGGCGCGCTCGGGCGACAGCGCCTCCGCCAGCGAGCCCGCCACCGGCATCTTCACGCCCGTGCCTGAGGCATCAACGAACCGCCAGGCATGAGATTCCCAGCCATGGCAGGCACAGGCAAAAGGTACATCATGCAGGCACAGGCTCACACCGCAGCCAGCAGGTGAGGTCCCTACAGCGCGCAGCTGCAAGCTATACAAGTCATGGCGATGCAGTGTCTCGCAAATCTCCATGTTGCTCACCGGGCGCCCAGGCGCGGTTGAGGGCGGAGGAAACGGTGACGGGCGGCAACAGGAACTGCGGCAGCCGCGCCGCATGCGGCATCGGCCGCAGCTCCACCGCCACCAGCCGCCGCCGCTTCACCCAGAACCTGCCGAGTGACGGCAAAATACGTCATGTCAGCAGCGGTATGACAAGAATAGGTCGTGGAAATGCCAAAGCACAGCTCGCAAGCTTGCATTCGTGCCTGGGGCTGCTCCATGACGGATACTACCACTGAGCCGAATCGAAATTGCAGTCTCGCCATGCCACACCAGAACCATGTGCTTCTTGGCAAGGGAGGCAGCGGCGCACTGGATGGGCGCATCGTCGGCGACGGGCACCAGGTTGCCAGAAGCCGTGCGCCGCAGCCCGCCCAGCACCGGCTTTGGCGGCGCCGGCTCCGCCTGCGTGCCAAGGTTGCGCTCGTCAACTACTGTAATCAAGAATGACAGCATCAACACAGCGGGGCATCTAGTGGGTGTGCCTGAAACCCTCAAAGCTGTGTCTCGCAGCAGCCAAGGTTTGTCGTTATTCAATCGGTCATATCGACAGTCAAACTCCTCAGCAGCTGGATGTAAACAACGCCCGCGCGCCCCATTGACAAACCCTAGACCCACCTTGATGCGGGCGAGGTTGTCGCGGTCCAGTTCATAAAATTCCGCAGGGCCGTTGCGGCGGCTGCTGCGCGTGGACCGCTTTTTGCCTCCCTTTTCGTCTCCATCCTCCCCCGCAGCATCCCCCGAGTCCCGCTTGACGTTGCGGTAGTTGCCGAGCTGCTCGGTCGCGCTGCGCAGCGAGTCGTCAGAGTCGCGCCAGGTGCGACGGCGGCTGCCGGCGCCCAGCCGCCCGCTGCCGCCGTCTGAGCTGCCGCCCTGCCCGGGCTCCTGCTGCGGCTGCGGGTACTGGTACTGCGGCGGACCCGCAGGGTAGCCGTACGCCCCCGGCTCCTCCTGCTTGAACGCCTGCGGCTGTCTGGTACTGGAAGCGGCGGCGGCGGCACCGGAAAAGGCAGAGGCGCCGCCCATTTGGGAGCCGCCGATGGGCGTCGCGGGTGCGGAGGTGCCGTCGGCGAACGTGCTGGCGGCGGCGGCGACGGGAGGCTGCGGCACCGCAAGCGCCTGCAGCGACAGCGTGACGCCCTCGCCGTCGGGCGTGACCGCCAAGGACGCCGCCACCAGGCGCGGTCCTGCACGACATAAGCAAAGTGATTCGAACGTGCAGTTTCGCAACTGCTGTATCTTGAACGATTCCCAGAGAATTGTGCTTGGCGACACGCTGTGGCTGATCAGCTCTGTTGCCTGGCAGCGACATCTTTTGTCTTTCTGTCTTGCAGAAAAGGGCGCCAATCCACCTAGCGCAGGGTGGCCGGAGTTGGCGCGCGGGTGGCGGAAGCCGTGCGAGAAGCTGAACAGCGTCCAATCGATCTCGCCGTCGCACGCCGCCGGCAACGGCGCCTGGTCGCCCGCCTCCGCCGCGGCCTGCGCATCACAAAGAACACATAGAGTTATGTACTGTGCTCCAGGTGATGCAGCTCAAAACGATACAATCTGAATCACTCGAAGTGCTTTCACCGTGACCACAGCTGCCCTCCGAGCCGCGCTTCGTGCGTCACGCATGACGCAGTATCACTGCCTGCATCAGCAAGGTCTGTGAAGCGCATCCGGAGCTGCGGTGGCTGGACACCCTGTTCCAGTAGTGCCCATGCTGTACTGACTGACTAAGCCTGTTTTGGTGCCCTGAGCGTACCCTGAGCGTACCTGCAGCTGGCACGGCTGGCTGCAGGGCTCCGGCAGCGCCCAGACACTTTTAGCCAAGTCTCTTGTTGTATTCCCGGCACACCGTACAAGCTAAACCTCAAAATGCACCTGCAGCTGGCGCGGCTGGTCGCAGGGCTCCAGCAGGGCCCAGGCGGCGGCGCGGCTGACGTCCTCCGCCGCCGCCCTCGTCACCGGCGCCTGCCCCCGCGTGAACGCCACCTGCATAAAGCAGCTACATTTCATCGCAGTCCCATGATGCCTCGTCCCCTTCCACACCAATTGCACGTGGGCGGCCAGTCGCAACATACTACCATCTGACATTACAGTCCCGCAGCTAAACATCCATAAGCTAAAGGCATGCACGCCGCCGCTGGGTGATGTGAGGCATTGCACGCACGGTGGCAGGAGTGCACCTCCAAGACGGTGCAATTCTCGAGGGCGCGCCAGCCGGCGGGCCAGTCAAGCGGCGGGGCGCCCGGCTGCAGCGCCCGCCGCGCGTCCGCATACGCACCCCCCACCAGCACCACTGCCTCCTGCACATGCGCGCCAAACCTCTCAACCACGAGCTGCTTTAACAGGCACAACCTGAACGTCCCACCAGAACACATTCGATACAGGATACACATGCCCACCGCCAAGGAGCTGAGAGTATTCACCTGCGCTGCCGCACAGCCCCCGGCAACCTTGTCAATCAATTGGGAAGAAAGGCAAGAAAGGAAATCTGTGAGTGTCTTCATTCACAGCGCCTGCACCTGGGGGCTGGGCGTAGGCGGCGGTGCGTCGCCGCGCTGCGCAACGATGCCCAGGAAGTCGGCCTGGTTCAAAAGCCCCATGTCCGGCGCCCGCCGGCAGTGCGACGCCAGCGCCGCTGTCACCATCGCCGTCTGCACACGGCGCACAGGATTTTGGCGCGGGACGAGCTGGTGACACGAGGCAGTGTGTCCGGCACAGCGTGTTTCAGGCTTTCTGCGCCTTGGTGCGCTCAGATCAATCACTGACAGGCATACAGATGGCGGAGTTGATGGGACTATCGGATGTTTTTACAGTAGCTGGCATTCAGGGTCATGTAAATCCAGGAGCTGATGAGCACCTGCGAGACGGTGGTGCACTTGTCCAGTGCGTCGCGGAACCAGCCGCGGCGGCGCCCCCAGCCGGTGCCGCGCAGCGCCTCTTCGTACCTGCAGTCACCGCATGAGCAATCAAGCTGATGCAGAGGTTGAACCAATTGGTTGAAGCAGGTTGTGACACGCAACAAGTCTGCTAGCTTTGACCGCAACAGGCTGCACAAAGAGGTGGAATCTGCGAGACAGCCTACTTGGGGTAAATGCGGTCAATTCGTTTGAATATATAGCACATCTACAATCCAGGATTGGCAAAGGTATATACAGGCCCGAGCAGCAGCCATCGGCGCGCGCGTGAGCTCCTCGACCGGCCACAGCAGGCGGGCAGAAGCGGCGCCGGAGGCGGCGGTTTGCAGCGCGATGAGCCCCATATTTGAAGCACGGTCCTGCAGATTTGTCATTGAAAACATAGCCAGAATTTGGCGCGAGAGAAGGGCGCACGTGAGCTCCTCGACCAGCCACAGCAGGCGGGCGAAGGCGGCGCCAGAGGCTGCATGTTGAAGCGCAGCCAGCACCCCGGCGCGGCAGGCCAGCCAGTCCTCGCCGCGCTCCCAGAACGGCGCTGCCCGCACCAGCCCCGTCATCACCTGATGCATGCAAGTGAACCAGGGGTTACAAAAGCACCAGGGGTCGCACAAGCAAATACTGGTTGAAAAAGTGATGCCAGTCCTCGCCGCGCTCCCAGAACGGCGCCGCCCGCACCAGCCCCGTCATCACCTGTGTACTGACGACAATAATTTCGGATTCAGCAATACCCGCTATTTTGATCAAGAAGAATTATCTCATTCAGCCAGTCGTCGCTGCCCTCCCAGAACGATGCCACCTGCTCCAGCCCCGACATCACCTCATGCGCGCCAATTGTCAGCGGTAAGAAAAACTGATACTGGTTGGAAGGGTGATTGCTTTCCTGCCACTCCCAGAATGGCGTCGCACGCACCACCCCCGTCACCTTATGCATGAGGATTGTGCAGGCACCAATCAGCTCGTGCTGCTTGCATCTGGGGCGCTCTGTCTGCGAGGGAACACCATGCTGCAACACAAGATGTGCTTGCAGCTCCCAGGTGTGGTATCAAAGAGTGCATCCGATGAGTGTTCCAACTTCTTCTGCCCACTGTAGTGGGATATCGTGCGAACGGCCACAGCATCACACCTCTGCCAGCTGGTCGCGGCCGCTGCGCGATGGTGGAACATCAGCGTACCCGTCTGGCGCATGCGCAGCGGGCACACTGGCAGCTGCCAAGCCCGGGTCGGCACCCTGCAAAGAAAGCATATGTTGGTCGGCATATGAGGCAGGATCCGTGCTGTGCAACTCTGGGCATTTTGGATTCAGCGTACAAAGGGGACTGGAAAAGGGGGACTACATGCAAGCCGCCAAACCCTGCTTGCTGAGGCGCGCCTGCCCACCTCAAGGCTGCTCACCTGGTGCGGCCGCCCAGCCAGCGCGGGTGGCAGCAGATCCTGGAACGCTTCGAACACTGCATCCGCGGTCGCCTGCTCGGCGTCGGAGCCGCGCTCCAGCCACGCGATCAGGCCCGGCAGCTGCGCGCCGCTGTACCAGCCCCATCCGGCGCCCTGCAATGCATGTGAATCCATTTCCACCTGCAACTGATCTGTGATGAGCCAGGCCACACAATGCACCTGGGCGGAGTACGAGCATGCCAAGGCTTTGGGCTGACAGGCGCCATCAATTTCAATTCAAATGAAATGAATTCAAAAAAAAATCAATGAAAAATAAAATTCAATTCAATTCCTTGGCGTAGGAATCGCCAAGGCCAGGACTACCAACTCAGCCGTACCAAGCATATGGCTGTGTCAGGCGCTCAACATGTGCCCGCACCTGGGGCCTCTCCACGAAGAGGCAGCCACCGTGCTCGCGGCCGCCCAGCTGCAGGAAGCGCACCCCGCTCGCGTCCTGCCCCAGCAGCCCCGGCTCCGAGTCGCGCCCCTGCCGCATGGTATGTGTTGTTGTTATGCTGCTGGGGCTGACAGAATATGGTCCAATGCATTGCAGGAAGATGTACTGCAAGAAGATATCATGCAAGAGGGACGATGATTGGGCAACAGATTGCACACCTCGGCGGGCACCGAGTGTTGCACGTGGCCGCGCAGCGCCTCAGAGTCCGCGGCAACATGCAGCAGCGCGTCCAAAATTGCAAAGCGCTGCGCCGCGCCGAGCGTCTCGTAGCTCTGGCCCTGCAGTCCGAAAGCCAAGGTGTCTCGTTTCGAAACGCCGCCATGGGTGGAGAGAGAACCCGACCAGTCTGCAATTCGGACAACAAGTAAATGGTGAACACCAGCGCGATGAATCGAGGCACAGGCAAGGCGACGGGCGGCTCACCTTGAGGGCGCGGAAGGCGGCGGCAGTGGCCGGGTCCTGCGTCATTGGGTGCCCCGCCAACACCGTGCGCACCATCTCTGGCCACGTGACCCCCATCAGCGGCCTGGTGAGCAATGCATGTGAGCTGTCAGCCGACAGGTGCCGCGTCAATGAACCCGCAATCGTTGAGCACAGCACATGCCATGGTGTTTCACAGAGACACACGATAGCGAAGGCAATTCGATGGCGGCCTGACACACACCATAGCGAAGGCAAGTCGATGGAACATTGGAACATCGACCGATGGCACATGTAACATCGCTGTGCTGAGTCGGTTTCCCTCATCGGTTTGCCCTCATAGCTGTGAAGATCACCTGTAGGCGTCGTGCGGGCCCAGCTCGAGCGGCGCAACCGACGCCGCGGCAGCGGGGAGCGGCAGCGGCTCCACCTCCGCCGACTCCAGCAGCCGCAGCAGCGCCGAGTGCACGTCCCGCAGCAGCAGCCCCTGGCCCTTGGCGCCGCGCCTGCAGGATCGAGGATCTTGTGTTTGAAGTGTGAAGCAGACATGAGCTGCTGCTCGGCAGATGTGATGCCCTGAACCACGACGTCAGTGAGCACGGTGAGGGAGCAGGGTGAGCACGGTGAGGGAGCAGGGTGAGCACGTAGTGCTGGATGCAAAGGTGACTCACTCCATGGCTGGAGCCGCCCCCTGGCCGGCGGCGGAGGGCGTCCCGTCCAGAAACGCGGCCTCCAGCCGCGCCAGCGGGAATGGCGGCAGCCGCAGCAGCTGCCTGCATTGGCGACAAATTCACAGGCCTTTGTATGCGAGTGAATGTGGCTCGATCACCAGATCTGCAGACAGCAGCCGCAGGCAGCCGCGCGGGCAATGCATGTCCCGATGTCTGCCTGACATGCCAAATCCGTGTGAAGCTCACAACTAAATGTCGAAAGGCTGTGCACACCTGAACCGGTGGCAGAAGTCCCAGACCATGAGGACGCCCGGCAGCAGGTCGGGCGGCGCGGCAAAGCCGGTCTGCGGTCGCGGCCGGGCCTGAGGATCCGCTGGCAGAGCACCCGTCTCCACAGAGCGCAGCTTCCGAACTGCATGTGCAGCGTGTGTGCCTTCGGAATTTCAATAGTCCATTGCTGGAAGCTGTCCAATGGATGATGCGTGCCAGCAGAAATAAGGGTGTGTAAGCGAGCTGGAATTTTTGCAGGAGGTAAGAAGTCGAAATCGAACAAAAACGCACCTGAACACATGACACTGCTTGGTGAGACGCCGGCCAGGGCGCCCAGCTGCTGTGTGAATCCCCCCTGCAGCAGCACGACGCGCTTCAGGGCAATGCCAGCATTCCCTGAGCTGCCTTCAGTATGCCTGACCTGCCTTCAGTATGCCAGCAGCGCGCAAAGCCAAGGCATGCTGCAGGCTCTCGCAGCTCAGCCTGCTGCCCAGAAATTGTGTCTCACCGTGACGACGTGCCGGCCGGCAAACGGCGCCAGCTGCGACAGCAGGAAGCCCGCCAGCTGCTGCAGGTCCGCAGAGCCCGCCGCCACATACGCGCCGGCGGCCAGGTACGCATCCTCCTCATCCGCGGCCTCCTCCTCACCGCCTTTCATGCTGTCGTTTAGGGTTTGCGCGCCGGCGCCAGCCGCATGCGCCTGGCCGAACGCCTGCTGGCCAAAGCCGTGCTGACCAAAGGCCTGCCCCTGGCCGACAGCACGCCCGTCGCCACCAACCGTCTGCCCGCCGCCAAACGCCTGCCCGCCACCAAAGGCATGGTCGTCTTTGGGCCCGTGCGGCTGCTGCAGGGTGGGGCCGGTCTCGGGCGCCGGCGCCCCCGCGGCGTTGGCCAGCGACAGCAGCTGCGGCGCGGCCTGCTGGAAGGAGGCGTGGGCGTCGCGCGTCAGCAGCGACCCGCCGGCGACCGCCAGCCGCAGCCGCAGCAGCGCCGGCTGGAAGGCGGGGATGTAGTCGAACGCCGGCCCAATCAGCCTGCACCGAGTAGGGTGTAGTTGCTCTGGTGCAGCCTTGACTGTCACCGGTCTGAGCAGCGGCACACCCGTGGCGACGTACACCTTTAGGCGGATTGCATGGTGAGGCCCCAGCTTGAGTAGCTGTATGCGATCCACAATTTTGATATAGATTTTCGCTACGCTACCAGAGCGCTGCCAGAATGCTGTGATGAATGTATTCACAGAATAGTCTAAGCACTGACCTGTACCAGGCGGTGCTGGTGACCAGCCAGATGGCGTGCGCCGGCTGCGAGTGGTCCACCACCCAATCGCGCACGTTGGCCAGGTGGATGCGGCCCTTGCTGCCGTTCGAAGCGCCGCCGCCGCCCCAGGCGTCGCCGCCCGCTGGCGACAGCGCGCGGTGCTCGAGCAGCGTCCCGCGCGCCCGCAGCAGCAACGCGCCCACCTTGCCTGTTACAGCAGCAGCACGTCGACAATTTGACAGGAACCCGGCTGTGCAGCAGACATCAGGCTGCATGCTGCACGCACCCAAAACTCGAGTCGGTGGTGAATGTGCAGAGCGCCATGACGGAAAGCGCATTGCATGAAGACGCGTGCCCCCAGGCTGCACGCCAAGAATGTGTGACAAAAGATGCCAGCTGAGGGTTGGCGGCTCACCGTTGTGCAGCTCCTCCAGCCCCGCGGCGCGCTCTATGCCGGTGGTCGGGTCTTGCACGTACAAATAGAAGTTGTGCAGCAGGCGCAGCGGCAGGCCGCCCTCGCCGGGAGCCGCGCGGTTGTACACCGCCGCAACTGAGCGCTCCGCCGCATGGCGGTCCTGCAGAAGGCCAGCCATAGCAGGCCGTCGGTGCAGGTCACATGACAATGAGTTCCTGGGAGTCAGAAGGCCTGAGGGTGATGGTGAGGGTGATCGGTCCCGGTGCCCACAGTGGCAGCGTTTTCCAGTTGCACATGTCCCTGATGCTCCAGTCGTGGCGTGAGCACAAGCACGCTGGCCAGGCTGTGTTCCAAAGCCAGCATCATGTAGATATCTGCTTCAATCGCCCGACAGCTCCAGTCCAAGTGGGGAGCGCATCGCAGATCACTGCGCAGCAGCGTGCCAGATGCCACAGCCGACACACGGTGCAGAGGCGATGTGCCATGCACGTGGTGAGCGCAACAAGGCTTCGGCCAACGGCCTGTGGCGTCCGCAATATCGATCAGCTGATCAGACCTGGCCGAACACCTGTCTGACAAGTCGTCACAATTTGAAACCATTCGTCAGCGCAGGCCCGAGTACGACGTGCGGACACGTCCGAGGCGAGCATGCTTGCTATATGATACAGGGTGGCGCCAGAGTCGCAATGCAAGCGGCTCTGCCTAGCCGCAGGCCAGGCGGTGAACACAGCCAGGCGCACGTGCGTCCCTCGGCTTTTGCACTGTCCCAGGCAAGCAAAGCATTCCGCGGCAGCGCTGGCTGCGCACCGCGGTTGCAATAAAGCTTTGGAATTGAAGTGCAGCGCTGATCGCACGCGTGCTCGGTGCACCCAGCAGCCACGCGAGCAGCGAGTTTATTCCAATCCGCCCTCGTCCACCCCTTCTCACCTTTAGCAGACTTCAGGACGTGCCACGCAATCTGGCAGTGGGTCCAATAGCTCGGATATGGTGTATGAGCAAGGTTTGCAGCGTCGTTGTTGGATGACCGGCCGCGGCGCGACAGTTTTGGCTTTGATCAGCTTGGTTGTCAAGGCCTCTCACCTGTGTGGGGGCTCGGGCCTTTTTGGCAGCCTTTTGCGCGGACCCAGCCCCCGGACGTTTCGGCATTGCAGCGTCCCGATCAGTCGCGCATGCGACGGACTGCGCCGAGCTCCGGAAGGGCTTGCAAGTGGAGGGACGGGGTATTGCCTCTATGTCACTGAAGTCTGTCGTTTCGGCCTCAGCCTGGTGCTGAGAAATGGGGTGTGGTGCATCATGCCTCAGTACGCCCTTGCTTGTGCTGGCTCGAGCACGCAAATTGACGATTCTATGCGACAGTCAGTCGCGCCCAGGGACCTGAGAGTTGCACTGCTGGATTCCCCGCATGACCGCCGCTGAATTGGTGCGCGGGAACACGAAATTGGTCTTGGGCGGCGACTTGGTCTGCATGCTCTTCAGGAGCTGCACAAAACGCGAGTGCTTTTAAAGACCCTAGAGACAAAAGAATCCAGTCCATGAAACCACATGTGGCGCTGTTTTGACAATGGCAGGTGTCAAAATGAAGCCAAAACACCGCCGTTGTCAGGAGAGGTGATCAAGATTGCCAACATGCCGTCCAACATGCGACAATGCCTGGTACAAAACTGGCATGGCAACCCGATTCAGCGGTGACGCCTTTCCCCAACTCGCGCGCTGGCTGCTGAAACCGTTTGCCATCAGATGTGCTGAAACACGGTCACTCGTGGTCTCCCCCTCTCATGCCGTCTCTCCGCTTGTTGGAGGAGCCAAACTGCCCTACTCCTTCGTTGCTCCTTGGCCCTGATCCTTCAGCGCCTGAATTTTCTCCTGCAGCAGAGTAAACGACAGCAAACTGACCAATAGGATGTGATTTACCGGCATGCACCTGCAGCTGCTAGCATTGCTACCTGCATAACGCATCGTGACATGCAGCTGCAATACACACATCGTTCTCTCCCACCCGCATCTCTGCCTCGCGAGCGGCGCGCCTGCGGCGACAGGCATGGTTGTATCAGGCCGCTGTTTGCGCGATGAAAGCAGCATGTTACGTGCTGGTTCAATAGTGCACCACCACGGCTTCATGCCAGAAGAGTGGCTGGCGCCTCACTTCTGCTCAGCGGCCTTGATGCCGCCGGAGAAGCGGATGCTACGGGTACCGCCTGCGATCAGATGATGGTGATCAAAGATAGAGTACGGTCACAGCAGCTGACAAGTGCACATTCACCGGCTGTGGCACCGGCAGAGCACGCGGCATGTTGGCGGTGCCAGCACCTGTTCCCTCAGCGGCCATGGCGGGCGCAGCTGCCAGGGCTGCTGCGGCTGCGAAGCCGAAGCCCAGCGCTTGCCTGCGGCACGGATGAGTAATCCGGCGCAATGAGTCAATACATCTTTGACGGTGGACATAATGCGCTCCACGTGCAAGCCTGCATGTCGTGCATGCGCACAACCGCCATCACACAGGCAATGCAGGAGCTTGTACAGCCTTAAACACAAGCTGGGTTGAACCACCTGCGAGATTGGCGATCCTCGACAATGCCAGGCGCCTGCAGGCGGTGCAACGGAGACTCAACCAGGCTCTGCACTCGCAACATGATCTGCACGGATGTTGCGCTGCAGCAGCACACAGAGCCAAAAGCTTAGCAGCTAGATGAGTGAGCCGAGGGG
>JAABUL010001545.1_pt1 | contig 42815 bp, 78 predicted proteins | sample 5559151 | NCBI WGS metagenome assembly JAABUL01 (sample SAMN10711876, study PRJNA513368) | rock metagenome | isolation source: Antarctica rocks | place: Antarctica: Victoria Land, Pudding Butte sud | reverse complement strand
GCGATCGGTTACATTGCCGTGCCTGGGCTATCTGCAGGGCGGGCGGGTGGGAAAAACTTCAAGCGAAGCCTTTCCGCTACTGAACAGCACGAGCTGATGCCAGCGGCGAGCACAGGAATGCCGCACGTTGTGCTCCAGCGCTGGGCTGACTTGCGCGCGCAATTTAGCCTGTTTTACATCACATCAGCTGCCCCTAGTCAGGGCCATTATCATTTCAACAAAATCCATCACAGCAGCCTGATCTGTCTGGTAGGGTGTATTGTGGTAAATCCTAATCGTCTCTGGCGAGCCAGCTAATCCTCTAAGTCCCTCACTGTTGCTACTATGTAGACAAGGGAAGCGGGCAAGGCGATGCCTCTGCATTGCATTCATGCTTCCGGCCTAAACTCTGGTTTGAGCACAGTCCACCGCACTCGAGGAGAAGCAAGCACACCCCTGAACCTCTTGCACACGCTTTCGGCCTGGGCTTCGTCGACAAGATCGAGGCTGTCGAACACGAGGCTCAAACAGTCGGCATTAAGATCAGGAAGCGTAAGCGATTTCATGGTGCTCAGCCGGAATTGCAATGTGAGCTTGCTTGCAGTGACTACCTAGCTTCCAATTCCCTCGCCCCCGCCACCTTTTCCGTATCCTGGCCGCGTAACCTCAGGCCAGTTTCAGACACCGTGCAGCGCTGCTTATGGATAGAACATGCACAGTAGGAGTGGAAGAGTGTACAAGAGTTGTGGTGGAAGAGTTATGGTGGAAGCCGAGAACGTCTGGAGCCGGGCTAGCCATGTCAACGCTGGACAGCTGACACCGCACATTCCGCTATCCAAGAGCCGTCGCTGAACAGCGGCTAAACACTCGACCCCAGTTCATTCTATCATAGGTTCCGACACTGCCAGACCCTCTCCTCCGAGCCTGACTCCTCCCATCCTTCGCCCGGCCGGCCGCGAAAGGGCATTGCTCAGAAGCTGGCAAAGCCCTTCTTGGTGGCGCCCGCCGGGATCACGCGCAGCACGTTGAAGCGAACGGTCTTGGACAGCGGGCTGCAAGAACAGGACGTCACAGGACGTCAGAAGAAGTGTACGGCAGTCACAAGTCAGGTGACTGCGTGCAAAGCTGTCCGTCAGTTGTCCGTTATTCTTCTGTAGTCTGCGCCAGCTGCCCATCGCTGCTCTGCAAACATCACACTGCAAAGTGTAGCACAGCACCGTCCTGCAATACAGATGCAGAATGGCACACGCAACAGAAGTAACAGCCTACCGGCACTGGCCAATGATGACGGTGTCGCCATCATTGACGCGGAAGCACGGGGACACGTGCGCCGCGACGTTGCTGTGCCGCTTCTCATACCTGCGCGCATGTGCAAATCACTCATACATGCTCTCGTATTCGTGTCACGCCAATGAGCTGCTGAACTGGCAGATGTGCAGGTCTAGCTGTTACAGCATGGCATCAGGTGTGTATGGGTGCGCCGAGACACGCACCGCTGGTACTTCTTGATGAAGTGGAGGTAGTTTCGCCGCACGATGAGCGTCCGGTTCATCTTCGTCGACTTCACTGTGCCTGTGGTGTCCAGGCGGAATGTTATGAGCAAACTGTACACGTCGAAAGGGAGCGGTGCCACATGCCACGACAATGACAAGCGCGGTAGGGCGGCCAGCCAGGTAAATCCAATGAGGTGCAATGCGCGGCGCACCCGACAGGATGCGGCCACGGATGGACACATTGCCGGTGAAGGGGCACTTGTGGTCGATGTAGGAGCCTGCACGTGTGGAAACAAAACACGTCGAAGAGAAGTGCAGGGTTTTCCTGCCTAATGCATCGGAAGGGAAAGCTGTCAGCGTGCCACACAGGCTGCCAGACAGCCTCTGCATGGGAGAAATGCATGCTGCATTCGCTTCATGTGCCTCTTTAACGACTGACGCGTGGCGAGGTCTGCACATCCACTGCAAATTCTGTGATTGCTGTGCTGCGCTCGGCTGCGCCTGCTGCGGGTGCATTGCGCCAGCTGCCCCCCTCAGCTGATGCTGCCGAGCGAAAGGAATGGCGGCCGCCGCCCGCACTTTCGCAGCAGCAGCTGCAGCTGCAGCTGCTGCTGCTGCCTGCCGCTGCCGCTGCAAATGGCGGGAGTTGACGCCGAGCACGACTCACCCTCGATCGCCTCCTTAGGCGTCTTGAAGCCCAGGCCGACGTTCTTGTAGTAGCGCACGCCGCCCTTGCCGGGCGTCTTGCGCGCGGGCTTCTTCCAGCCGCCGTTCACGCCCAGCTGCTTCTGGAACGCCTTCTCCGTCTGCGGCGGCGCCGGCGCAAAGGTTGGTCAGAACATCTGTCGGACGTCTGTCGCGAATGAGAAGAGCTACAGCACATTTGAGTGTGTACGATAGATGATCAAGATGACATATGCCGCCCGGTACTAATTGCTGCTGCCGCCTGATGGTTTTGCCAGGTGCTGTGAATAGCCACCGGAGTTGAGGGAACCGTCTGACAGAGGCTACCACACTGTGCTGGAATGCAGCTGCCACAGAAGGGCCTCCGCGGCATGCATTATCATGATGCCCGACGCATTTGGAGCTGAGGACAGACATATGCACGCTGCTGCAGGCATAGGTTGCTGCCAAGCCGCAAGATGGCAAAAACCCTCCACAACATCCAGGCCGCCCATCGGCCTGGATACGGCTGTCAGCTGATGACGATGGTGTTCAGATGCCAATGGAGCGCAGCACTCCAGCCTCTTTCGCTGCGGAGCATAGGCCTCGCAGGAGGTGACCATGTCAGACTGCTGCCACCCGTTTTCCCCGGACAGACGGCTGGCGAGACGGCCGGTGCTCTATTCAGCATGAGCTGCATGATCCTGAGGCTTTGCTGCTCCTTCAGCTGGCCAGCCCGCTGCTGCTGAATCTCCCATCCCTGATGCACCTCGCCTAGTTCCTCGACAGGGCGGCGCCGGAGCGCCCCTCACCTGGTCACCGACGATGGTCGTCATGGCTGCGCCCGCGCCTTTGCAGCAGGCGAACACCAGCCAGCCGTGCTTTGAACGCGAAAGAGGCCGGCAAAGAGAGAGCCGCGCAGCCAAAGTGTTTGCCAAGGGGAAGAACAAATGCAATTGAGAGTCTTAGAAAGGCTGCGGGTCCCGTGCTCAAGGTGTGCGCCTCCGCCTGCACAAGGCCCTCTTTCGCGGCGTGTGGTTCAGCAGCAGAGGGGCCCGGGGCCGCTTGTCACCATGGTGAAATACAGCGAGTCCGTGAGCTCCTCGCGGCGCAAGAGCCGGAAGGTGGGCCGCCTCGATGCCTGCAGCCACCCCAGAGTCTAGCATGCGCCAGCTGAGGGCAGGGCGCGGAGCGTGTGTGGAATCTGCATATGCTCTGTCTGGAGCCAGCCGGCGTGGTGTCAGGCTGCACCAGCTCTCGCAGCCGGAATGCTGCAGGGTCATCTCATCCTACCAGTTTTGCGAGGCCGTGCCCTGGCTTGCTCTGGCAGTATGCCCACCGAGAGTGTTCGGCCAGACTGGTGCTGTTGTTTGCCATTGGCAACCGCGGCAGCATGTGGTTTGGTCTCGCACAACGTAACAAAGTTGGGGTGGCATCACCGCGCTCCGCGGGCTGCCTGCGGCAAGCAAATCGCTGTCGTTGTTGGTCGACAGCCGCCAGTGGGGCAGCGCACTCCAGAGTCTATGATTATGTTCAAAGCTGACAGCGAAGGAGACTGACCATACTCTTCTCACACCCATGTGCATCTGCCCTGCAGGCTCACTTCACAGCCCCTAGCAGCGAGCGGAGGAAACTCATGTCCGCGCCGCTGTCACGGGAGAACCGCACAAAGTACCAGGTAGGCATCTGGAGGAATTCATCCCGCAGCATGTCCCGCATGGCGGACAGGGGGACGGCCTGTCAGGCAGCGGCCAGCAGCGGCGGCCGGGCGGCATGCAGTGTTTTGGGAATCTGGACCAGCTGCTGCTTGTCGACTCCTTCGCTGCAGGACTGCCCAGCCAGCCTGGACAGGGCATGCTGCACCGCTGACGCTGCAGCGTGAAGCTGTTCTGCGAGATCAGTCTCCCACTGTGCATCTTGTCCACTGCGCGCAGGTGAAGCACCTCCCAATCCGCAAAGAGGACGAGGTCCAGGTCGTGCGCGGCACATACAAGGTAAGGATGTATTGATTGTTCTAGCACAGCAGAAACGATTTACCAGCAGCGGCAGGCAGCGGCGGGGAGCTGACAGCTGTTGGAGGGCGCGTGCAACCTCCGCCGCACGAGTCGTTGTGCCTTGTCCCTGTGCGTGCACTGTATGGACCATGTCTCACACATCAAGCTGTGCTTGCGGGAGGCTCGGTCCTGATCACATGTCTCTGGTTCTGCCGAAGGGCCGGGAGGGCAAGGTCGTGGCGGTGTACCGCCGCAAGTGGGTGATCCACATCGAGCGCATCACACGCGAGAAGGTGCCGCCCTGCTCTGTGTTCACCGCACCGTTCTTTTCTCTACAATGCATTGCTGCCCGATGGCATGAACCAGGCGCCACTTGACTCGGAAGCCTGCGCACGTCCTCAAGAGCTGCACGGCCCGCAGGCTTCACCGTACTGTATCTTCTGTACTGTAGGAAACATGCTGTAGCCAGGTCCTTACTGGTCCCGTCTCCCGTCACCCGCACTGATTTCCGCAACCCGCCTGGGCCCCCGCAGGTGAATGGCGCGACGGTGAATGTGGGCCTGGACCCCTCCAAGGTGGTCATCACCAAGCTGAAGCTGGACAAGGACCGTAAGGCGCTCCTCGAGCGCAAGGCGGTGCGTCTTTCGCTCATGTGCAAGCTCAGATTCGAGGAGTCAGAATCAAGGAAACCTTGCGCTCTGTCTTGACAAATGTGTGGAGTGCGCTGCCGACTTGGGCTTCTGCCGGACCAAGCTTCATGCAGCTGCAGCGTGTGGGCCTGTCGAGTCTCCACGCTGTTCCTCGTTGAAGCGTCTGGTTGTGCTTTGCACACGTTTCAAAGTGATGTCTTTCGGGTCTCAGCCCTTTGCTCCGATCTGCTGCAGGGCGGCAAGGGGGACAAGAAGGGCAAGTTTACAGACAGCGAGGTCCAGGCCATGCAGGACGTCGACTGAACCCTGCGCATCCAGAGCTGTGCATGAGCACTCAGTGGATGCGGCGGCGGCAGCAATTCCGAGGCAGCGACAGTACCCTTGCAGCTGTGGTCCATGCAGGTTTTGAGCAGCCTGGCGACATGTTTGCAGCCCGTTTGGATTGCCCTGCGCCTGTACTGATGGCTCGTCCTCGATGTATTAAATAGCATTGAGGCTCAAACGACTCCTGAACCATCCCCTGCCACTGCAATGCGAATTCTAGACACGCCACGACCCTGCGTATATCGCTGTATACACGACGCTCTAAAGATGCCTACTGCGTTTGAATCCTGAAGTAATTCCGTGCTGAAGCAGCCTCTAAGCTAAAAGGTACACTTCAATTCCAAATGCAGACCGCAGCAAGCATGAGGCTGACGCTGCCGGATCGTCATCCCAGCATGCGGCCGATAGCCCCGATCAAGCCGCCTCCTCTCGGCCGCGGCGGCGGATCTGCAGCACAACACTGGGATTTCAAACCACAGTGCAAACAAGCGAATGCAACCGGAAACTGCCGCAGATGGAGACACCAATTTACTCATTGGCCCACAACTTGCACATGCTGGGGGGCGTGCCGCACGTCAGCAACCTTTCTGAACCATCTCATACCAAATGCAAGGGACCACGGTGGGCTCAGATGCTCCAAAAGCACACGCCAATATCATATAGAACTGGAACCGACCTGGGGCGGGCGTCCGCAGGAAGGCGAAGTAGGTGTCGTCCACCGCCTCCAGGTCTGCGGGCGGCGGCACCGGCTTGACCAGCGACACCGGCTCGCCCCTGTACCGCCACACAACCGCTGCTAGGTATGTGCAGATGCGGATTGCACCCGCGTGTTGCAAGTGGACTTTGCTGCTCATGGCAACAGCATGACACCACCGGTGCCTGCATCTGCCAAGGCGCATGCTGCACTGCAGGTGCTGCTCCACAACACGCACCGGGACACCTGCTCAGCTGGCGGGATGCGCTGCAGGTAGACCGTGTCGTTCTCGCGCTTCGCCGCTGCCAGGCCGGCCGCGACCGCTGCGGCGCTTTCCGAGATGCGGTGCGGCAGCGCAGCGTCAACGCGCGCACTGCTCGCGGCGCGCTTTGCCGCGTCCAGCTGCGCCGCAGCCGCCTGCCAGATGACGGACTGAAATGTCATAACAATATGGGAGCGCTCTCCGGATGGTGCTCGCGCAGCTCACTGTTCACGCGCGCGCTGCCGGCGGCGCGCTTTGTTATGTCCAGCTGTGCCGCGGCCGCGTGCCACAGAGGTGCAGGTGGTCGGCCCTCTGCAACGGCCTCTGTGCTTCAAGCAGCATTCCCTAAACACGGCATGCTGTGATCACAGCACGCTGGAGAGATATTTGTTGAGTTTGCCATATCTCTGCGTGGTGCAATTCAACCTGTGTGGAAATCAAGCATTCGGTTGGATCAGCAATGATGTGGTGAGACTAGAGTGTCGCATGACTGCGGCCACTGACTTGGGGGGACAGACCAGCAGTGCCACACCTGCAGGCAGGCGATCTGCGCGCCGCACTGGTCGTCAGCGGCGGCCGCCGCCGCCTGGTGCCGCCATGTGAGCGCGCCCAGCAGCGCTGCCTTTGCCGTCAGATGCGCCGCCATGGGCCGGCCCAGCGCCTTGGCCAGCGGCGCATTGTCTGGCTGCAGCCGCTTGCGAGCGTCTGAGTACAGGACCTCCGCTTGCTGGGCGATCCTGACAGCAAAGTGATTTGTGTCACCAGACAGGCAATACAGGATGGCCCCGAAGCAAGCGGACCAGTCGGAGCATGACCTAGTGCAAGACAACCGGATTGAGACAGAGAAGGAGGGCAGGTGTTGGTAAGATTGCGATGGCAGTTCTTTGGTGCAACTAACACTGCATTTCAAGTTGCGCACCTGGCCAGCAGCGCAGGCGACTTGTCATCTGCAGCCGCCTTGGTGTACGTTGCCTCCTGCGCCTGCATGCCCCAATGCAGCGCACGCGTCACCCCGCAGCCCCCTTCTCGGAAGGACAGTGCAATACTGATAAAGTGTGACCGCCAGCACCAGCACTGCGACATGCCAATGGCGACGTGCGTGTGCACAGTGCTGCGCTTGCGCCGTCACATCTGCGCCAGGCACACCGTGGCCACGGCGGCGCCGGGTCCTGCAGCATCACCGCTACATACACTATATATGGTGTCTGTTCACTATTGACAGGTACCACCTGCGCGAGGCAGACGGCGGCCATGGCAGCGGTGGCGTCTGGCGCCAGGTCCAGCAGCCCCTGGAAGTCCAGCCGCAGCGGCACATTGGCGTGCAGGTAGTCGAAGATGCCCGCCGCCTCCTGCAGAATGTAAATCAAGCAAGTATGCCACTAAATTGTGAGCATTTTTTGATGAGTTTGCGTGCAGGTAGTCGAAGATGCCCGCCGCCTCCTGCGGAACGTGGATGAGGGATGTGCGTCATCAGCTGTTACGACTGCGCACAAGGTTGCCTTTGCATCCTATAGCTGAGTGGCATGATGTACTTTTTCCATACGCATGCATGCCAGTGAGCTGCAGATGGCCAGGCCATGCAGCTAGTGTGGTCGCGGAAGCGGTCATGCAGAACTTTCAGGGCTGAGCTCGCTGCAACTGTGTAGGCAACGGTACAACTGCAGAAACGAATGTGGAAACACTGCAGAAACGGCACCTGGTAGCGGCGCGCTGCGCACTTGCAGCCGGCGGCCGAGCTCAGGTCGGCCGCGGCGGCGTCGGCCGAGAAAGAAGATACAAAAACTAAGGCAGAATTAACTGCAGAAGCAGCACCTGGTATCGGCGCGCGACGCGCTTGCAGCTGGCGTCCGAGGCCAGGTCCGCCACGCGCCAGCGGCCACAAAAGATACAGAAACTAGGGTAGAATCAACTGCAGAAGCAGCACCTGATATCGGCGCGCGGCGCGCTTGCAGCCGGCGTCCGAGGCCAGGTCCGCTGCAGCAGCGTCAGCCGATAGCGCCGCTGCCAGATTGAACAGCACCGCCGCCTTCTCAAAGGCGACTGCGCTCCGCTCGGCGCGCTGATCTGCGTGGGGAAGGGTAAGCACTTGGCGGCCAGGGTGAGCAGCACAGCCGCCTTCTCAAAGGCGACTGCACTGTGCTTGGCGCGCTGATCTGCATGGGGATGGGCAATCACACATCGGCAAGCACTAGCTCCCGCTTTGCAAAGTTCAATGCAAAGCTCGAAGGGTTTGTTTGCATGCACACCGACCTGTGAAGGCATCGTTCCAGGCGAAGATCAGAGGCACGCCGCGACGCTCCTGGCCCACCGGCAGCGCCGCCTCCAGCGCCGACAGCAGCTTATAGTACCTGCAGGTTATTATTAGAATTGATAGCCAATCAATGCATGCACTGTTTCTGATGCGTATTGATCCAGTCGGTGGAGGGCGTGCCACATAGAGCAGGCATGCACATGCATGTGAGGGCTTGAGAAAACAGGATACGCCAGCTGAAAGACACCTGGACAGGCCGAAGAGCATGGCGTACCTGAGGACGTTGTCCTGAACCGTCTCGACGGTGCCGAGCGGCTCTGTCACAAAATCTCGCAGGCGGCCGGCCTCGGACACGACATTGGCCGCGCCAACGGACTGGTGAACGTGCGGGCCCGTGTTGCCCCTCAGATAGCCCGTGATGGCAGTGCTGATGTCCAGGCGGCCAGTCTTCTTCCGCGGCGCTGCCAGCATTGCCGCCATGACGCCGGCGCGCCTCTGCTTTCAGGGCCCGGCTGGCTGCAGTGCTCCACGCAGCCGTGTGAGCCCGTTCTTCCGAGTCGGCTGCTGTGGGCCGAGTCTAGGGGCAGAGTTTCCCTGTGCCGCGCGCCGCGGGCTGACTTTGGCGCCTCGCCAGCTCGCATGAACCCTGTTATCCCAAGGAGCGAGGCATGTTCACGCAAAGAATACGTGAGCGAAAAGTTCGAGACTGTGCCTGCTGTTCCTGGGATCTGGGGAATAGGTGGACATGCCCGTTGGAAAGGACGTGACACACAAGGCTACATGGCGAAACTCTTCACAATGTCTGCAGTGTGCAAGTCTGTGTGATCTGCGAGCGTCATACCCCAAACGTGCCGGCCAGTGTCGAAGGACGAGAAGTCAGCAGCGTCGTACTTGCTCGCTGGCGTTCAAAGAATCTGGCGCGTGCCAGCAGCGTTGCAAGGAGTCACTGCTTCTTTGGTGGTGCACATCATGAAACAATGCATCTGATGCACCGTGCCTCGGTCAAGACGAGCAGAAAACCTTCATCATCACGTGCAGCATGCTGCCATGCACGCAATACTGGTGCCAGAAAGCATTTGCGCCAGTTGCAAGACCTGCCGGGGATGCACTTACGTCAGAATAGCAAGCACTCGAAGCAGGGCTGGTGTTGCGCAGGTGGTGCACGTTACAAAGTTCAAGATTGTCTCACATCTCGATAGTGACCATCCCCGATCGACACTACCGCCGCGGCGCAGCACACTACATTGACCCCTCTTTCCTCCATTGCCGCCATGACCAGGCTGGAGAACGTGCAGACCGTGCAGGAGTTCGATGCCGCAGTCGCAAAGGGCGCAGCGGTGCGTCTCTGCTTGATGTAGACCTTTATTGAGTGTTGACTCGCGTTCTTTCTGGGAATGAAGCGAATGCCAGCGGCGAGATTGCCACGCCGTGTGCCCAACTTCCGTCGCATACCTCGCACACAAGCCGCCGTCTCACCTCCGGTGGGCGAGATGATGACAGACGCTCCTGCTCTTGGCAGGTGGTGCACTTCTGGGCGGCCTGGTGCGAGCCGTGCAAGCAAATGGACCAGGTGCTGTCGGCACTGGCAGGAGACTGTCCGCCATCGACCCGCTTTCTGCGGGTGCGCCCTGCACACTGATCGAGACGGCTGCTCAACTCACTGGCGCATCAAGCAATCCAGCACAGGCATGCTACTGTGGTACTGGCACTGCGAGTAGAGGCAACCTGACTAGACGTTCATTTTTAAATCTTCTCGTTGTGCAGGTCGAAGCAGAGGAGGTGGATGACCTTGCGGAGCGGTATGAGGTCTCGGCTGTGCCGCACTTCCTCATCTTCAAGGTGCCTGACCCATTCTCCTTCGCACCTGTTCCTTGAGAAGGTCGCTTGTCTCTCTACACAATTTACGCTGTCTGCCCTTGGCTTCATGCATGCGCTTCCAAGCGCGCGAGCGCTGGGGCCATGTCTTGCCTGACACTCTTGCAAATCTGCTGCAGGATGGGCAGGTGGCCGCTGCCGTGGAGGGCGCAGACGCCGCGGCGCTCACATCAGCAGTGACTGCGCAAGTCGGTGGCGGTGGCGGCCCAGTATACAGCGGCGCGTCCGCTGCAACCGTGGGCGCTCCCAGCGCGCAGCTAGCGCCGACGCCGGCGTCAAAGCAGCAGCCGCCGGCGGAAGCGCAGGTTGCACCTGAAACAGTGCTTATACACATGATGTTGGCCGGTGCATGACACACACCATGTTGTAGAGGCAAAAGTGAGGTCAGGATCTCGATTCCACATCCCAGCCACTGTGGCCTTGACTCACATATGGCAGCATTTGTATGGCTTTGTTCATGTCGCCAGGGCTCCATCCTGCACGCAAGCGGCGGCGACGCGGCGGCGGGCGGCAGCAAGGCGGCGCTGACGGCGCGCCTTGAGGCGCTGCTGAAGTCCGCGCCCATCCTCCTGTTCATGAAGGTGAGGGCAAAACATTGTTACCTGTCATCGGTGGTGACGCATGCAGGCAATGGAGGTCCAGAAGCTGAGTTAACCGCCGCTGACGGCACGCCTTGAGGCGCTGCTCTCAAGACTGCGCCCATCCCCCTGTTCTCGAACGCACGTGCATGAGGGCAGTTAAGGGGGGTTCCTGTCACCCACTGCTGGAGCCTGCGGTCAGTGGAGGTGCAGAACTGAAAGTGTTTGCGCATGGAGTTTGGGAGCTCAGCTGCTTTCCTGCTATTGTCTCCAAGAAAGGCGGCAGAAACACTCAACCCCACCACGCAGGGCTCGCCGGACGCGCCGCGGTGCGGCTTCAGCGCGCAGGTGGTGCAGGCGCTGCGGGCCACTGGCGCTGACTTCCAGCACTTCGACATCCTGCAGGACAATGCCATCCGGGAGGGCCTCAAGGCGCGTCCCGAAATGTTGAGGCCCTTTTGTTCGCAAGTGAATTGCCTGTACATGTACACCAGTGTGCAGGTGTGAGGTGCCTGTCTGCCAGCGCAGCCTGTGGCGCAAGCTCCTTCCATTTCGAGAACACTCGGTTATGGAAGTCTAACACAGCAGTAGCAACATGGCGTCGATCACACGCTGCGCAGGAGCACTCGGACTGGCCAACATACCCGCAGCTGTATGTCGACGGGGAGCTGCTCGGCGGCGCGGACATCGTGCTGGAGATGGCCGCCGACGGCGAGCTGAAGAAGGTGTCGCCCTTTGCCCTAAATCCTAAATGTGCTGACGCACGTGCAGTCCCTTCAAGGATCCAAGTGGTGCAACGTTGGCGTGATCAGTCCATCTAGGTCGGCAGCGCTGCGTCAGCAGCCTGCATGCTGTGGAGGCAGCATGCGTGCTGTACGTCATGTCAGCAAAACAATGACTCCGAGGACAACTTCGCTGATATCTCAATATCTGATTCAACTTCCCTTGCAGGCGCTGAGCCAGGCGGGCGGCGAGGCGCAGAATGGCGGCGACCTGCAGCAGCGGCTGGAGCAGCTGACAACGACAGCGCCCGTCATGCTGTTCATCAAGGTACGTCTTTGCAAGTAGTAATCCTTATAGTAAACCCATGCACATGGCTGACATTGTAGTTTACCATCAGGTTTACCCCAGTTGCCTGGATTGTTTTCTTACGGGAACAGCCAGCGTCACCTTCTGAGCCGACAAGCACGTTGTGACGAAGGCCAACATTGCCCTCCGTCCAACTTCTTTCCCCGTCAAATGCTCGAATTCTGCACAGGGCTCGCGCCAGCAGCCGTTCTGCCGCTTCAGCAAGGCGGCGGTGGCGGCGCTGCAGCAGACGGGCGTGCCCTTCGACACCTTCGACATCTTCACAGTGCGGCACAGCCACCATTTTGACGATGCGATTAAATGCGTACTTTCATGATGCATGCACATCCGCCGTAGAAAGCACAAAGGTGATGACCAGAGCATCTTGCGCATGTTGCAGCCCAATACTGCGCTCCCGCTGCAGGGCGCCATCCACATCCGATCGGATGGCAAACACCTGATGCTGCAGCAGCCAAGCATTCCCGTCCCATCGCTGCACGCTGACAGATAATGTTGTTCTGCCATACAGGATGACGAGGTGCGGGAGGGCCTCAAGAAGTACTCCGACTGGCCGACGTACCCGCAGCTGTACGTCAAGGGCGAGCTGCTGGGCGGCGCCGACATCATCCAGGAGATGGCGGCGTCCGGCGAGCTCAAGGAGGCGGTGGCCACCTGATGGCGGATGGGCGTGCTGTCGATGGCGGAGTGTGTTCAGATGACTCGCGAGACATACGTGCCGCGGCACGCCGGACTCGCGCAACGGTGCTGAGACGTTTGCAGTGCCACCGTAGGACAGCAGCTGTAAAGGCAGCGCTTGTGAAACTGCCCGGCTTCCGCATGCCGCTCAAAGCGCACCCACCTGCTGCGGTCGCTCGCAGCGGCTGCTCCTCACTGTGATCATCTCCAGCATGTGGCACAGCAGCACTGGCTCGACGACACCCAGCTGCGAAAGGGTTCCAACCTGACGTGAGCTGGAGCTGTTACACATGCCGCTGCTGGTGTTCCAGATGCATCTGCTTATCCTAGGGTTTAGCGCGCTGTCAACTTTCAACGTTGCGCGTTGGCCCGATTCATAACGTGACGTCCGCTTGCACCGCTGAGTCTAGCACCGCAGCCCGCCTCCCAGCCCCTCGTGCATCAATCTAGAAGCCTTCTACAGCGGCAGAGCAGCGCGCGCGCCCGCCTCAGGTGCGACCTTGACTCGCCAATGGTCCGCGAACCTCCTCCGAATTTTGCGTAGCCTCGGCGGAACGTCCGCGTCGGAGCACAGCAAATTAAAGCAATCCGTGACATCATCCGCCTAGCAGCGCTTCGGCCCGCCAGCCGGCTGGCACAGGGAAAGGGACGCTGGCTAGCAGCTTGGCAATTACCTGAGGGTCCACTGGGCCAGGTGCTGCAGCAGCTTGCCACGGAGCAGTGCGGGGACAGTTTAGTGGTGGTTGGATGCATCACGGACGACTGTATGGGCTTGCGCAAGAGTGGCAGCGGCCTGCTGCACATAACCACACAGCAAGACCTTTTGTTGGTGTGTTGTAAGGCTTGGCACTCGTCACCTCGACTGGGTCCTGCAGCTATCCTCTGCACAGTTGATGGAAGTCTTGCGCAGCCTGTGAGCGATGTGTGTATTGCTGCGCTGCTCCGAAGTGGCTGACGCGTTAGTTAAGGTCCATACCAAGTGACGTGCAGCAGTTCCCAGCCGGCTGGCAGCCACCTTTGCCCACGGCTCTTGCAGAGCCCCTGACAGCTATCCGAAGAGCCTCAGCAACAGATCTGGCTTGAAGGCTCTTGTCCCAGCGCTTCGAGGGCCTCCAGGTTGGGCTGACGTATGACATCCCAACTTCTGCCGTGCACCCACCTGACCTCGTTGTACGTGTGTCTATGTGCAGATTCCGGCACAGACAGCAGGGCCCAAACCAGCTCGGATCGATTGCCAGCATGGACTCTAACACGCAGAAGGAGTCGCCGATGCCAGTGCTCTGCGCAGCGGGCTGCGGCTTCTTTGCGTGCGTGCACTTTCTCCTTGCCTGCCTACTATGCTTCCTTAATAACTATCGTATTGGCGTTCTGGCTGAGCATTGCAAGCAGCGCAGTCACGTCCTTGCAGGATGTTGCAGCAAGTCAGTATCTTGTGCTGTATTGCCCAGGATGTTGCAGTGTACACCAAATCCCTGAGTCTTTTGCCTGTGCTTGTGCTAAATATGCATGCACTTTGCATGCAAGCATTGAGCTCACAGTAAGCACGTGTCTGTCTGCCTGCAGCAACCCGCACCTCGACAACCTGTGCTCCAAGTGCAACCGGGAGCGCCAGGCATCAGAGGCCACAGCCAACGCGATCGCCTCCACAGCGGCGCCCGCAATCGCGTCCGCCCAGGCCGCCGCCGCCGCCCCAGCGCAGCCGCCCGTTTCGCAGCCGCAGCAGACCAGCGAGGCGTCAGCGCCAGCGCTCCCGCAGCAGAGCCCGACACTGCCGGCCATCAAGCCAGCGCCGTCGACGGCGGCCGGCGGCAGCTCGGCAGCCGCTGCAGAAGCGCAGCAATCGCTGTCGCCCAAGGTGCTGGAGGCGGTAACCGCTGCAGCGGCGGCCGCGGCGGCGAGCGACTTTGGCAGCCCGCAGCAGCAGGAGCAGCAGGCGTCCGCAGCGGCGGCGGAGGAGGCAGCTGGGGAGGAGGGGCCGCCGCGCCGCGTGCAGCGCAACACCAATCGCTGCTTCAGCTGCAACAAGAAGGTACATTTAAGTTCTTCATGTGTGCCTCCGGAGCATAACCTGCCGAGCCCTTGAGCTAGTAAGGCGAAGTGCATGTGGCACTGTGCAGGATACTGTGTGACTGTACCTCTCTATGGGCTTGCTGACGTGTCTGTTGATGCGCATGCAGGTTGGGCTGACCGGCTTCAAGTGTCGCTGCGGCTTCATCTTCTGCGGCCCGCACCGCCTGGCAGAGGCCCACCAGTGCGACTTCGACTGGAAGGCTACCGGTGAGCCGCCAGTCGACCCGTCTGGCATCTGTGCACCCTCTGCATGCGCCTGCAAGTGGTGTGGGAAAGCTGCTGACTACTTCCAAGTGCTGATGCCAGTGTTATCCTGCTTTTGAGGTCGTCAACTCACCCTGCCCCCGATTTGCGTGCAGGTCGCGAGCAGCTCGCCCAGAACAACCCGCTGGTGACTGCGGATCGCGTCACCCGCTTCTGAGTGAAGCGTCGGGGCGCAGCCGCGGGCAGTGGCGGCGACTGAAGCGCGGACATGACAGGCTGGGCTGCAAGCACCAGCGTCCTGGGGACTACAAACTTGCAGCAATGCCCCAGCCTCACCGGTGCCGATGTGGCACAGGACGGATGGCAGACATATGATGTCGTGGTTGTTGTGGTGTGACCGTGCAGCAAACGGTCGTCTGCCGCCGCCTCTGTCTGGAGTGCATGGCAGGTTCTGCCGGATGGTCTTCTTTGCTTTCATCGCCCTGCCCTCGGGGTCTGTCTCTTAGATGTAGGTGGGTGAAGGAAGTGGGTGCACAGCAGCAATGTATCATCATTGTCTTGGATGAAGACGTGCAAAGGTGCATGCGGGGGACGTTCGTAAGTTCCTGTGGTCGACGTTCTACAAACCCGCCATGCCCTCATCTTTCTCTACCTGCCAATCGGCACCAGAGCTGCTTTCATCGGCACTTGTCCTCATGAAAGCCCAAAAGTCATCCATTAGACACATGCGCTGCAACACTTGTTCTCTGAGCAGAGCAAGCGACTTCTATAACATCTGCGTTTTGGGTAAGATGGCTGCTTTGACAAAAGATTGGCTTGCCACAACCAATTTTCATGCTGCCACCAGCTGGTCATTGGCGCACATCGGTGTGGCAAGCCAACCTCTTGTCCAAACAGCTGGCATTGCGCCTCCGCAGCACTGTGTGCCGCACCTCACCATCCCCAAACCGTCACTCTGGACCAATGTCCAGCGTCAGCGCCTCGCCGCGGCACACGACGCGTGACGCAAAGCAAATGATGCGAGGCTGCCCGTAGCGCTGCCGCACCTCAAACGCACGCACGTTGGCCTTTTCCGAACAGTGCAGCATGAACCTGCGCAATGCACATTGGATCGCTCTGCTGCGTGGCGTTTCCCAAATTGATTTGTGTGGCGCAACCTAAATGCAGGTCCCAGCAGATTCACTTGCATGCTCCATCGTGCCCAGGCAGTCACTCTTGGCAGACGAGCTGATAAGGAACAGAAGTGCAACTAGCACTGCTCACTTGGCGGCGTTGCCGACTTTGCGGGCGTCGATGCCAGCGGCGGCCGTGCCATATCTGCCTGCTGCCAGCCGCACGCGCTGCGGCACCAGCTCGAAGATGCAGCAGCGCTCGCCAGCAGCGGCGGCAGCCGCTGCCGCCTCCTCCACCTCGTCTCGCGTGGCAAGGTACTCCCCTGCAGAAAGCACAGTCGATCTGAAATTCAGCGCCGCTGTTTCCACATCCCAGGTGTGGTGATTTCTGCCCGGCCGCTGTCTGGTGCCAGGCATGCTGCCGGCCGCGAACCACCCTCATGCTTCTCACATTGCCAAGTGGCTATACGAGACCCTAAAACAAAAACGTTTGCATGGTGGCCTGTGAGTTGAAATGATGGCTGACAGATGCGAGTAGCCCACCGCTAAATTCACAGATGCAACTGCCGGCGGCAATGTCCGCCACCGCCACGACCTCCATGCTAGGCGCGGCAGCAGCAGCTTCCTTGCCGCTGCAGCGCCGCACATGAAGGGGAAACTGGGCGCCGGCCTGGCAGCTCGCCTCCTGTTGCGATGTTGACAAACATCCTTTCACCTCGCCAGTTCACAAAGAAAGCTTGCCAGGCCTGACGCAGCCATGGCAAGCAGCCTGTTGAACCATTCAGAGCAGTTGATCAGTTTCAGGGCACAGCTAAACAGTGTGAAAAAGTAGGGTTGACGCCGGATTTGTTGCACACCAGCATCGTTGCGTGTAAGCTGCCAGGCGGGTCCATGCCGCCCCAGAACGGCGGCGCCAGGTCCACTGCGAACAGGCCCGGCTCGCAGCCTTCCAGGCTGGCAAAGTGGTTCGTCCCCTGCAAAGGTCCAAGTCGGTGAGGACCTTCCAGTGAAGAGACGTTTCCAGGGTGCACAGACTTTGAGACGCATCCTTCCAGTGCATGGTGCTGATGACTGCCAATGCAAGATTGTTACAACATCCTCGACGCGCACCCTGTAGGTCCAGCCGTCGATGGGCGAGTCCAGGTACACATTCGCCTCGGGATGTTGCGCGGCCGGCAGCGCCTGCAGGGTGGGCAGCGTAACCAGCTGCGCGGCGGCGTCGGTCGCTGGCTGGCGCCGCTCCCACGGCAGCAGGCGGGCGCCGGCGTCTTCCTCACCTGCGCAGGTCCCACATTGTAAGGTGGTGAAGCGAGTTTGTTGGCCTGGAACGCCGTACATGTCCCGCACACCTGCAGCTTCAGCATCTTGGTGACATCCATGCACTTCCAGCTGCGTGCTGCCGCAGCTACTACTGCTGCTGCCGGAAGTCACGCGTCATTTGTGGAGCAGCACAGCCCCGCTTGACAGCACCTGCTGCGGTGGCTGCCTGCTGGGCCTGCTTCTCGCGGACAGCACCTGCTGTCCGCGCCGCTCCGCGATGATGATGCCGGGCAAGTCCGGCCGCAGTAGCACCTCGGGCAGGCCGCGGGGGACGCTCAGGTAGAAGCTGTCGCTGCTGCCGGGCTGCGGGCACATGTGCGCATCGCGAAGCTCGCCCGAGGGCAGCAGCTCACAGCTGTACCAGGTGCTGGGCGGCGCACTGCCGCGCAGCGCCGTTTCCAAATCCTTCGTCAGGTCAATTGCATGCTTGCTGATGCACTCTCGCGGAATGCTGAAGCTTGCACTCGCCATTGCGGGTTGAAGTCGAGCTGCGCGGAGAAGAGTCGCAGAGCTATCGCTGTGTCTCTCGGAACTCAACTGTGGTTGCTAGTACTAGTAACCAAATGCAGCAAGCTTCATCAAGCTGCAGAAGTGACACCAAACACGATCATCATTTCAGAATGCCGTGCTGCGCGTGCTGCGGCGACCCGGCCTACCTTTGAAAGCGTCAGCAGTGATGATGACAATGCTGATGCGCCCTGCGGTCCCCAGTCCTCCAACCCGGCGGCGGCGGCGACGTGCCACTTGGAGGATGCCTCATGTCATCTTACAAAATCCGTGACAAAGTCCATAGGCCTACACGCAGGCTTCACAATGAGCAGACAGTATCATCGAGGCTCGAACGTTGCATGGAGTATCGATTCACATACGTCAACAAGATGCTCCCGTCTATGTCCAGCACACACAGCACATCCGTGTCGGGGCGGCTTGCCGGCGGCAGCACCCACGCAGACGCGCTCTGGGATCGACGCGATGGCGTTCACAGCAGGGTTGCTCCAGGGGTCGTCGTCGTCTCGCCGCAGTCCCAGGATACGCAGCTCGTGCTCCTTGGTGAAATTGGCGGTGTCGTCTCCGCCCTCATCGTCTGTCAGCGTAAGCGGCGGGTTGAACGAGAACTCCACCTTGACCATGTCCTCCACTTGCGCAGGCAAATCTGCCAGCCTGTGCAGGCAACAAGAGGTGACTTTGACAGCACGTTTTGATGGTCCCGATAACGTGAAAGCATGACCTGTGACGGACATGGGCTGCAGGCACAAGCGACAATTGCGTGAACGGGCAGCGCCACACCAAAGCCTATCAGGCACATGCACAGCATGCGGCAGTGGCAGGGGTGCGCACTCGTTGCGCTTGAGGTCCACAGATTTACAGCTGCGGCAGCCGGGCGATCTCCGGCAGGAATGTCAGCTCTTTGCGGTCGAGGCGCAGCGTAGTCAGCGACGCCGCTGCCGTCATTTCGGCAAGCGTCGCCTCGAGCATCGCGGCGTTACTGTGGCAGATGCGCATCCTGGAGGCACGTCAGTCTGCTTGCCGCCTGCAGGTCATCCGGTGCGGGCCGCGCCTGGTCTAGCAGCAGCGAAGTCAGCGAGACCATGTTGAACACGCAGGCCGGCAGTTGCGCGGTGCTGATCCGCATGTCGGCCAGCTTAATGCAGCAGCTGAGCTGCGCAGGCAGCTGCAGCCTCGGCGGCTCCGCCACCGCTTTTGCGCTGAGCACTTCAAGGTAGCGCAGGCCACGCATAAGGCTGATCGAGGCAGGTATCTCGGTGACGCCGCAATTCTGAAACGTCCCGTTTTTGTCAGCCCCGTCAGCTTGCAAAGCCGAGAGGGAAGGTTACCAAATGCCATGTGACCGCTCTGCTTCTGCACGCCAGTGCTGAGGGTCTGCAGTTTGGTGGCCCTGAGCAGCGCCGCCGGCAGGCCACATGGTGCCACACTGCGCACGGCTCCTGCAACATCACGACATCGAGCTGCTCTCAGTCAAGCATGCAAAGGAGGCTCCCGCAGCAACTGAAAACTTCCATGCGTCCAGGCATCTCCATACGAGCACAACGAAAGGTCACCAGGCGAGCTGCAGTGCATCACCTGGGTCAAAGCCCCACGACAGGTCCTTCAGGGAAGCCACCCTGCAGCACTGCATCCAGCTGCATGTCTGTCACGGGAAGGGGCATGCCGTTGAGGCTCAGAATCATGAGCTGGCGCAGCAGGCGGCAGTGCAAGAAGCCCTCCATGCTGAAGTCGGCGCTCACGGTCAAACTGCGGAGGTTGGGCGCGCCAGCTAGCAAGGCCAGTAGGGTGCTGTCAGGCTGGCCTGCGGCGTTCACCTACAGCATGTGCCAGATCTCATCGACAGCGCCGTTGCATGGCCGAAGCTTAGACACAAGAACGCAAGGTGTTGGAACAATGAGTGCGGTATTGGATGTGGCAAAGGCACCAGCCGCTGCTCGTTGAACCTACCTTGCCGTTGATTGTCACGTCCTGGACTGCCGGCAGGCGCCGTTGGAGGAAAGACGCACGCTGTAGCATTCGAGTCGTATCTTCAGAGTTCTAGCATTGAAATCTCCCATAGCTGACCGCTGGGTTCTTCAAGCCGCTGCAGCCACTTCTTGCACACCTGCGACGCCGTCAGCCTGCGACCGCATTTGCATTCCATCAAGTGCGTGACCGCAGGTCGAGGCAAACCCAAGCTCAGCGCATCGCTGACGCATCAAGAGCGAGACGCTGTTCATGCATGGCACGCACCTTTTTAGCAGCATCGACATGCAGAACGTGCGCATTAATAGCTCGTCTCCCAAGCTGTCTACCGTCGCAACGGGCTCATCGCTGCTTGTGGCGGCCTCGTTTGATGCTGATCTGGTCTTCCTTTGAGGCATGTCTGCAGAAGCTCTGGCGAAGTCTGAGGAGCACTTGCAGATGGCCGAGTGCAGCACTGATCGTGGATTTGCAACAATCACGCGCTCTGGTGTGCGGAGGACGGTAATGCAAGCAGAGCAACGAGCGAGAGCACCAATGCACGGAGATTGTGGCACTCTCCATTCTGGATCTGAATGTTGAGGGCATGGAGGTCACTGACCATCGGGGCGGATGCCAATATTGTACATGCAGCGTCGCCTGTGAGCCTCCTGCTTTTGAAAAGGCGTGCAGCAAGCAAGCCTGAGACGTCTTCTGGTGTCCCACAATGGACCACTACGCGACGCCGCCCATTCAACCGCCAGTTGCGGCTCTGTTGCCAGCAGCTCGCAGTAAAGTCCTCGAATCACCTAGATACACCAGGTCATGTCCTGAACGTTCCCAAGCGGTTTTTGCAAGAAACAGGAGGCCCGCTCCCGCTGTCTGCTTGGCTATTGCTCGCCGAAGCCTGCGCATCTCGCGGCCATCAGATGCCAACCTCTTCCGCGACCTCCGTCACGTCATCTTCTGCCGGCGTGATCTCGGCGCTGGCCGCCAAGTGCGCCGGCCTTTCGGCGCCGGCCGCCGACACAGCACTGTCGCCCGCATCCCGCTCCTCGCTCGCATCCTCCGCGGCTGGCGCCGCACCCTCAGAAGCAGACCCGGCGGAAGCGGCAGCGGCAGGCGGCGTGGCGGGCACCGGCGTGTCTCCCGGCACCAGCGGCTGCGCGGCCTCGTCGGTGTTTCGCTCCGGGGTGGCCAGGAAGGGCCCCGGGCTGGGCGCCACCGGCGGCAATTGGGCGCCCACGTCGACGCCGGCAGTGGGCTGCTGCGACGCCGCGACCGCAGGGCTGTCGGCTGCCGCCGGCTGCGCCGTCTGCGGCACGGCCGCGGCGGGGCGGCGGCGCGGCAGCGGCACGCTGGGCTGCGGTACTGGCGGCGGCCGCCACGGCGCAGCCTGAACCCACAGAGAACAACCGGCTCAGGCGGAGAACATTGCAGGAAAACGCGGCTCGTTCCTGGCAGTGTATGTGCATGACCACGGCTCGTTACAGCAGAATGAAAGTCATACACCAATGCACTGATGTCATCTGTATATATTGGCATCGTCACAGCCGTTGCCAATCCCGAAGCATGGCACACCTCCTCGGCGCCGGCCTCGGACACGGAAGATGCGACAGACGACGCGCGGCCGGCCGGCGCCTGCTGCTGCCAGGGCATGGCGGCCGCGGCCGCCGGAGCCTGCTGCGCAAAGGCCGGCGGCGTGTCCTGCGGCTGCGACTGCGGGCGTTCCCACGGCTGCGGGCAGGAGGTAGGAAAGGGTGTCAGAACCTTTTGCCATGTGATGTTGCTGCTGCTGCTGGGCCAGCTGTTCATGATCGACCAGGAGACGGTCGAGCTGCCCCTGGCAGGCAGCTGCCAACATCTGTCAACCTTGAAAGGTCCTGACATGTGCTCACCAGTCCACACCTTCAGCAGTCACCTGGCTGTGTCAAGATCCCTAAGCCAAATGACAGAACAAGCGCCCTCAGCGGCCAGAGAATCTACAGAGATGCGACACCTTGGCGAGGCGGGCGGCGGGGTTTGACGGCCGGCCCCACAGGTCCAGGTCCCCCGGCGCCGCACCTCTTGCATGCGGGTCAGGGGAAGACGCCCGCCCCGGCGGCCCTGGCGGCGCGCCTACAGGGGGGCAGGGAACCACAGCCTTTCAGGTTTGGAGGATCTTCAAAGGAAAGAACGTAGAGTGGGTCACACTTTGGGGCGGGGCGGCAGGCGCGAGGCGCTGGGCGGCGCCGCGGGATCCGGCGGCGTGTCCACGATGTCGGTGCGGATGCCGGGCGGCGTGACGCCCGCCGCCAGCATCTCCAGTATGTCGTCGCGGCTCAGCTTCTTGCCCGCCTCCTGGGGCGTGCTGTCTGGGCTGGCGTCTGAGCAGACGGGCAGGCATGTGAGATGTGAGGTATTGTAGGGCAGCGGCATGCTCCCCAAGTTGCCAATTTCAGGCAGGGAAGGTGGATGCGGCTGCAGTGCTCGTGGACTTGCGAAATGTCTGTGCATGCATCCATTCCTGCGCCAGTGTTCTTTCACTAGAACACGCTCCACACGGCCAGGTCTCTGATGATCAACACCGGGCCTTTCAAGCCTGAATGAATGCACACCTCCGGCGGGCGCCGCAAAGGACGGTCGGCCATTGTGTGCGGACGCGCCATTCATCACCAGCCTGTCATTCGCGCCGCCAAAGTCGCCGTTGTCGCCGTCGCCGCCGTCCTGCGCGTGGCCGCGCCCTGCGGCGCCAAATGCAGCAGGTGAGCATATTTGCGAATTCAGAAAAGGAAATAGCAAATGATAAACGAGCAGTGTGTTTTGACACGCTTTCTACAGGCACCACCATTTTGCATCTCACATGCCTTCCCGGGCACATGTGTGACCTGGCCACATTACATGTGCTAGGTGGGCATGGCGCCACAGAATAACGGCCCTCTAAATCAGACGTCTGAAGTTGCTGTGTGCATGAAGCAAGGTCGTGCAGGAGACAGGGTCGGACTGTAATACAAGGGCGCCCCTGCGCGTCCTTACAAGGGCGGGGCAATAATCGCAAGTGAAGTCCTTCGACGCAGTTGGGAGAGACCTTTCAACGCAATCTCAGGGCGCACCTTTGGAGGGGCTAGGCGATGCGACACTGTTGCGCTGCGGCGTGCCGTAGGTGGAAGATGCTGGCGAGTCAGTTGGCGCCGGGGTCGTCGCGCTGAGCCTGCAAATGGCATATGACGTGGTCATTGAGCTGCCATGCGCAACGAGAAGGGTTGCATGCGCTAGTTTGACAAGGGGGCAAGGCAAGAACACCAAGCCGCGCTCGTCGACTCGAAGCAGGCGCGTGGCTCAGTCCAGGCACTATCATTGCGGCTATCCTTGATGGACTTTAAAACGGCGCACAGCTCGGCGTACAGGTCGAGAGCGCATGTCCGCGTGCAGCTCCCGACAGGGGATTCGCAAGTCTAATGTGCAAACTTGGACAAAACACGAGGTCAAAGGGCTCACTCATTGATGCTCTCCACAAAGGCGCGCAGTTCGGCGCGCAGGTCGGAGCGCACGTCGGCGCGCAGCTCCGCGCGTAGCTTGGCGGTGTCCATTGCCGGCGGCGCCGCTGCCGCTTCCGCCTTCCGGCCCTCCTGCAGCTCGCGCACCGCCGCCTGCAGCGCCGCCATCGTCGCCTTCATCTCCTCTGTCTGCGCCTGCGCAGGTCACAGGAGTCTTTTTGGATGTTGACCGATGTTTTGCTTCATCGCCTCCAGCTGCGCCTGCGCATTGCGCGATAATCTTGAACACGTTAACCTGTCCGGTAGGTGCCACCTCAAGCTTCCACAGGATGAAGCGTCGGCAGCGGTGCAGAGTGCGACGCAAGACTTGCAACCCTGGTCAGCTCTGCGGCCCTGCAGCCAGCTGGGCCGCTGCGGGAGGAGAGCCCGCATGTGAGTTGCACAACCGGAGAGATCACAACCAGTGAACAGCACGCACCCGAATGGCGTCGGCAAGCGCATTGGCAGTGCCCTGCTCCTGCGCCGACAGCCCGCCTTCTCCCTTTTCTGTGACAGCTTTGCTCTTGTCCTTGCGGGCGGTGTTCCAGCGGTCGTAGTACTCGCGCGCGTAAGGCAGCAGCAGCCGATGCAGCCCGTAGCCGCCCGCCGCCACCACCGTCAGCCCCAGCACCACCTACGATACAGTGACAACTGCGCTTGAGGTTGATTCAAGATGCGGTGGAAAGCTGGACTGGGGCTGTGAACCTTTGGCAGTTGTGAAGCAGCAGCGGCCCGTGCAGCCCGTAGCCACCGTCAGCCCCAGCACCACCTACGATACAGTGACAACTGCGCTTTTCAGGTGCCTGCTCAGTATAATCGAGAGGCTGGGGACCATCGGGGAATTCGGTACCGGCACACGGAAGCACAGTTGGCGCAGCCCGTAGCCGCCCGCGGCAACCACTGTCAGACCCAGCACCACTGCCAAGCTCAGTCTCGGGAAAGCAAAAGATGCAAGGCGTGAATAATGTTTGCAGTCGCATGGCAGCAGCACCCAGCGCAGGCTGTACCCGCCTGCGCAGCACCAGGCGCAGCACCACCTGAGTGCTGTAGATTGTCAAAGCTTCAGAGAGTCAAGTTCCGACCAGCAGAGCTTATGACTCTTTCGGACTCCGGGCCACGGTGGATGGAGCTGCAGGGGAGCAGCCGTTCATCACGAGGCGGCGGCTGGCACTGCAGGCCATGCCGCCGCCTGCAGATGCGGCCACCAGACTCAGCAGCACCTATCAGACCGATCTTCAAGAGTTCCTTTATGCTGTTTCAGAACAGCAGATTCTGTCATGGAGCTGTACATTCAGCGCCACATATGTGAGCGCCAGGACCAACAGCAACTGGGTTCAGCTCAAATGCGCACCGAGGTCCAGCGGGGGCCGTGCGGCGGGCCCGCCACTTGCAGCTGCTGCGCCGGCAGCGTCATGAGCTGGCCGCCCTGCGGCTGCCCCTGCTGCTGCTGACCGTACGGCTGCTGCGGGTACCCGCCCTGCTGCGGCTGCTGCTGTGCCGGCTGCGCATACACCTGCTGCGCTGGCAGGTACGCCTGCAGCACATGAAACACAAAGCTTCAGTTCATGGTAGCTTTGCATTCCTGTCTCATGCTCGGATCTTTGCGTGACGGGCGTACCAAGAACAAGCATCAACCAGAAGCTGAGAAAGCTGCATTCCACATGTTGTGGTGACGCGTCTTTCCACAGCTGCCACATGCACACCCAAATGCGCCAGAGCAGCATCTCTGATGCGCTATTTGGCTCAAGGAAGGGCACGGGTGCGCATCGCGCACCTGCTGCTGGCCGGGCTGCGACGGAGGCGCAAAGGGGCTGGAGCCAGCGGCCGGGGCGGGCGCCGGCGCGGGGGCGGCCGCGGGCACGGCGGCCGGCACGCGGCGAAACCCCTCGTCGATCTCCGCGGCCGTCAGGCCTTTCTTGATGAGGAAGCTGCGCTTGGCCTCGGTCGTCGCCGCCGCCACCTGAACAAGCAGCTGGCGAAGACTTCGATGATGTCGCTCACAAGGGTGATTCTTGTGGCATCTTGAGCAGGTTGCAGCTGCTTGACTTCGGGTCGCCTTCATCACGTGCTGTCATCTGTCCAGGTCACCAGAGGCGGCACTACACTCGTGCTGCATTCCACAACGGAGGCTTCCTCGCAGCGCAGCCACTGGGCCGGTGAGTGCGTATGCCTGCCAGCTTCGTCATTGCCGATGCAATCCTATGTGTTGCGCACCTTGGGGTTGGACAGGAAGGCCACGGCGTTGGCGACTTGGTCCTCCCGCACCGGAAGCTCCACGACTGGGGCGGCATTGTTAACTGCCGAACTGAGCGTATTGTCTGTCGCCGCCTGGTCCAGCTCAGCCGCTGCCGCCGTCGCGTCGATCGCCATGGCCGAGCACTTACATGCTCTGCCGGGTCAGGGGCTCGCTGCTAGCTGCAGCCAACGGCGTAGGGATGACCCGACGCTGTAAAGAAAGAAGGACACGATCGCAGTTGATGACGGCCTGGACGCTGTGCTGTCGGTTCGCTAGAAGTCTTCAACGTGTCATTGTATCACCAGAGAAAGCTAAGGCACTGTGCGAGTAGGTTGAGATTTCGAGCATGTCTCGAAGGGCCATTCGTTGCCGATGCATACAGCTGCGCATCCGTCACTCTACTCTACTAGAGTGAGAGTGCTCAACTCTTGTTGTATGCCGTGTGAAATGAATCCTTCGACACAATGCACCGCGTATTGAAGTCGCGACTGCAGTCGTGTTCCAGGGATCGTGTTCCACAAGGGCAAGGGATGTTCACCTTTGGACGCCAGTTGTGTCCAACGAAACGAGCGAGCTGCGTCCTCTGCGACGTACCTTCACGCTATTCTTCAGCTGCTCTTTGCAAAGAATCTCAATGAGGCGATGACGCGGACTGCTGCCAAAAGTGTCTTGTGCTTCAGGGTTTAAAAACGACACCCGACTTGCCAAAAACCTGCACACCGCTGAAAGACAATTTTCTAGCTCGTACAATGTGCTGATTAGTGCACGTAGGCAGCAATGTGTGCCGAGCTGCATTTGCCCGCCGCATCCTGGCGACCTGTGCAGTGGAACTGACGGCCCAAGCGGCGCCGGAGCGCCGGAGCCCGATGCACTGCCACTGGCCGTGGCACGGCGACCCCTTGTTCGTCGGAAGCACTGCGGTTGCGTCCAGCACCTCCGCAAGGGCTGCGGCCGTATCCGCGATGCGAAGCGGCCACAAGATTACTGCGCCGGCATCGGCTGGTACGGTCGCGACGGCGGCATGCCTGCAGAAAATAGGGATTCACAATTCAAAGCAATTGGGAGGCCTGGCAACGCACACCATCAGCAGTCTGCTCCAGGTGGCACAATTCACTTGCAAACGGGTGGGGCTATGCGCGAGCTGTGCAACTCCAGGTCGGCAGCCTCTTCGGGAGCAGAGCCGGCTGCACGTCCGCATCACAGATGGACCGCGCACCCGGGGGTGGGCGGAACTGCTGTGGCGGCGGCATCCCCGGCGGCGGCATCCCCGGCCGGTACTGCGGCGGCATGCCATACTGCGGCATGCCGGGAGGCGGCATCCCCGGCGGCGGCCGGCTCTGCGGCGGCATGCCGTACTGCGGCGGCATGCCCGGCGGCGGCCTCGCCATGCCCGGCGGCGGCATGCCCAGCCCGGGCTGTCTCAGCGACACAAAGTTGTCAGCTGTGTTTGGGCACATGTGTGAGACGTGATGCAAGATGCGCGACTGGCTCACCAATTTCAGCGTTTGGAAAAGCGCTGACGTCAAGTGTGCGATGCGGCCATACAGATGAGATAGACAATAAAATGTAAGCTTGCAAGCGCACAATATCAGTCAAAAAGTCCAGTCCACTAGGAGCGCACCAGCGGCATTGCCGGCCTCGCATGCTGCACAAACTGCATGATCTTGTCGTCGATCAGGCTCTGCGTCTGCGCCTCCTCGAATTGCATGTAGTAGTTCCGCACATTGGCCTGCACATTGCAGAATGTGTCAGCCCACATTCCGTGCAAATGAGGTACCACACATAGATCCAGGAGTGCGGCAAGGACCAGGACTGGGAAGGGCAGTGCACCTTGTGCTTGAAGCCCGAGTTGTGCTGCTTCCTCACCACCGGCTGCGCGCAACACAGCAGTGAAGGTGAATGGTCTAAATTCGCAGACGGACAACTTGTGACACGCGCAGCTGAAGGGAGAATTCTCTTGTGCTCTTCTCGTGGGTGCACACAAGGTGCACACGACTCGTGACTTACGCTGTCGTGGGTCAGGTACGTGTCACCTGCGTGCAGCATCAAGCAGCAAGTCAGCGGTGGCTTTGGAACGGCGCGGACAAGCCGCAGTGGGCATGGCGACACAAATTGCTGTACTGAGCAGCAATACCATCTCAACTCACAGTAGTCACAGTAGTAACGCGGCATGCCGATGAAGCGCCCGCCACGGCCGGCTATGGCCACACGCTGCTGCAGCAATCAGTCTTTTGATGTCGACCCGAGTTTCTGCAGATGAGGGGCAGCCCGGCGCCTTCGTGGCCTCAGTACATCTTGCAGAAGCTAAAAAACGGGTTCAGCTAGTTGTGGCGCTGGCTCCGTAGCAAGGCGTCTCGAAGTGTTGCTGAAAATGTGATGTGCCAGTCACAAGACACTACAGGCGGGGCGGCGCGGGTGGGACCGATCTGATGACAGCTACACTCAAATAAGCAGCGCAAGGAGACTTCAAGTGTGCAAGCCGGAAGCGGCAAACTGCAGTGCTGCTCGATTTTCGAGCAGGGTTTTGACGTCATCATGATGTGGCCATCCAAATGTCCGAGATCAACCTGCGCGCTTGGCATCTCGCCCGGCAAACTCCACCGGTCGCTGGCAATGCATCGCTCGATTCCTGGAAACTACACCTGGCCGGTCTGCTATCGGCGGCGGCGACCAGAAGCAGGTGCTTCCTTCGGAGGTTCCAACGTCCCGGCGCTTCAGCGCAACAGGCTGTCTCGCAGAAGGGGTGTGTCAGAAACGGGACAGTTGAGGTCCAGCAGATTTTGAGAGTGGCGGAGCGGGCAGGCTTGCAACGCTGCACGCGTGGACGCGGTTTCGCATCAGTTCAGGGATACAGCTGCCTGTGTTGGGCTGGTGCATGGCAGATTGCGCAGTTTCTCAGTCAGTTAACACGTGCGCAAGTTATGCTCGAATGACAGGCGTTAGCAAGCTGCGATCACGAAGCACCGGCGCAGCGGCAGACTTTCGGCTGTCTGTCGGACGCACTTAGGGTTACCGGTGCTTTCTGGCATGAACATCTGCGTATGCCAGTGAGGAGGGCTCAGAATGCTGCAGCTAGGCACTGATGCCTAGGCGACTCCGTGGTGAGCTTGTAATGGTCGGGTTGTGTGCCAAAGTGCACGGTGCCAGTCGAGGTGCAAGAAACGCACGGGGCCTGACGCGTCGGCAGCAAACGAGCACGACGGCAGCAACGCTTTCTCAGAGGACTTGGAAATACCAGTTGGTACATAAGGCAAGCGGCAGCTCAGAACCTCCTGTGTTTAGCAGGGGTGTTGATAGCGAATCTGCCGCACTGTCGCTGACGGCGGCGGCGTTACCGGGTACTGCCGGCTCAGCCGAGCAGCAAACCGGTCAAGAGAGATCGTGAATCGTGCTGTAGATGATCAATAAACATACTGGCTGCTTCATACCATAACATTTTCACGGCTTCACTACCAGTCAACATGGCCGCGATTCGGTTGGCAGGCAGGCGCAACATGCCATGAATGAAAATGAACCATGCTGGCGTGAGTATGAGGATCTATTAACGTTGCTTCTGAAATGATCAGATATCAATCATCATTATCAATCAGGCAGCCATGGCGGACGAAGAGGCGCACCTGGAGTCGCTGCCGCTGATAGGCGCCAAGGCGGACGCATGGAACCTGCGCGGCAGCTTTTCGGCGCCGGTCGGCGCCCTCGCTGCGGCGCTGCTGGTGCTGTTCAACATCTTCGTGGAGTACACCACATCGCGAGCCAGTGACACAGCCGTGACGCAGCACTACATGTGGTGAGTGCCCTGCGCCGTGTCTTCTGCCAACTTGGCTTTTGAAAAGCCGCGACCGATTTGGAGCGAGGTGGGGTTTTTGCATGGATGCATGTACGCTTCCGTCATGCCTCGGCTGTAAGTCTCCTACCTGAGATCTGCAGGTACATTCATGTGGCCATCATGATTTTTGTCGGTTTCGGCTTCCTGTTGACCTTCCTGAAGCGCTACTCCAACAGCGCGGTGGCGCTGAACTTCTTCACCTCGTGCCTGGTGCGCCACACTCTGCTCATGTTTATTTGTGTCTTACTGTGCCTCCCATCTGGCTGGCCGTGCCCCACGCCTTGGCTACTGTTCTCAAGTTTCTGTTCTCCAGCTTCTTGGAGGCGCCACGCCTTGGCTGCTGGGACAGCATGCCCAAGATCACAGGGTCTGCTGCTATTGTGCTGCTCGCTTGCATGGTTGAAAAATCTGACCACCGCCCGCGATAGTGCGACGCAACAGGTCATGTTGGAGTTTATCGTGGTGGGCGGCGCGATCCAGCAGATGGCCTGGGGCGGCAAAACCAGCATCGAGCTGGACCTGCCGCTGCTCATCGACGCCTGCTTTGCGGCCGGCGCGGCGATGATCTCCTTTGGCGCCGTGCTTGGCAGGACAACACCCTCCCAGATCACCTTCCTGCTGGTGCTGCAGGTACCTCTCGCGTCCTTCGATTCAGATGATAAAGGAAAATCCGTGGCGGCCTGAACACTGTTGCTGGTGTGCATGCTGGTGCGCTCACAGCTCATGAGATGGTTCAACCCTTGAGAGACTCACAGCCAGCACTGCCTGCTATGCAGGTGCCCATCTATGCCGTCAACGACCACCTCGTCTCACATACCCTCAAGTGAGCGTGTACTTCTGCCAAGCCGTCTGAATGCCCTTCCTGACACATGTTTGCTTTGCCCTATGGCAGGTCATGCGTCAGGTGCATCGTGCACATGATGCATTATGCGCATGATGCGACGATTTTATCTTCGCGGCTGAAGAGAGGGCGGTGGTAATGCTGCAGGGCGCTGGACATTGGAGGCTCCCTATCGATCCACGCATTCGGCGCCTTCTTTGGCTTGGCGGCCAGCATGGTGCGCCAGTGCAAGACCAAATGCACTAAACACAGCTGCCAGAGTTGGACTGAGTGTATTGCAGACTGAACCTGTTTCCGCACCTCTAGAGTGATTACACAAACACATGCCGTGCAGGTTCTGCCCAAGGCGCCATCAAATGCGCCCAAGAACTCAGCGTCCTGGAACTCGGACATGACTGCCATGATTGGCACCATTTTCCTGTGGATCTTTTGGCCGTCATTCAACGCCGGTGCGCTGCTTCAATCTGAACCCGCATGCTCGCACCTCACATTTTGTGGCCCATTTATCCTTCTGCGTTTACACTATGCGATACATTAATATTTTGCCGCTCTGAATGCAGGTCTGGCGAGCGAGCCGCTGGACCCTTCTTCGGTGCAGCAGTTCCACTGCGTCGTCAACACCGTGGTCGCGCTCATCGGCGCCTGCATCTCCGCCTTCGTCGCTTCCGCGTACTTCGAGAACCAGTTCGACATGGTGCACGTCCAGGTAAGTGGGCTGCGCACTGTCACATCGGGAAGCTTTTCCTAATCACTCTCTCCTGGCTCAGCCAGCTAATGCTGAAGGGCACTCGAAGAGCGCGCACGCTGGCGGCACTGGGAGTCGAGCTATGAGAGTCTTACATGTGGCCCCATCTTGCTCGAAAGGAGAGTCAGCATTTGGCGCAAAATGCAACGCTGGCACATGTGGTGGTGGGCTCCATGGCTTGTTGCATTTGTCACAAACCACGAGTCATGTTCCGTGCAGAATGCGACGCTGGCGGGCGGCGTGGCGGTGGGCTCCATGGCCAACCTGGCCGTGGCGCCCGGCGGCGCACTGGGCCTGGGCATGCTGGCCGGCGTCTGGAGCGTCTTTGGCTACGTGTACATCACCCCATTGCTGGAGAAGAATGTCGGGCTGCAGGTGTGCGCAAGCTAGTGTGGCATGTGTGCTTTAGAGGGTCTTATCTGGTGCCGAAGGCTGATGATGCAGACACAGCTGCGGCGAACAGTGCAAAAGCATGGCTTTGGAGACACCTGTTGTATCTTGAAACTGGAGCCGGCTGCTGTTGGGACGCATGCGGGTTTGAGAGCACTGCTCTGCGATACGCAGGACACATGTGGCGTCCACAATCTGCACGGTGCGCACCGCCCACACGCTGTCTGCATACAATTTCATGTATGCATACCAGTATCTTGCGCTGCAGATGTGCATCAGCCCCGATTCCCAAAATGCTGTTTGTGTAGCGTGGGCCTGCTGCCATGTTGCTGTTCCACCGGCATGCCGCAGGAACCACATCCTGACAGGATGTCACTTCGACGCCGCACCATGCAGCCAGCGGCACACCTCCTGTCGTTCTCCCACGCAGGCATGCCCGGGCTGCTCGGCGGCGTGGCGGCCGCGGTGGCGTCCGTGTGGGCGTACCACCCCAACAAGGCGCTCTTAGCGCACGGCCACCACCAGTGGGGCTACCAGCTGCTGGCGCTCCTCTGCACCCTGGGTGAGGCGGCATGTGTTTGCAAACGCTGTCATCAACTGTCTGCTTGGGGATCGCAGCTGGGCACGATGCCGCGACACCGCCAATACACCAGCTCGGCAGCTGTTCATGGTCTGTGATGAGCGCCGCGGCAGGGTTTTGGATCTTGGTATGTGTGGCGGCATACGTTGTGATACGTTGCGACGTGTTTGTGGTTCTGCTGCACCAGTGCTCGCGATCGGCGGCGGGCTGCTGGCCGGGCTCATTGTAACAAAAACCGACCCCTTCAAGCAGTCGCTGAACGCGGAGATGATATATGAGGACGCCCCCTTCTGGGCGGAGAAGGAAGAGGGTGAGGAATGAGAAGGGTCCTGGCTTGATTTTTGGGCAGTGCTCAATCTGCCATGCCATGCCGCACTAGGGCTGCCCCCATGCCGTATGTGGATGGCAGAAAACCGCGCACTGATATCTGAATTGATTGGGGATGTGTTTGCGCCGCACAGCCTAGAAGGCCTGATCTGTTCCAGCACCTTCATATCCTTTGGTTGAGCACTGGCGAGCACAGGGCTAAAGTGCTGCCGGCGCTCCCTGCCGTTAGCTGCATGCTTCTTTCCGCAGCATGCATGCGGAAGCGCTACCGCAGTGTGGTCAGCATGGGTGTCGAGGATTTCAGGAAGTGTTTGGCTGTTTGAAACGCAGCTGTTGATCTAAAACTACCTAGATACCTTGAACGCTGGGAGCAGCCGTGATGTGCCCTTGTGGTTGATTATCTCCCTTGACCACGTCAGGATTTGTCAAGGCACAGCAGAAAACAACACTAACGGCAAATCGCATTTACGGCCCGTCACTAACCTCAACTTTACCACTCTTGAGCAGCAAACCGGATACGATGGGTGAGCCGGCTACCAACAACTCTGAGGAGACTGCCAAGGTGAGCACAGGCCATCCGACGGCTAGAGCAGTCCAGTGTGGGCTTGCGACGGCTGTGATGCACACATTACAGCTGCACGGAGCTTGCTTGATGCGTTGTAGCATGCTTGATGATACTTCCGCGACTCACGCGGCGTCGTTGGCAGCAAGAACCCGTTGATTGAAACCAACAACTGCTGGCACTCACTCCTGCGAGCAGCGGCAGCAGCCTGGCACAGCCGCATTATGTCTTGCGCAAGTTGCGTCCGAAGCAGTGTCGCATGCGATTGCTTCGGATTGCCACAGGCTTCCATAGCTTCGGACTGTGCGCACAATAAGAAGCTGCTGGAATGCTGGATGCCAGCAATCTCGTCTCGTGCACAAATGCCAGCTGCCGCATTATGGTCACAGCTGTATTGGAACTGTCCATGTGGCCCGTATGCAGGACTCATCGTCCACCCCCATCTTCGGCTCGGCGTCCACATTCGGCGGCGGCAGCGGTTTTGGGGGCTTTAGTGGCGTGAGCGCTGGCCAGTCCTCACCAGCAGGTAAACATCGTACATGTAATCATGAGCACATCTGAAAATCCGGCATGATTTTGCTGTATAACCGGCATGGTGCTGACTAGCAGCATAGTCGGCAGCCTGCTGATTGGATTCTGGATGCCAATTCGATATCTGATGCCTGTTTGTCGACAGTGCATCGAGCTCCTCACTGTCACGGTGAAGGTGGCTTTCGGCTCAGAACGGCAGCTTGAGCGTGCAGTTGACAGTTGTTCACCCCTGCTCGCAGCCTTCGGCAGCGGCGCCGCGGAGGGGGCGCCGGCCCGCGCAGAGGCAGACGAGGAGGCTGGCGCCGGCGATGAGGAGGAGGAGTGCGCGGCTGAGTTCAAGCCCATCGTGCAGCTCGATGAGGTGGAGACGCAGGTGAGGACTACAAAACGACTTTTCTTCTGTCTCCCGTCCCGATCCTCTTTCATCCTGTTCAATTTTCAACTCGAGAAACCAATTTATGGGCAGTGAGACATGACGGAGCCGAAGGACTCGCTGCATCACAGTCGGTCATGGGAACGGGAGTGCGCATGCCCGGAGCTGCTGCTCGTGTATCTCGGAGTCTACTCGCGCACTGGCGGCGCCAGCACTGCACATGCTTGTTTGGGACGCCTTGCGCGCTCTGGGGCAGGGCGAGCACGCCATGCAAGCGGGTCGTCGGCATATGATCGCTCATTCATGTGGGAGACGAAACATCATGGCGACTTTCTCGTGGCGCAGACTGGCGAGGAGGGCGAGGAGGCCATGGCCGACTTCAAGTGCAAGCTCTACCGGTGAGCGGCCTGCACATTGCATATGTCGCTGGATCTGCAACATCAGCCAGCACTGCCCTGCTCGTCCTGCCCCCGCCATGCAGCTGAGGTGTATCCAAGACACCAGTTGTCGGCTGCATCCTACAGCTGGCACAGCAAACACAGGCACATAGCCCTTGGCAACTGCATGATCACGCCGATCTGGAGCTGTCCTCAGCATTCCGAAGGCTGATTTCCGCCTGCTGCAGGTACGACCAGGGCAGCGCAGAGTGGAAGGAGCGGGGAGTGGGCCCCGTGAAGCTGCTGCGCCACAAAGAGAACGATCGCATACGCCTGCTCATGCGCCAGGACAAGACGCTGAAGATCCGAGCCAACCACATCGGTGCGCTGCAGTTTGTGTCACCAGAACCTGTGTCACTGCTTGACTAACGCAGCGGATCAAGTGCTTACGGCCTCATCGTTTCATCTCAAGTGCACATGGTGAACTGCATGGCAATCTGGCAGGTCCTTGCAGAGGACTAACGTCTGCCGCAATGCCAGACTATGGCAGAACCAAGCCCGCGCCACTGCAGGCCTTGCAACGCCTGACGAGACCTGATGAGACCTTCGTCTCTGCTGCGCAGTCATGCCGGGCACGCGGATGCAGGAGCACAGCGGCAACGAGAAGAGCATCGTGTGGTCGGCTGTCGACTTTGCCGACGAGCAGCAGAAGACCGAGATGTTCTGCGCCCGCTTCGCCTCGCAAGAACGTGAGCTGCTGTTCATCTCCTCGCTAAACCAAGACATAAGCACTGTGTTTCAACGGCGCTCGCACTTCACTCGCAGAGCTGCGCTCTTGCATGCGACCATCTTCCAGGTGGTCCACGTATTGCATCTGAACAAATGCCTCATGCAGGCCCGATGGGCTTGTTGCCATGTCACATGTGATAACCTGCAGCCGGCAACCAAAGGCTGTGAACAAATGCTGCGCTGCCGCGATCGCAGGCGCCCTGGAGGCCACAACAGTGTTGTCCCTGTGCATGACCTGCAGTGGCTGAATGCTGCTGTGTGCACTATCCTGCAGGCGCCCAGCAGTTCATGGAGGCGCACGCAAAGGCGATGGAGCACAACGACAAGGTGCTGGCCGCGGACGAGGCCGGCGCCGGCGGCGAAGACGGCGGCGAGGATGGTGGTGCAGAGTCGGCGGCGCCCGAGGTCGGAGAGGGCGCCTCCGCCGACGCGGAGGAGGCGCCCGTCAAGAAGGACGAGGTCGACGCCCTCGCCGGGCAGGTAATGCTGCTTTCATTCTGTCACTCTGTCTGGTTTTGGTGCAATGATGCTGCCGTCCAGGGGCGCTGGCCTTGCAGGTCTGCGCATTTTTCAGAAGTAGGTGTCGCTGGTGCATGCAGGTATGGTACCCGGCTCCTGTCTCTGCTGGAGCGGTTTTCGAAAACCTACCTTCAGGGGCATGTTGCTGATTGTTCTCCATCCCGCAAACTCATTGCAGGTGGGCACCGTCAAGGTGGCGGACGACAAGACGCCTGAAACCGAGGACGAGGCGGCGGCAGAGGCAAAGTGACTGCCGAGCATGCGGCAGGGATCACGGGGAACGCAGCGGCAGGGAATGCAGGGGGATGCACAGAGGAGCACATTGTCTGTAGACCCCAAGAGCGTGCTGTGCATGAGCGTGTGGCTGCATGGCTGCAATTGATTGACGGCGGACAGAGAGGGTGCGCTGATGCCCTGTGAAGGAGTGGCAGACACCCGTCTAGAGACAGAGAGGGTGAAACAACAGCCAGTGTTCATGCACGATGGGACACAGGAGTGCCATGTTGCTGAAACAGAAGCACTACGCACATGCCCTTCAGCACTCAGCAGCCCTGTACGCCGGTAAACCCTGAGCTTCAAACGCATGCTGCAAGTACCCTAAACGCTCGCCGAAACCACACTTGCATGGTCCTACTGAACCGCATCGTTGTCACGTCTCACGCTGCAGACCAGCAAGGGCCGGCGCCGAACGTGCAGCCCGTTGATTTTGCCACATGCCACGCGCATCAGCAGCAAACGCGCAACGCAGCTCGCAAGCCTGCGTCACGGGTGTCTGCACACACCAGTACCGATCGTCGCTGCACATTCAAATCCATAGCAAGTTAAGTTGTTAAAGGCTAGGCGGAAGGGTCCGTACTCACGTCCAATCCCAACGGCCAGCTCTTCGCAACGGAGAGCTCTTGTGCAACCTGTCGATCGACATCACAAGGGGTCGATTGGCGAGTCAGAAACGTTCAGCGGGTGAGAAGGGGCACCACGGCACGAAATGAGCCAAGCGGAAGCGGCGGCGTTCCTGGAGAAGTCCAAGTACTATTTGGAGCGTCACCTACAGGTTTGTGGGCTCACTCCGCAGTATCACTGTGATTCGGGCGTGAACAGCGCTGCTTGCGCACTGATCCGCCAGTTTCACGCAGCGGCGTCTGCAGTGCGGTACTGCTGGCCACTGCAAGTCATGCAGCAGTTTTGCTCAGCTCTGTGCTCGCATGGTGATGCTGCGAAGATGAATTTCTGCAGGAGCTGGACAACGCGCTCGATCAAGTGCAGAACGCACCGGACGACGGCACAGCATCCGCCATCATGGTGTGCTTGTCTGGCGGCGGTAATCGGCGCCTTTGTGATGGTTAGTGAGTCCCAGCACAGTTACAGCTGAATATGGTTCAAAGTGAAACACAGCAGGAAACTTGCACAGTTCATGCAGTCAGCGCTAGGTGTTATGCCGTAAGCAAGCCACCTGTTGCCGGCAGCGCCATGGTTTGCTGTGCAAGCGTCGCCAAGCGTAAGAGGACCACTAGAATACGACTGCAACAGCCTCATTGGTGCCCGGCCGTGCGGTGGAACACTCCGAATCAAGGGCGTCAAGCACATAAGCAAGCTCGTCAGATCGCGGCTGCAAGCTGTGTGAGCATGGCTGCAGGCGGGGGAGGTGGCGCGCGCGATGGCATTCCATGACGGCGAGTTGACGGCGCTACAGGGCTGGGCCGGCGGGGCGCCGCTCGCGCAGCGGCCGCCGCCGCCCGTGCTGACCCGTCCGCAGGTGAACAGTCTCGCCAGCTGCCACTCGTGGCTTCACTGCGGCAGCTGCCTGGAGCCATGCGTATCAGCAGGCGTGGCATTTTCTCAGTGCAGTGACTTGTGGTCCACCTCAGGGGTGACGTGTGGTTCGTCATTTCGGCAGGAGGCGGCCCCGGCAGCAGAGGCACGGCAGCCGCAGCACAGCAGCAGCTTCGGCAGCGGCACCGCCTCCCCCTCCAAGCGCATTGACGAGTCGAGGCGCGGCCCTGCCCCAGCGTGTGGTCTCGCTCTGCCTGATCACAGTTTCTGCACGCGATGTTGTCCCACACAACCACAGGCGCAACTGTCAGCTGTGACAGTGCTGCGCGCCTCTGGCACAGCAGCGACGGCTGTTATCCATGCATAACAGGCACCGCGCAACCCTTGCAGCGAGCACACAGCCCAAACCGAGCCGGTTTCGTCATCTGCCTGTCACTTGTTCCTCCCTTTTGCAGGCTGCTCGCCATGGGTGCGGTGCCCACGCTGGGAGGCATCCTGCGCATGCCAGTCTCCAAGTCGCAGCTGACCGCGACAGCATCGCCCGCCGCACGCGAGCTGCTGCGCAGGTGCGGCGCATTCCTGCGAATTGTTTCTGTTGCCTGTGCATCGCTCACACCCTGCGAGCTGCGCTTGACTGTCTCTCAGCCGCAGCACTGCTGGAGACACACTTACAGATGGTACGGAAGCATCGGAGCCGGCGCCGCCTGTGTAGGAAGCGCATGCGGGAAATTTTCCTGACGCCTGCCACATGGAGCAAGTGGAGACGAAGGCCAGCAGGCGCTGATTTGCTGAGCGCGCTGAATGTGCCCGTTTGCGCTGCCCATTTGTGCAGGCGGTTGAACCAGGGGGAGGACAACGGCGTCATTGCCAGCGTAGGCAGCGGCTTGGGCGGATCGCCGCGCGTCTACGACGTGCCCGGCGCCAGCGGCAGCGGCGGCAGCAGCCCCTCCCGCCAGCCCAGCAGCCCCTCCTGGCAGGCGAGGCGCCATCCCAGTCGCACTGTGACTCTCGCAGCGCTGTCAGCAGTGGCGCAGCATGACAACGTCAGCTGGATGTTGCCAAAGCCAGTGGCGAGTGCAAGTGTCTCGTCCATCTCAGACTCTCCGCGGCGCCGCCGCTGCTGCAGCAGCTGTTTTAGCGGGTTGCACTGTGTGCTCTCAGCAACAATCAGTGTTCTCTCTGCTTACACGACAGATATATCTTGAACTGTTTTCGTTGCTACAGGAGGAGCTGCGGTCGCGGAGGCTGAACGCGACGCCCAGCCGCGCCGGGTCGCGGCAGCCGGCGCCGGGCGATGCCGCCGTCAGCAGCGAGCTGGCCGCGCTCTTCGCCAAGCGCCAGAGCATCAGCTGAAGCGCTTGAAATGCGGGAATCATATAGCGCGGCTGGCTCGGGTGGCTGCCGGCATTGGCCACAGCGCCGCTGCTGACAGCGCCGCTGCCGGCGCCGGCCGCAGTCGTCATGCCGACGCCAGCGGCTGCGCTTTCAACCTACGACCGTCAGAGCTCCGCCAGCGGCGGCGCTTTCGGCCTCGTCAGGCAACTCCCGCTCGCCACCGCCACACAGGGCGGTGGACGGTCATGGCCGCTACGGCGCCTCAGCCCGCCTGCACTTGGCCAGCCACATGCAGCAGACGGTTTCCGTTGGGGCTGCTGGGAGAGCGGTGGCAGCCTGCTGCCCGCGCAGCTGCCGGCAGTGCAGCCCGCTGGCAGGCTGTAGTGTAGAAGAGTTCGTGAAGCTCCGCGCGAGTCTTGCCCGCCGACGGGGCAGACCCGGCCTGCTGCTGCAACGCAGTGGACTCTGGCAAGTGGGGCAGCCTTCCGGAGCGTGATGGATATCTGTAGCTGCCAGCGGGCATGACCGCCGATCACCGCGGACTCGCACACGAGGCGGTATGCATCTAGACGTATATGACAGATTGGACCAGTGCTCAAAACAGGTCGTGCATGGGATCGGGGAAAGGGGTTTGAATAGATTGTGGGTGTCGCCTGCCGCAATCAAATATGTTGCCCTCCGCATGATTGATCTAGCTAGTTGTCCAATGCCCAGGCGCGCTTGAAGGTGCACGAAGTGAGGACTTCATTGGACAGAGTTCCTGTCTTGATCACCTTAAACACCTGATTTCCAACTGAATTTGGAGCCTGAACATCCCCGCCGCCTTCAAATTCCCATTTGCACACATCTCCTCTGCAGACGGCAATGCTGCCCGACTAACACCAGACCCCAGCGCGCCTTTACAGCTGCTGACTACAACAATGCGCACACGCTCAACCAGGTCGAACCCAAGAGTAATCCAGCCACCCTGACGGACTTACACAAGAGCGCCAATGTAATAAGCTGGACGACTTGGCTCCAGCACTACTCTTTGGCAGCAAGATGCCGCCGTCAGGGGTCTGGATAGATACAACCAAGAAAAACTATGAATCACTCTGTATCATGTCAGAGACGCCATCTGCAACAAATGATGTGGCGCTCCCGGCAGCGAGCAGCTGACAGCAAGGTCGTGGGGATGACGGTCCTCGCGTTGCTGCGCCAGGATCAGCAAACCAGCGGCCCTCCGAGGCGGCGCAGGCGCCGCTGCATCTGGGGCGGCCATGCAGCTTCCAGGCCGCAGTGGGAGGCAGGTGCACCCCGCCGGCGCCCCACGCTGGCGCCGCGGCATTTTTTGGTCGCTCACACCGGGCAGACTCTCAGGTATGCCTGCACAACCACAGAAGCGCATTTTCAGATTCAAGTGCATTCAGCTGGCTGTCTGATGAGATAGACCCCGTGGCTTGAGCAGCCGCGGAACGTCAGAGCTCGCTTGCCGCCGACACAGCTCTGTACTGACACACTAGGCTAGTTCACATCATGCAGATCAAGGCTCACAAGCTGCCGTACAAGTACTGGCGGGGTCCCCTGAAGGCAGGTGGGTGGTCCACAGCGACTACAAGGAGAGTCGGCTTGCGTTGTGTGGGAGGCTGACTGAATCTGACCTGCATGTCTCTCGGAAACGGATGTTCCTTGCGCATGCACGCCCGCGGCCTATGACGCGCCCATCACCCCTCAAAGCACCATTGGACGACTTTGCATCAGATCTTCCCGAGTATCCACGACCCCACTGGCCTGGCGGTATCAAACAATACATTTCTTCCAGCCAATACATGCTTTACCGCCGTCACTGACAGATGCGAACGATGCGGGGCGGCACATGACGGCGGCTGAACCCCAATTCTCTACAACCCCCTATCCTCAAAGCAAACCAGCGTACCGAAGCCAGGGACATCCATAGCCCATGTCCGAAGCCAGGGAAATTCACAGCCCATGTCCTCGAGATGCGCCAGAAGAATGGCGACGGCACGAGGCACAACAATCATTGGGCCCACTTTTAAAGGGCGAGTTTGCCAGCTGTGCGGTGCTGTGGCAGCATGCAGCTGCGCAGCCGCGTTAACGATCCTCCTTCATGAAGGTATTGGTTGAGTTCATAGCGACCAATGAAGCGACGCCTGGCGGCTCAGCAATCATTCCTTGATTGCGGTTACTGATGCGTGCAGCCACCAGTCAGCAGGACTGGGTATAGGAGGCGTCTATCTGAGGGTCTCGAAGTGGCCACGCGACCATGCATGGCGCGCCTGGCAGCAAGCGCTTGTCAGCAAGCTCGTGGGACCTGAAGTGCACCCACGTTGCTGCGCCAGGTGCGGCAACGCAACAGCACCGCGGGCGGGGCCGGCGGCCACACCGCCTCGTCGCCCGATGCTGGCTGGCATCATGTCTCATGATCGCGCACAACGCCTTACATCACTTATAGCGGCAGCGGCGCCGATGTCATGCCTCTCAACCGAGCGGGTCACATTCCAGAACGGCAATGGGGAGACGCTTGTAGGCATTCTCACGCTGCCTGACACTCCTGACGTTGCGGTTCTGTGCCACGGCTACACCTCCTCCAAGGACGGCTTCCATCTCGCTGCAATTGCCGAGCGCTTAGCGGCGGGTGGCGCAGCATCCCTCAGGTGATGATGATGATGCACGAGACGTGCATAAGCTCCATACACTGCATATTGGAGTCCTTTCAAATCGTGCTTGCTTTTTGTGACTTGCATGAAGAAAGCTGTAGAATTGCGGGCCTCTCAGAATGCTGTGCCCCTACCCCCAGGTTTGATTACAGCGGCAACGGCGAGAGTCAGGGCGACTTCAAATTCGCCAACTATCCTGCAGAGGTGAGCCGCTCACCGCAAGCCCGTGCAGTGCGTTGTCGGAACGCAAATTCAATGCTTTCAAAGGCTCATCCTCAAACGGCATCCACAGAACGACACAGCGACAAATGATGGCAGGTGGATGAAATGGAGGCGGCAGTCAAGTACCTGGAGTCGCGCGGCAAGCGCGTCTTTGGGCTGCTGGGGCATTCAAAAGGCGGCACGAATGTCATCCTGTATGCGTCTCGGCACGACGGCGACGGCGTCCGGATCGTCAATGTGTGCGGCCGCTGCCACCTCAAGACCGGCATTTCAGCGCGCTTTGACGAGGAGACGCTGGCGCGGCTGGAGCGGGAGGGCTCGTTGCAGCTGCCGCACCCACGGACGGGGGCGCCGTACACCCTCACGAGGGAGGTGAGAGCATGTTTTGGCCATGTTGATGCTCAGGTCAAGGGTCGGATCGGCAGCGCTCACAGGTCAGCTGACCACCCGCATGGGTGGTGGATGAGTCTGATGCGGTGGTTGATATCTGATGATCGCACACCTTGCGGCAGCCCTTGTGAGCCAACAGTGCTCTGCATTCAGGACTTGGAGGAGCGCAGGACCACCGACATGATTGCAGCGGCCCAGAAAATCCACCACACGCAGGTGCTGCCGTGGGCTGTCATGACGCTTGCTTGCCTGCACCCATTGCCTCCTTTGCCGAGTGGCTTGCCTGCTTTGCCGAGTCTCCCACACAGACGGCCACGCAAACATAACACAAAGGTGTGACAACCGGACCACATCCGCAGGTGCTGACACTGCACGGCTCAGCGGATGACACGGTGCCCGTTACAAATGGCGAGGAATTTGCCAGGCACATCAAGCAGCACACGCTGCAGGTTGTGGACGGCGCTGATCACGGCTTCTCGCAACACAAGGACATCGCAGTTGAGGCCGCGGCGGCGTTCCTGCTGGAGGGGTTGTCTGCTGCCTAGAGCCGAGGGAGCACATCCTGAGAGTGAGAGATAATTAACTGTGCGCTCCCTCACGAGGCTGGAGATGGGACAGTGGCATTGTAACGATTGTTGCGGGCTGTATAGGCAACAAGCACTCTGTGCCAAGCATGAACTCCTCAGCATGCCGCAGGATTTGCACAGCCGTCTGCCGCCATCATCTTCATGAGTGCGCTGCAGGTCGTCGGTGTGCACGGCGATGCCCTTGCAACCGCTTTGAACCTGCAAAACATGGCCAGCCAGCGGCAGACCCTCTCTCATTGGCACAAGCCGTCGCTGAAGGATTTCAGCTCCGCCGCAGCAATAATATAGCACTTGTGTGCGCCAAGGCAGTGCGCTGCGAGTAGGGTTGGCAGGTAACCGGTAACTTCGGTTACCCTAACCGAAGTAACCGCGGTTACCCAACCTTAACCGCGAAAACCGGAGGCGAGCAGCGGTTAACTGCGGTTACCGGCCTGAGAATCTGTTCTGGGGCTGATGGGACGCTAAACGTGCACAGCAAATTTGAAACGGCTCGAGCAGCAGCAAGCGGCGAGAGCCATTTGAAGTTATATTCAGTTCAGTTCAGTGTCCTGCACGCCTTGAC
>JAABUL010001544.1_pt1 | contig 42823 bp, 38 predicted proteins | sample 5559151 | NCBI WGS metagenome assembly JAABUL01 (sample SAMN10711876, study PRJNA513368) | rock metagenome | isolation source: Antarctica rocks | place: Antarctica: Victoria Land, Pudding Butte sud | reverse complement strand
TTCGGTTCTGCTTCCGCTCCGCCCTTCGGGCTACGCTCCAGCAGAACCGAGCACCTTCACCATCAACGTCCCAGAGGGTGGGCCAAAACAAACCGCCGAAGTGGGCCAAGCCAAGTTGCCAAACTCATACGTTGCACTAGGGGGCAAGGTGCGTGATTGGCTTCGCACTGCAACCGGGAAAGAAGAGCTGAAAGGAATCGGTCGGGATCTGGAACGCGATGGAGGTATAAGTGATTCCTTCGCGGCACAACTTGATAGGAAAATTCTCTTTGAACAACTTGAGACAACGTTGAACGAACGGGACCGCGCTATTCTCGTCTTGCTTCTTCGAGACAAATCCACAACAGAGATTGCAACGTATCTCGCTACAAACTATGCCGCAGCAGCGAAGGCGATCCAGCGTGTAAAAGACCGTATGTCAGCGGCGACGAATGGCAAGAGACACAAAGGCGAACCGGGTCATGATGCAGCGCATCTCTGCGATACGAAGGGGTAAGAATTGAATCGTGATTTGATGAAGGATTTCCTAATGGAATCCTTCCCCAATCCGGAGAGAAAGGGCTGTCCCGACGAGGACACTTTGCAAGCTCTGGCTGAGGATCGGCTACCACCCAGTCACCCGGCTTTGCTGCACGTTGGGTCGTGCTCCGAGTGCTATGCCGAATATCTGCATTTCCGGCAAGACTTTGAAGAAGCCGGTAGCGGGAAGGCTTCTCCTGCCCATAGCAAGGCTCCCGCTGTTGTTCCTGCTCCGGTGCCAGTCGCTAGCGTGGCTCGTACAGAACACACTATTCCCTTCCCTTCTCGTTTTAAGGCCGGACCGTTGGCCGCTGCTGCCGCTGCACTAATTATCCTTTTGGGCGGTGGGGCGTTGTATCTGAAGCACTCCGGCCAAGCGTCTGCGCCGCCAGGCGCTCTGGTTGCATCCGCAACACCTGATTCGAAGCATCCCGCGCAAGCGCCTGCCCCTTCAGGCGTCCTCGTTGCCTCCTCGACGCCGGTTGATATCCAAGTTGATCTCTTTAGTGCCATCACAACGCGAGGGGTTGGTGACGGTGCGACTCCGATTCAGCAGGTGTCATTGCCTGCGGCAGTCGTCAACTTACACGTGACGCTGCCACGTTACAGCGAAACGGGAGAATATCAAATCCTGGTGTCCAAGGACCGTGCGGGCCACGAACCCGTAGCGAAAGGCTTGGGAGAAGCCGTTGAAACGAAGGGTAAGGTACTCGTATCGGTCAAGCTGGATCTGCGGTCGGCTAAGCCGGGATCGTACTTCCTTGCCACGGTGCGGGGCTCTGATAACGGGACGTACTACTACCCGCTTGAAGTGAAATAATCGGCTGGAATCCCTTTCTACTGCTTTACAGCGTCGATCGCGGCTGAGAGCTGGTTGTCTTTGCCTGCAAGCGCTTCTGAGAACAACCACGGAACAGAAACATCGGGGGTTATCCCGCTGCCTTCTATCTGCTTTCCTTTCGCACTGACGTAGGCTGCAACTGGCACTATGAGACGGTAGCCCGACCCGAGTTTGGTTGCGCTTCTGGAAACCAGCCTCCCGGGTGTCTTAGTGCCGACGATGGTTGCCAAACCGTTCTCCTGAGCGAATTGCGCCAGCATCTCAGTCGCGCCCGTCGAATGTTCGTTGACGAGAATGACTACACGTCCACGGAACGACTTGCTTCCAAGAGCTTCAGTATTCAGGAAGACGGAAGTCTGACGCATAAACTTGAGGGCGAGACCAGGTATTGCGAGCCTAGAGCGCGGAACCTTGTCGAAAACGGGGAGGGATGACGGGTGAGTTCCCTCTTGGGCCATCTTCCGGTTCTTCGAATAGCCGACTGGAAGGCGGTCTGGGGTCAGATAACTCATAAGTGCGAGGCCGCCGATACCGCCACCTGGATTGCCTCTAAGGTCAATGATCAGGCGCTTCGCTGAGGCGAAACGGCCGGAGAAGAGGCTGTCGATCTCATTCGCGAAGTCTATGCCGACTTTGCCTTGAAATAGGCTGATGCGAAGGTATGCGACCTCTCCTTCGAGAACGTCGGCAGAGATCGCCTTCAAGTCCGAGTAAGGGTTGTCCTTGTACTTCGGATCGCCGGTTCGTAGAGAGAGGTTTTGTTCGGAATCCCCACGCCGAATGGTGAGCGGGATAGCGTGCTGCATCTCGAAAGGCGGTTCCGCGGCTGACGGTGACGCTGGCCGCATATCCTTGCCTGCAGCGATTAGGAGAACATCACCTGTTTTTGCACCGGCTTGCGCCGAGACGCCTCCGGGCAACACGTCCTGGAATACCCAGCGCAGTCCATCAAAGACTTCCTGAACAGAGAAACTTGCGTTGATCGCATTTCGGGGATTGATCGGCGTTCGTCCTGACAGCAGGCCCAAAGTCTTAGGAGAAAGCTCCGTCAGCAGGGCTGTAATTTCCTTCTCAAACGCCTCAGTCGTTGAGGCACTCAAGATTGCTTGACGGTGTTTACCAACGATAGCCTGCCATGCGGTCTTGCTAAAAGCCGGGTCATAATACTTCTCCGCGACCGTTGCCTCGATCTTGTCGAGCAACGCACTACGCTGAGTCTTGTTGAGATCCATTCCTTCGCCTTTCATAAGCTGCCGTTTGGGTCACCGACGATCTGGAAGCTGGCCCAGAAGTACGGCGGAAGTCCTTCTTTCATAAGGTCAAGCTGTGCTGTGCGAAGCGCGTCAACTTTGCGGCTATGGGCCGCAAGTTGCGCGTAGAAATCTTTCATCAACCGCCCTGTATGTCGGTCTGACAGCTCCCAAAGTGTCGAGACAACAGAATCGGCTCCCGCTTCGATGAATGCGTTTACGAGATTGGAGATGCCTGTTTCTCCCACTGGACCAACGCCAGTGTCACAGGCGGACAAGGTAACGAGCTTTGACTTGAGATGCATCTCTCGAATCTCGCGCACCTGGAGAAGTCCGTCGTCTGCTCCACTTGATTCTGGCGCAAAAACGAGGGCTGAATGGTCTGGATAGTCGAGATCCGCGTAGCCGTGCAGAGCGAGGTGGATGACCTCAGTGTTGCCCAATGGCAGACTTTTGAAATGGGTCTCGGTCGCGTCTGCCCCTTCAAGAATGATGCTGGACTGCGGCAAGTCTCTCGCGATTGTCTCCACCTCACTCTTGCTCTCTGGAAGGGGAACCAGCTCGCTGCGTTCTGGTCCCGAGACAGCACGGAGGATTGGGTTCCTTGTATCGGCAGGCTGTGTCCATGCAGCAACGCCGATATAGGACAGATTTTGAGACTCTTCGCGGAAAACACGATTGTGCAGCAGAGCGAAGACGGTAGCCGATGGATTGACGTCTACGGTGTGCGATGTCAGGACATAGCCTTTTCCATCCTGCAGAGCCGAAAACGGTAAGAGATGGAGAGAACCGTCCGGAATCACAATCAGGTCGTTCGCGTCGTTGTACTCAGTGACTTTCCCCAACAACTCGGCGAAGAGAGCGCCCGCAAGTTGTCTGTCTTCCTTCTGAGTGCGGATTTCCTTGCGGTATAGGTTTGCATCCATCTCGATCTTCGCTTTAGCGGCGAGCTGGTAATGCTTCACAGAACCGTGAGTGATTGCCAGGACGTATGAGGCCCGCTCTGCCAGGACGTATTCAACAAGCAGCGTCTTCGGACCAAGTGACTTCTGAAGTTCTGGCAACGTGACTGGATGGGTGATTGTCTCCTTCGATATCAGGCTCGGCGTCATTCCCAGCTCGGTCGTGTAGATTGCATTTGCGATCATTACGCGGGACGCGGGGTCGTCTGTGTTGATGAGTGAGAGGTTTAGCCGTGTTAGTTCTCGCTCAGCGGGTGTTGTCGGGTGGACCGGCTGGCTCACATGGTGCTGAAGGGCATCGGCTTCCACTCGGCCTCTAACATTGTCCAATATTTGCAAGGCTTCGTTGTAGCGGTGCTGAGCGCAAAGAGTGGAGAAATATCCTGAGTACACATTGCTCATCTCGGAGATGAGCTGGCGCTGGACGTTTGTTGTAGGCGCGTGCTCAATCATGCGGTTCACCAGGGCGATCCCCTTCCGGTAAAGCGCATCCGCCTGCTGCACTTGCCCGCGTTTCGCTTCAATCTCGGCCTTGATCGCTAGATTGCGCGGCACTAGATACAGTTCGTCGGGAATCCTGGTGTTTGCTGCAATAGCCTCATCAATGGCTGTGCTGGCTTCGGACAAGCGACCCGCTTGTTCGTAGGCCAGCGCCAGTTCCCCTCCCCCATCCACAATGCCTCGATAGTTCTCGATCCGCTGAGAGATCGCTAGCGCCTGTTGGTAGTCATCGACCGCAGCGGCGACATTGCCCTGTTCACGCTCGATAGCTCCGCGAGAGATGTAGACCTGGCTCTTGTGCCCTTCATAAGGAGTCCCTTTTAGGCGCTCTAGCGAAGTATTGGCTAGCTGGAGTGCTTGGTCATATTCGTGGAGTCCGGCTAAGGCGTCGATCTTTGCGTAGACGGCAATCGTAGGGTACGCAATGTGAGGATTGCTGTTGGCAAGGGCTATCGCCTTGTCCAACGGATTCAGCGCTTCTTTGTAGCGGTGGACTTGGACAAGCCCTGCGCCATAAATCGAAGCGTATCGGACGGTTGCGGCTGAATCGTGTTCGACCTGAGACAATCCCCAAGCTTTCACCACTTGGGTTTTTGCAGTTTGGGTGTCTCCCAGAATGAATGCTGCGATCCCCTGCTCCCCGCCAGCGCGAGTCGCCAGCATAAAGGCTCTCTCACTAAGAGCCAGTCGCTCCACCTCCCTCCACGTCGCTAGTGCTTCACCGGCGTCGTAGTTTGTCTCCAACATGCCACGAATGGTCAAGATGCGGAGTTTGGTGATCGGGTTCTGTCCTTCGGGCGTCTTCAACGCTTGCGTTAGCCGAAGGATATTCGTTGCTGCGCTTGTAGACTCATCCGCGGGAATCTCACTCACCGTCGCGTACAGGGCTTTGGCTGGCTGATGCAACGTGACAAATAAATCGGCGGCTTTCGCGTAGATCGGCCGCGCCTCGGCCCATCTGTTAACCCAAGACAGGGTGTCTGCTTTGTCTAGCAGGCCCGCTGCGGACTCCGGGGATGCGAAGGAGTGGTGAGGGCTAATTGCATACCAGTAAGCCCCTCCTAAGCCACCTACAGCCACAACAATCCCTATTCCGGTTCTCTTCGCCCAGCGTTTCAGGTTCACGTTCCTATTCTAGTTGAATTTGTACATACTCGGGGTTTGCACAGGACTGTGAACAGAGACTGTTTTTTTACATTTATAGAGCGGTTTTTCTAGTTTTAGACATATCCGCAGTTTTCACAGGCAACTACTCCTACTACTCTTCCTCTTTTGAATCTCATGTACCTCTTGCTTCCTTATATAGAGCTACACGGAAGCCCACCCTTTCATACACGGAGACCCACCGCGCTCTACACGGAGGCCCGCTTTTCAGTACGCGGATGCCCACTTTTGCATACACGGAGGCCCACCGCACACATAGGGAATCTCCACAACCTGCGTATATACGCGGAAGCCCACCAGCGGTCTCCAGAAGGCGTTCATACACGGAAGCCCACCGCCGTGAACTCCAGGTCACGGTATACGCGGAGGCCCACCATGTACGCGGAAGGCCACCGTTCTAGGCTCCTGCAATACGCGGAAGCCCACCCACTCCTCTCAGCGGTACCTTATCTGATACCCCGAGCTCAAAAAAAGTCTAAAAAGGGTGTCAAAAAATATGGGGGGTGGGCTTTTGTGTATTTAGATCTTCTAATTTAGCTGAAGGTCAGGGTAGGCGTGATTCGTTCGTACGGTGGGCTTCCGTGTATATAACCTTCTAGCGTTCTAGATTGCTAAACCGCTAGCCGGTTAGAGCTTCCGGATACGATTTCGGGTTGCATCATCCTCAAGCATCCCTGCACTCGCCTTGGCCACCCATAGACCTTTTGGATCTTCCCTCACCTGAGCTTCTGGCCATAGAACCTTGAGGACCTTGATTGCTTTACGGAGGTATTGTCGGAGCCTATACGGATTGGAGTCTGTCTGCGGAAACTGATCTCCAAGAGCCTCCCATGGAATGATCGTTTCGCTCATAGCTGCATAGCAGCGGTAATACAACCAGAAAACAAGGTCCTGGACAGGCGTCGGCCCTTTGAGTTCTAGCCATAGGCGGCGAGGCATGACGATGTTGTGCTTTTTGATGTCAGCGAACAACGGAGCGTGCAGAAGTACGCCAAAGCGGTCTCCCATCTCGGGCAAGCTGGCCTGTTCTGCATCTCCAGCGATCGAGTTCGGCAGATAAGCGCGAGCGATCACAGGAAAAGTATCCAGTGCTGTCGCTTCGGTTCCCTTGCGGGAGATGCTGATGACAAGTCCCGCTATACGTGAAAAGCGCTCTTTAATCTGCTTGTTGGTTCGTCCTCCCTTCTCTAGTCCCATCTCACGGCCAAATTCTGCCGCACTGGACCAGGGCACAAACGGGCTGTCGTTCCGAATGGCTCGATCCAAAAGCCAAAAAAGCAGCTTACGATCTGCACCGTAAGGTAAGCCGATGCCATCCGCCGTGGCCGAAAACGTTACCGCAAGCGTTGATCCATCACCGAGACGGGCGCGGCGGGTTATCTTGGTCTCCTTAGAGGGGCTGTGTGGAAGCGTACAAAGGATCATCGCCTGGGCGAGTTTGATGTATTCATCGCCAAGCGTCTGGTCTCTGCGAGCCACTGCCAAGTCTGCGACTCTGCCGCTTGTGTTACACCATGCAGCATCACGTTCTGCCCCGTAGTCTCGAAGGCCGTCTTTCTTCAGCGCCTTTGCAGTTCCCTTCCGAATGACTATCTCTGCAGAGGTTTTGGAATCTTTCTTGGAGATCGGCTGGTCTTGCTCGGCGGTCTCCTTGCGAAGGTCATCCGCAAAAGTCTTGCTCGCGATAGTAGAAAGGCGTTCCATACGTCCTCCGGCTGCTAAACGGCTAGATGGTTAGAACGCTAGGCTGCTGGCGTTTTAGCGTTCTGCTTGGTAAGCCATGCAGACAGAAGTTCCTCTGCTAGATCGGACATATCTCTTGGGTCGTCGTTGATCTCGAGGAAGTGGCTGCAATTGAGGTAGGTCTTCTTGCGGACATAGAAGGTTCTTCCTTGGTATGCGTCATCCTTGCTTTTTGCCTGGGATTTCGCTTTTGACTTGGCAGCAGACGGCCGGCTCTTGGAAGCCGTGTCGTCTGGGCCAACCTGCGTCGATTCAGGCTGTTCAACCTGGGGGCGCTTGCGGGGGGCGAGGACGCCATCAAATTGGCTTCCGGTGGGCTTAGTTGCTGTTGCCATACGCTATGACTTCCTTTCCGGTAGAGACATAAGCCTCCCAAGCGCGAGCGGCGCGTGGGTCATCTACAGCCGAGACGATGACGCCCGCCGCTGCTGCTTTCTCGAAGGCTTTCAGCAGTGGAATGCTGACGCCGAAAGTTGGTATGCCTGCCTTCTCCAATGCGGTTCGAAGGTTGGCTGCTTCTGCTTGTGGGGGCGGCGTCGCCTTGGTGATGAGAACGCGATAGTTGTCGGCCTTCATCTCTGCCAGCGCTTCAATCGTCTGTCGGAGGCCATCGCTGTCCATTGTTGCTGGTACAGCAGGGATGATGAGAAGATCGCATCCGTCGGCTAATGCCTTCAGGTCTGCATCGCTCGGGCGCTGCCCGGTGTCGATTACGGTGTGCTCGAAATCGCGGGCGAGCTTCACGGCTGAGCGAACATCTGCAATCCGAAACGGCAAGCCCTCGCCGCGCTGCGCCCATTCCGTTGCATTTCGGGTGCCGTCCCCGTCGAAAAGCAATGTAGGGCCGAGTGTCTGAAGGTACGCGGCGACATGTATCGCAGTCGTCGTCTTGCCCACTCCTCCTTTGAAACTGGCTACTGCAACATGCATGGTCGTTCCTTCCTAGCGTGTGAGCGGGGTAAATGGTTAGATTGCTAGACCACTAGAGTACTAGACTTCTAAGCTGCTAACAGTTCAGCATGTTGGATTGAGGGGGCGCCGGTATCTTCGGCGTCTCCCTCTCCTTTCTCGTCGTTCTGGGCCTCGAAGGTCTGCCCGGTGATGAGGTCCACGGCGCGTTGGGCGCTGGCTGCTGCCTGCACAATCAGGCGGTTGTCTTGCTCCAACTTGCTAATCCAGTTCTGGATGTATGCGGTGGTGTTCTGCTCGGTGTGCTTGGTTGCAATACCAGCAATAGCGCAAAGGAAGGCGGCTCCAGTCTCCGCAACTAGCTCTTCTTTGCTGTAGAGCTCATCCCCGAATCGTTCTCCGAACGTCCGGGTTAGGCGGCTCTCGTGTCCGGTGCTGTGTACCAGCTCATGGAACAGGGTGGCGTAGTAATGAGCGGTGTCGATAAAGCGGAACCGTGCCGGGATGTGGATGGAATCAGTGCTGGGTCGGTAGTAGGCGCGTCCTTCACTCGCTACTTCGGTGCGGATGGTTGGGCGAGCTCCCCAGCCGTTCACGATGGCTTCGCAGGTCTCGTCAGCGTCTACCGGCTGAACTGTCGTGGTTTCGACAGTGGGCATCGTCAGTCCTTCGCACTGCTCGACGTTGAAAACGGTGTAGTAGGTGAGAACAAAGGGGGCACGGTGGCTGGTCTTGCTGCCTTCCTTGTCTGGGGGTGCATCCTCGGTCCTGTCCTGACGGCTGCAAAGCTGTTTGTAAAAGACGATCTGCGCCCCTTTCTCCCCTTTGCGGACGTTGCCGCCCAACTCCAAAGCCTGTTTGAAGGTGAGCCAGAAAGGGGAACTGAAGCGCGTACCCCAGAGAAGAAATACATTCACGCCTCGGTAGGGTTTGCCGGTGAGGAAGTTTCGCGGGAGGCTGCCACCGCCGAACGTAGGAGCCTTCCAGGGCTTCTCCCACGGAATGATGCCAGCCTTGAGGCTGGCGATAATGCGGTCGGTTACGATTTTGTAGACGTTTGGCCGGTCGGTGTGGGTCTTCTTCACTTTCATTCTCCTGACATAGTGGGAAAGCGTTGAGGGGGTGACAGTGTTCCTGCACTGCCCTTGGTAGTATTTAGACTACTAGCATGCTAGATGGTTAGCAGTCTAACGTTCTAACTGTTTAGCGCTTTGGTACATAGTGGTAGGGCTTTCAAGTGGTTTGGCTGTGTTTGTTCTCAAACACGCCTTGGCCCTGGCCCACGCCAGCGGGGATAGCAAGTGCAATAGGCGGGTACCTTTCCCGAGCGCAGCGAGTGGTGAGCGAAGCGAAGTCTGCACAAGCGGAGCGCGGAAGATAAGGGTGCCTGTTGCAGGCGCGAGGCGGCGGAGCCCCTTCCATGTCTCTAGTTCACTGTCAAGGACACGAATTCACGGACCGCGTTTTTATCCTTCATAGCGCAGTTGTTTTGGTTGTTAGGTTCTTATCGGGTCGGGAACCGGGCGGCGTTCAGCGACAGTCGCTCAAACTTCCATACGCGGGTTGGATACCGCACGAACGTGTGTCGTCGCAGGCTTGCCTCGGACTTAGCGCGGGCGTCGGATCGTAGTACACCGGCCCAAGGGGCTCTCGAGGATCACCATGACCGGCCGCCCGGTTCCCCACCCGAAAAGGTGGAACTCAATTCGGCTCAGGTCGCCATGACGGTTCTCATCTCCTGGCCAATCGCCCAGACGAAGCCGGCGAGTTCGCGTGCCAGTGCGGCGACAACGACGGTTGGCTTCTTGCCTCGCGCAATCATCGTGCGATAGCGAGCGCAGAGCCTGCTCTGTGCCTTCCATGCGATATCGCGCACGTTCTTGGGCAAGCGGACGAGGATCTCGGCCTTCTCCTTGGCAACGCGGGCGGGATAGCGATAGCTCCATGCGGCCTCGACGAGCATCCGCCGTGCCTCGCGGTTGCCGGTCTTAGTGATCCCGCCACGGCGAATACTGCCGCCGCTGGAATGTTCGGAAGGAACCAATCCCAGATAGCCCATCAGCATCCTTGGCGACTCGAAGCGGCTGAGGTCGCCAGTAGTGGCCACCAACGTTGCGGCGGAGATCATGTCGATGCCACGAAGTCCGCGCAGCGCTTCCACCAGTGGACCAAGCGACCAGCTCGCCATGGTCGCACCGATCCTCTCGATCAGACCATCTCGTCTCTCCTGTGCTGTCCACACCGTCTCGACGTAATCCTGAAACACGAGCTGATGAACTGGCAACGAGAACGTCTGCCCTGCGAGCCAGGAACGATGGCGCATCGTCCAGTGCTTGCCGGTCGGATAGGATCGCCCGTGCCGCAACAGGAAGGCGAGCAACTGCTGGCGTGCCCGCATGAGGTGCATCGTCGCATCGACTCGTGCCCGTACCAGGTCGCGCAATGCTTCGTGCGTCGCGTCCGGCACCCACACCTGCGTCAAGTCACCCGACCGGTGCAGGATCGCCAGCTTCTGCGAGTCGCGACGGTCAGTCTTGATCCGCTCGCCGGGCTTGCGCGGGATCAGCGAAGTGGCCGCCACGGTGCAGCGATGGCCCAGCGCCGTGAGCTGGCGATAGATGTTGTATCCGCACCCGCCCGCTTCGTAGCAGAAGTCGAGCTCACCATGCTTCGAGAGCCGCTTGGCCATCTTCGCGATGTCGTCGGGCGCGTTCGGAATCACCCCAAGGAACCGCACCGGGCCGTCCCTGCCGTCTTCCGCAATGCTGATGGAGATGGTCGCCTTGTGGACGTCCATCCCGATGAATGATCTGGCTGTCTGCATGTCTGTGGTCCTCCTCTCTACAGGAGAACCGAAGTTGCGCCTCGACTCCAGAAGAGACATACAGACTTAGCAGGCTTGGTTTCCGACTAGCGCGATACGCGCAAACCTGTTTGGGGCGTTACGGGGTACCCCCGTAGGGATGGGGAGCTGGGCGAAGGGCGCAGCCCTTCCCAAACCTGCTCTAAACGGTTAGCGGCCTAGTGGTCCAGATTGCTAGATGGCTGCATACGCGGGAGCCCACTCTTCAAGCGTTTTACCCTAGATGTGAGGGCAAGCTGATGTGTGGACGCTACGTTCGGAAGGGTGACAAACAGAAGCTCGCAGAACACTTCCGGGCGCAACCGAACCCGACAGAGCTGCAGATGCCTGATGCGGATTACAACGTGGCACCGAAGACACATCAGCCCATCATTCGGCAGAGTCGAGAATCGAGAATCTGCGGGAAAAGCATAGAAAATCCTGCTTCGCGTAGGGCAGGGGATTAGTGCGCGATCGCGCATTTATCCACTTTGGTCCGGCATAGTATTACCCACGACAAGGCTGCTTCTCGAAGGTAGACTTTCACTTGGCCGATTCGCCGGAAAGCGGGCAACAGAGCCCAGAAGGACTTAAATCACTCGTGACTTTGCGTGGCACACTAATCGTCCTTCTCGCCTACGGGCTTCCCTCTATCTGTAGTTCTCAAACGACACCCAGCGCTGAAAAGCCTATCACCGGTATCTTGCAGGCCTTCGATGATCACGATGTGGTGATGATGGGTGAAATCCACGGGAACAACCAGGAGTACGAGTTCTTACATGCGTTGATCGCTACACCGGCCTTCGACGAACGCGTCGACGATATCGTCATGGAGGTTGGAAACTCTTTATACCAAGCAGCCGTAGATCATTACGTTAAGGGCGACAACATTCCACTCAGCGACGTGGAAGGTGCATGGCGCAATACCATAGGGCTCGTCGGACCTCCCCCTGCTGTGTATGAGAGCTTTTACAAAGCCGTTCGCGAGGTGAATCTGCAGCGACGTAAGCAACACCAGCTCCGAATTATCTGCGGTGATCCTGGTATTGATTGGGCAACTGTAAGGAGCCGAGACCAGATCGACCCTTTCCTTCGTACGCGGGATCAGTTTTATACTCAAGCCGTCGAAACCCAAGTACTTGCAAAGCACCATCGTGCTTTGCTGATTGCTGGATCCTTTCACTTTTTACGGAATTTCGAGTTCCTCCCTGGTCTGCCAGCATCTGCTGCGATTGAGGAGCCGCTGAGGAAAGCTGGAGCAAAACCCTACTTGATTGTGTTCGGTACGAATGGCACTGACGATCGCAGTGAGCTGAATCACAACTTCGATCAATGGCATGCCCCTGTGTTGATCCCTCTTGGAAACAATTGGGTCGGAGACCTGGAGGCAATCCCGATCGTTACGGGAAGAAGCGGGGGCTGGCCTGAGCTCAGCTTGAAAGATGCTGCCGATGCGCTGCTTTATCTGGGACCAAGAAACACTCTGACCACGACACCTATGTCGACAGAGTTATTGGAAGGTAGTGCTTACGGCGCTGAGATAATACGGCGCATGAAAATACAAGGCGTGTCCGTAGAGGCGTTCACGCGCAATGAGTTGAGAATTGAACATCTACAGTTCCCCTAGGGTCCGACGAGATTGCACGCCCACAGCTCCCGGCTCTACTCGTCAGCGTGTATCGATCTAACATAGGCATGAGCCAAGGCCTTAGACTGGGTGCGTCCATGACGTTTGTCTTGTCCCTACTACACGGGAGGAGCATAATCTCCTCATCAGGAAATTTCCTGTCGGAGGTGGCCTTTGAAAGCCATTTTGATAGGTCCTGCTCCTGACGAGTGCTGCTAATCGAAGGACGGGTTCGAAAGAATCTAGACTTGGCGACGTAAAGGTCTCGATTAGCACTTGCGGTCTCCGGAGACCGTATGTCCTGGATGCCTGCCAATGGGACATTTGCAGGCACTCTGGCAATGAGTGGCGGCGCCACGTAGACCTCTCAGGAATCGTCGCCGGTTGTTAAGCCCCGTCGTCCTCACAAGACGCTAAACTGTGTCGCCGGGGTAAGGCAGTCGTTAGCAAGATGCGGGCGGTGCTCGCGATCTTGGATTTCAAGACAAGGCCGGGAGCAGTGCTCTCGGCCTTCGTTCTTTAATCAGCAGCCGTCCTCGGCCCACTCCCCTAGTTCTCCGAGCTCTTCGATCTGCTCAGCCAAAGCGCGTTGCGTTCCCTGGGCCGACTTGCCCGTCCGATCGGCCTGCTCGATCAGGCCAGGTGTGGAGGTGCGAATCAAAGGTGGCCGGGACCTGATGCACCTGAAAAGCTACGCGATTGACGGCCGCCTTCTGCGAACCGGATCCGCGAACTGGTCGCCGACTGGTCTCAAGCGCCAGGACAATGACATTCGATATGAATTCTCCGCGGAGGCGGCGGAGCGCTTCGAGAAGAAGTTTGGCGAGATGTGGGAGAGGGCAGGGAACACTCTCGCTGGTGGCCGATCTCTTCCATAAAGGGTGTGATTAGGAGTCAGAGCGGCTTTGTTTAGGGCTGACGATCTGCAATCATTCCTCTACTGGGGTACGGAGGAGATACGATGTGCGGTCGTTACGTTCGGCGGAGCGACAAGCAGAAGATCGCGGAGTTCTTTCACGCGAACCCGCAGCCTGCGGAGCTACCGATGCCGGGTGCGGACTACAACATCGCGCCGACGACGTTTCAGCCGATCATCCGGCAGAGCAGGGAGTCGGGCGAGCGGGAGATGGTCCTGGCCCGGTGGGGCCTGGTGCCGTTCTTTACCAAGGACCTGAAGGACATCAAGGGTCTCTCGACCATCAATGCACGTGCTGAGTCGATCCGTCGCGTTTCAGCAAATTGCTGGGGCCTTCATCGAGACCTGAAATCGTTGGAGTTCGAACATAAGGCGAGAGGACCGTTCGGGTTCGGCATGAGTCTTAAATTGCAAGGCTCGCCGCTACCTGCCATTCAACACTACGGGGAAAGGCAGCTGGAGACGGAGGTCGTGTGCGATCGCTGTACTTTGCGGTACGCGATATACGGCGTATTCGGCTGGTGTCCCGATTGCGGGGTTCACAATTCAGTCCAGATTCTAACGAAGAATCTAGAGATTGCACGGAAGAAACTCACGCTGGCAGAATCTCTGGAAAAGGATCTGGCTGAGACGTTGATAGGGGACGCGTTAGAAAGCGTAGTTGCTGCGTTCGATGGGTTTGGGCGACAGGTATGCGCGCAAAAGGGCCAGGAGATTCGGTTTCAAAACCTTGCCGGAGCAAAGCGCCAGGTCCAGAGTGCCTTCGGTTTCGACTTCACCGATGCGCTACAACCAGGCGAGTGGGAGCAAACCTTTCGGTACTTTCAAAAGCGACATCTTCTCGCTCACAAAATGGGCGTTGTAGATGAGGATTATCTACAAAAGACTAGTGACCCAGCGGCTGTTCTGGGCCGCAAAATCAGCGTCAAGCCAGCAGAGGTTAGCGCGCTTATGGTTACGGTAGAACAATTGGGTCGGCGTCTTTACGATGGCGTCTTCCATGTTAGCTAGATCGGAATGTGAAACAGCGGTGGCTCCGCAGGGGGCTCCTCATCCTTGCGGGCTGCTTTCTTGTGCCGCAACTAGTGCGTCCAGGTCGATGCCCGAGAGAAGATTGACCGCTTTGTAGGCCCGCAAAATTACCTCATGCATGGACTCCAGATCCCGCAGCATGATCGCCCGGCCTTCGCCCGAGTTTCTGCGGAAATTGTGTTGCCTGTAGAAACGGTGCGCGAGTCGATTACGCTCTTTGAGCGCAAAGTCAAGATCCAGTTCAGTAGTTCGGTCTGGTCGTGCTGCGGAACTAGAGAGGCCTTTGAGTAGCTTGCCCAAGGTGCTGGCATTTATCTGGTCGAGGTATTCGCGAGCGGCTTCTGAGTCGATCACAAATGGCGAATCCAGAATGCCGTTCTCGAGCGTTTCAGGCAGCGATACAAAGTCGTTTACACGTGACCCTAGAAGTAGGGTCCCGATCTCGGTCTCTAGGAGCTGAGCGGCCTCAGACACTTCACCGAATTTCTTGTAAACCTCGTCGAGTGTGGGCATGGCTACTCCAGAATTGTGTCAGCGTCGTCCTGATCTTTTGCGTCTGAACTGCTCTCAGAAAGCTTCTGGTGTTTGAACTCGATCGACCCGTCCGATCGGCCGAGCCGTGACACCAGCGCGGCCCTGTGTCTCGATTTCACATAAGGCGTGCCGGCCACATCTGCGGCAAGCATATCGAAGTAGTCGGCCACGATCACATCGAGCTCGTCCGGCTGCCAGTCGGTTCCTGTTATCGGGTCAACCATCAGTTGTACGGTTCACTCGCCTTGTGCTTAGACTAAGGACTGTTTACCCCTGTGGATACGATTTCACCATGGTGACCGAGACTCCGTTGGCTAAGCAGTTTCCCTCCATCAAATGATCGATCAGACCGACTTCTATCACGGTGCGGCGCTGGCCACGGCGCTCGGCGACTCCCGCTGTATAGATATAGCGCGCTGGCCTCCGGGCTACCTGGTCAACGAGTCGGTCTGGGTGCTTCTGAAATACACGACGAAGGGCGGTTCGCCCTGGCAATTCACCTTCACGGCCGAGGACGTGGCGCGCCTCCAGCATTGTCCTGACGAGGCCGATCGCGTTGTGATGGCGCTCGTCTGCGGTGGTGACGGCATTTGCACGATCTCGGCGGAAACTGCTCTCGAGCTGCTGGACGAAGCATCCGGCGGTATCTCGGTTCGGCGCAAATTCCACGGCTGGTATGGTGTTAGTGGCCCCGCCGGCAGACTGGAAAAAAAGGTCGCTCCGAGGCGATGGCCGCAAATATTGTTTCAGGATGAGGAAGATCCGGATGAGCAGCAAGACCCCGCGCCCGATAGTCGCAAACGGGCTTCACGCCCAGGAAGTGCTTCAAGTTCTCGGTAAGGAGCTCGGGGCTGACGGTACGAAAAAGGCTACTGAGAAGGCGATCCGCATCCTTCAGCTTGCCGTTGATCCGACCGCCGGCATACCCGATCAGCCGTCTGACGGCCTACTGTATGGGCTCATTCAGAGCGGCAAGACCAGCATCCTGACGCTTACCTCCGCAATGGCGGTGGATAACGGCTTCAACTGCATCGTCGTTCTGACCAGCGACAACGATCCGCTTTACGAGCAAACGAAGGAGCGGGTTCGTGCGGCCCTCGGTGGGATCAACGTTTTGGGAAAGAGGGATTGGAAAGACCCGAAGCGGTTTAAGACGCGCGTGGACAATACACCTTTTGCCGTCGTCTGCTCGAAAAACGGCAGCATGCTCAATAGCCTGCTCAATGCCTTCAAGACGGCAAAGGCAAAGGATTTGGCCATGATGATCGTCGATGACGAAGCCGATCAGGCAAGCCTAAACACCAACACGGGGAAGCCGACGGTCAAGGCCAGCACGATCAACGGAGTCATCACCAAATTCCGGGACTACTTCCCGATCAACACCTATCTGCAAGTGACGGCAACGCCGCAAGCGCTGTTCCTGCAACGGCCCGGTCACGCGTACCGGCCGAGCTTTACGGTGCTGGCGGACCCCGGCAAGGACTACGTCGGCGGCGAGGCTTTTTTCGGCAAGGATGCCGAGCTGGTCCGGATCACGGACGTGAACGAGATCACGGCTCTCAAGGCAACAAACCAGCCCAACCCGAAAGCGAAGCTGCCAGCAGGGCTACGGAAAGCGCTCTGCGGTTTCTTCATCGCGGCCGCTTCGAAGATCATGCAGGGCAAAGGCGAAGGGTATGCCTTCCTTTTGCATGTCAGCCTGGCGACAAAGGATCACGATTACGCACGGGGACTGCTGGACGATTTCATCCAGGAGAGCAGCACGGCACTCAAAAAGAAGACGGGAACGGCATACAACTCCCTCTCGGGCGAATTGCAGACCGCGTACAAAGACCTGAAAGCAACAGACCCTTCGCTGCCCGACTTCGACAGTGTTCTGGTGAAGGTTGCGTTCTACCTCAACGGCGCCAACATAAAAGTCATCAACGGCACCTCGAATGACGAGGTAAAGCTGGATTCCAAGTTCAACCTGTTTATCGGCGGCAATAAGCTCGGCCGAGGCGTCACCATCAAGAATCTGCTGGTCAGCTACTACGGCCGCAACCCCAAGCGGGCAAAGGCCGATACGGTGCTGCAACACGCCCGCATGTACGGTTATCGCAAGAAGGACATCGGCGTAACGCGCCTATTCCTGCCGCAGGTTTTGGGCGATCGCTTCCAGGAAATTCACTCCATGGAGAGCTCGTTGCGGAACCTGCTGGAGAATGTTCCGGACGGAGCATTCGAAGGTCTTTACATGACCGGCTCCTGGGATGCGACCCGGTCGAACGTCACCGACCCCAGCCTGATTGAGTCCTTCCCGCAAAACAGCAGCATCAACCCCCGCTATCCGCTTCGGACAGCCAAATCGGCCATCGGTACGGCTTCCCTGGACGAATCATTGGAGGATGTACCCGATACTGACGCCTCCTCGCCCTATACGACCATCAATGTGAAAACAGCGCTCGAGCTGCTTGACCATGTGCTGGTCGACCAACCGTCCAGCCCTTCGCTGTGGGACATGCGGGTCATCAAGAGCGCCCTGGATGTTCTAAGGACTAAAAAGGATCGGGAAGGCAAGCTGGTCTACGGTGATGAGATCAACCTGGTCGTTAAGCGCGGCCGCGATTTGAAAACGGCTCGTTCGGAGCGCGCCGGCATCATTTCGGGCGGCGAAGACAAGCTGGCCCCAACAAATGCCCCGACGCTGTTCCTCTACCGAATGAACAAGAACGGCAAGGAGCTCCCGGTTTGGTGGCCGCAGCTGCGCTTCCCTAAGGGCAATTACATCCTGGCATTCTCGTTTGACTGGTAGAGCGGAGCGGGCCGGTTAGGCCCGTTTCATCTCGCGGTGCAGCGCATCATGGTCCACGTTGCAGAGCGTCTCGAGGTTCTCGACCGTGTTTGCACCGCGATCCTTGTGGTGCGTGATGTGGTGCAGCTCGAGGAACTTGCGGGGATCGTCGGGTGACAGCATCGGCCGATTCCAGCCGCAACGGACGCAGCTGAAGTTGTCCCGCTTGAGAACCGCAACGCGCACGTCGTCGGGGATGCGCCGATCGTGCTCTTCGGCCTGGCGGTCTTCCTCGAGCAGATAGACGCCGACGGCGAGATCCTCGCGGCCGCTGTTGCGGGTGACGATCGGCCAGCCTGCCTCGGTACGGAGTTCGCGCACGCGCCGCGCCCATTCCTTGGCATCGCCGGCGAGATACTTCAGCTCCTCGCCTGTCACCTGCTTGGCGACGTTTCGGCGCAGGTACTCCAGAATCTTGTCGGTGACGGACACCTTCTTCCCGCGAATCTCGTTGAGAACATTCCAGCGATAGGCGGCGTCCCGATCTTCCTCGGTCCGCATGAGGATGTATTGGTCCGGGCGGATGTGAATCGCTTCGACGCCGGCGAGCTCGGCCTTGTCGCCGGCGTTCTCGGCCGCCGCGGCGATGTCGGCGAACGTATAGCCGGAGTAAATCCACCAACCGAACTCGACCCGGAGCTCGCGGACACGCCGCGCCCATTCGCTGATCCCGGAGATGACCGCCAGCTCGTCACCGTCGATGATCTGCTGCGGGTACTTCAGGAGGTAGGCAAGGATGCGATCGCGGGCTGAACCGCCGTCATCCATTGGAATGAGAGAACAGCCGAGGTCACGCAGCTTGCGAAAGGCAGGCACAAGGGCGCAAACCTTGGCTCGGAGATCATCGTGCTGGAGCTTCTCCGCAAAGTTATTGAGCAGCTTGACAAGCTCGGTTCGCAGAATTTCAGGTTGTTCGTTAGGCTGAGACCGTCTGGCCAACCTCGACCTCCATCGCCGGTTTGCGCTTTGACCTGGTTCGCTTCGTCGCCGGCATGGTTTCAAGCGTAGCTTTCACCATCTTGCCGATTGCGCCGGCGAGAGCGGGAGGAACGGCATTGCCGATCTGCCTGGCGATGTCGGTCTTGCCGCCTTTGAACACGAAATCGTCCGGGAAGCCCATGAGGCGCGCGGCTTCGCGGTGCGTGATTGGCCGATGCTTGTCCGGATGTAGATAGCGGCCCTTCTCGGGCTTAAAAAACTCTGTCCGGATAGTCACGGAAGGGCGATTCCACCAGAGGCGGCCGAACAGGTCGGTCCCACCGGAGGTCTTGCGTATCCAACATGCCGGCGTGATCTCGAGGGCGTTCCTCATGAGGTCGAAGCGGTTGCCGCCCGGGGGCACGGCCCGGTATCGGGCAAGGCTTTTGATCGTCGGATTGCGTCCGAAATGCAGGTTGTGCGGAGCGTCGGCTTCGCGAACCTCGGTGCCTTCCGGATCGGCCAAATCTCCGATCACGTCGCGGACCGTGCGCCACGCCGGCAAGTCGATATCGAGGTCGGGCGCGGCATGGGTCGCGGTCATGGGAAAGTGCGGAGCGCCGATCCGCGACTCATCCCAGCCGACGACGACGGTACGCTTGCGGGTTTGGGGAGCGCCGTAATCGGCCGCATTGAGGATCGCAGCCTTGGTCTTGAATCCGATCTGATTAGCCCGGCGCTGGATATCCTGAAGCTCGGGCGAGCGGTAAAGCTCGCTGACATTCTCCATGACGAACATACGGGCGCCCGACAGGCGAACGATATCGAGATACGGTTCCCATAAGGCCCGCCGCACGTCGCCGCGCCGGTTTTTGTTGAGCAGGCTGAAGCCCTGGCACGGGGGGCCACCGATGACGATATCCGCCTGGGGCACATTTGGATTGCCGGCGAGCCAATCTTCAATCGGATCGTAAACGGTCTTTCCCTTGAAATTAGCCTCGTGGGTGTTGAGGGCGGGCCGATCCAGATCGACGGCGAGCAGCGGCTTGAAACCACCGCAGAATCGCTTGTCGACAAACCCGAGGGTCATGCCGCCGGCACCGCAAAAGAGATCAATCAGCTTATACGTCATCTGTGCGCTTCATCTTCTATTGTGCCGGCTTCCAGAAAACCGACAAGCCTTTCTCGTAGGGCCGTCTCGTCCTTCGTCTCGCACTGCCAGACCGTCAGAACCTTCCACCCGGCTGAGGCGAGCGATGCTTGAGCCTGATTGTCTCGTTCCTTGTTCCTGCCGATCTTAGTTTCCCAGAACTCCCGGTTGGAAGTGGGTAGGGCCGCCCTGGCGCAGCTGTGCCCATGCCAAAAGCAGCCGTGGATGAATATCACGCTTCTGCGGCCGGAAAATACGAGATCGGGGGTTCCGGGAAGGTCCTTCCTATGAAGACGATAGCGATAGCCGAGTCGATGGAGCAATGACCGTACCTTGAGCTCGAGGGACGTGTTCTTGCCCCGAACCCTGGACATGTTGCGGCTGCGCTGTTCGGGTGAAACGGTATCCATTCAACCGATTAGATAGGTCTTCAGAAGGTTCGGGTTGATCGTCGTGGCGATAGGTTCGCACCGGCTGCCGCAGCCTACTGTTCTGCGCGAACCGCACCGGCAGCGATCGACGCATCACGGATCGCTGCCGAGATTACGGTTACATCTTGGCTGTCGCTAGGACAAGTGGTCTTGATCGAGGAAACGTACTCGCCGTCGGCGTCGTGGATCGCAGCCGCCCAGGTCATGTCGGCTGTGCCCCAGATGATTTCGCCATGATCAGGGAACTCAATGACGACGCAATCGACGTCACCGCCGGTATCCTGCGAGGATGCCGTAAGTCCCTCCCCCCGCAGCGCAGCGGCTACGGCTTCCACTATCTCTTGTTCGCCTATCCGATCCGCGAGTTCGGTCATGACTGTCTCCAATGACAATTATCCGGCTGCATCAATGAGGAAGTCCAGAAGAAATGCCGCCTGGTTTGCACCCCGCTATACGGCGGCCGGCTCATCAGACCGCATAGCTTCTCCCAGAGCTAGTCGTCAGGACCCTCTCTGTATCTATAGGGTAATGGGATGGTCCGTCGCCTTCAACTCAGATGTGGCAGGATGAAGGCGAGCACCTGGGAGAGTTGCGGTTGGGCTTGATCGATGTTCTCGCCGGACGATCCGCGCAAGTTTCTCGAGTTGCACCACGTTAAGCACCACAAAGACAAAGGTGCGAACACGGTTGAGAACCTCCACACTCTCTGCAACGTGCATCGTGACAGATTGCACCGCGAGATGCCTTGAAAGGAGCATCCGCAATCCAGCGCGGGTCCAGTGGCTTCTATTCGAGATCGCTCGACTCAGGCGCTGGCTCGTTTGAGGGAGAAGGTGGGGAGTCTGTTGAAGGAGATGTTGAGGCCGACGGAATCAGAACTGGGGAGGGGGGGGACGAGGTCCTAGTCTCCAGGGATAATTCTGAAGTCATAGAAGAGCTGTCAGAGACAGAGCTCCGATTGTCTTGCGGGCCAAGGCCAATAGCTCTGGTGGCCGAGGGGCGATGTACAGAGCCCCCGGCTAAAATGTGCCTCGTGAGTGTAACTTCTGTTTCCTTCCTAGAAAAAGATGGATCGTTCAGATCTCCCTCAAGAACAGCTTGATAATGACGGTAGTAGCGATTAGCTCGGTCATACAGCTCAGCCCAGGTTGTCAGCGTTGCGTCTGTTCGGTCTTCCCATTGTCTCAACGCAGCTGGAGAAGCATCGAACGCACCGCCGCTTACCAGGACAAGGTGCAATTGCTTCGTTGTACCCTTTTGCAGCAACTCTCGATACGTATCGAACCGACTGAGTTCGGCATACGTCATGGCGTGACCGGCACGCTTAAGTTCTACGATCACTAAGCGTTGCTCGTCAGTAAGGGCGAGGAAGTCGTATCTGAAGTTCCGCGCCTCTTTAGGCACTTCCTTAACGTCCCATTCCTCTAGCTGTTTGGAAATTGTCTTTTCTTCGGAGAGCACTTGCCATTCGGGATGAAGAAGCCAGGGATAGCCCGCGATTAGGTCATGCATATTGTCCTCGCTGAGGGAGGACTTGGTCTCCGGGGCGTTATTGACAATGAGTTTGTGACACCGGTCGATGACACCGATACGCCCCTTCACGATTTCAAGAACAGCTCTGCTTTCTAAAACCTTCCATTGCCGAAGCTGCAACAACACTCTTTCTAATGATTCTGGTGTGTCTGAAGCAGCCTCCAGATCGCTAATCACATCGTGGAAATGCCTGTACTCGTAAGCGCGAACAAGAGAGTCAGCGAGCTCCATCGCTCGTTCCTGGTTAGGCTCCGCCTGACCCAGAATGGAAAGAAACTTTCTAACCTGCACCGCTGAGGGCTCATCGAGAGCTAGCAAACGCCGCTTAATATCAGGGTCCTCACATATCGCTTCCTGCAAGATCTGGCCTTTTCTTGCGGAACACTCGATTAGTGCTTTACGGGCGAGTTTCTCGCCCCAAGTTTTCAATTCGAAAGCTACTGTCGAATCCCAGTCGATCTCCTGCCGATCCGTAGAGATAACGTCTGAAGCATCGTCCGCTCCCGCATCCAAAAAATCGGCTTCTATTGCCCCGGTCACATACCGGGTTGCGTGTTGCCCTGATGCGGTTCCTTCTACCCCGAAGAAAAAAGGCGGAGCCTGCGCTGTCTTACCTCGTACGTATATAGTGAATCCACGTAACTCAGCCGATTTGATCGTCTGCTTGGTGAAGGCATAGTAAAAGCGGACCACGTCGCCGTTAGGAAGCGCCTCCTCTAAGTGTCCTTCTGCTGGAAACCGGACGTCCAGTTCTAGATCAGGATCTCCAACAGGTTCGCCATTGACCGAGATCGTCATTGCACCACGTATACGGTTGCTGAAACGCCTAGCCAACGCCTCCTTAAGCTTTTCTATGTCCATCTTCGTAGAGTGTTTGAGTTCGCTCAGGAGAATGCGTGTTCCAGACGCGGATTTCGCCCACTCGGGCTTTTTCTCAATGAGCCCTTTGATTACTGCTTCTGAGGTGGACCCGTCTCCTGCTTTGAGATTCGCGAGGTTCATTGAAAAGGAGGTGGACTCATCGTCCTTCCAACTGGTGATGTCCATGACGGAAGCCATGCCAAAGCCCGCGAGCTTTCCGATTCCCTTTTTGCCCATTACGGGTCGGAGGCGATTAGGAGCGTCACTTTCTCTACGATTTCGCCCGATCACTAGATATTGGTCCTGGACTTCAGAGGTACTCATGCCCGACCCATCATCCATAATTTCGATCCGACTTGTAGACTTGTCATAGGCCTCCTCGGGGAGGATAAGACTAACCTTCTTCGCTCCAGCATCCCAGGCATTCGCAACCAACTCAGCGAGTGCAACATCGCGCCGTTTATACATCTGAACTCCGAGGTGCTCAAGAGTTCTACCCAGAACCGTTAACTTGAGATCTACGGTCTGTCTGGTGGCCGGAGCCGTGGGTGAGGCGAACATCAGGGAACTCCTAACAAAATCTTCCGACTAACGACGGATGTCTATGTACGTCTGAATTGTTGCATGGAGTTCCCGAAACTGGACTGAAGCATCCCACCCTGTGTCGTTCTGAGGTATACGCATTTAGTACATACTGAACAAGGCAGAAAGGCGTCCTATTTGTGATCTTCAGAGCTGTTTGGCGGGGTTCCTTCAGCACTAGCTGGCGCTAAAAGCACAAGCGCGAGTGGCGTTGACCTCTTCCATCACCGACCAGAATGCGAATCCTGCAACTAACCTTCAGCCCCAAGCGTGTGCGCGGCATATCAGTTTAGGTTTACGTTCTTGCTGCCGATGTGACGTTGAGGATCGTATCGCTGCCGCTGAATTGCTTGTGCAGCAAGATCAGGAACTTCAAGCAAACGACGAAGAGTGTCTGAAATCAGAGTGCGATTGTATGGTTCTTGAGTGGTTGGCTTGTCATCAGGATTCAGAAATTGCGTGCCGTAAATCTGAGGCTGTTTTATCGACTGGAGATATCGGTCCAACGTAGCTGCTGCGATCCAGGTCCCGTCGCTATACCCTTTCCGAACAGCAACGATTGCAAGTGTGTGAGCAAGAAGGAAGTCGTTGGGTTCGGAGCCGTGCTGAAATACGTTGGCAGCCCACTCGAAGTCCTCGCCCGAGTGAAGAGCGCCTTCACTGAGTAGCCGCATCGTTGCTGCGCGTCGAAGAGCATCAGCCTTGCTTACTGTGGGCCAGTCTATATTCGGCAGGGATTGTCTTGCACGTTGATCCTCATCGAAGATGCGCTTCATCTCCGGATTCGAGGAGGCGTCGTCGTCAGGGAAATACCTTTGTCCCGAGTGCCAGTCGTCCGAGACCGATGCACTTCCTTGTGACCGAACAAGCGTGAGAGGAGGTAAGGGAATGCCCTCGATCTTCAACTGCACGTCATTCCTGTCTTTGAGGGTCAGCTTATAGACGGTTTTGTCGTTGGGATCATTTGGATTCTGAGTCGTGAAGGAAAGGACGTGTCCTTCCCATTGCGAAGCTACTATCTTGTCGACCTCTGTCGGGCCTTTAACGTCTGAGAACGACACAGCGTCGGCGGTTGCGAAGTGTGCCGGACGCGACAAGCTGCCCATCATCGGGTCCGATTGTCCGCTCGAAGGCTTAAGAGTCAACACGAACAGGGTGCGCTTGCCCAATAGAAGCGTCCACTGACCTGTGACTGCCTGCGATACTTGAGCAACAAGTACCCTTTGTGGGATGGCGGCCAGGACAGCCATTGCGAGGAAAACCAGAGCACGGGACGCACGCTTCATATCCTATAAAATACAACCCACTGCATAGGGTGATCTAGCTGAACGCAGTATTCAGCCCTGATGCTCAGCACGCCCGAGAGTAATGAAAGGCAGGTAAGGAAACGCTTTTCTCATCACTCGATCCCGGCGAGGAGTGTTCAACTGAGCGGCTCAGCGACAATCGCAACCACTATCGAGATGGTGGCCTAGCCCTCTCCCACTTAGCTCAGCTGCTGCTGCGGAGCAGCGTTCGATAGACGGTCGGACGAGAGATGGAAAACAGCTCCGCTAGGTCGCTTATCGTGTACTGGCCTGTTCCATGCATGCGGCCCAGCTCCTTCTGCTGCTTGTCTGACAGCTTGGGCTGTTTGCCCCGGAGTCTGCCTTTGGCGCGAGCGATCTTCATGCCCTCGCGGGTGCGGAGCCGAATCAGGTCGGCTTCGAACTCCGCGAACGTGGCCAGGATGTTGAAGAACATCTTACCCATGGGATCGGCTGGGTCGTAGCGGCTTTGGCCGAGAGCCAGTGTCACGCCCCGTGCCGCTAGGTCATCTGCGATAGAGCGAGCATCGGGTACCGAGCGGGCGAGCCGGTCCAGCTTTGGCACAACCAGCGTGTCGCCCTTGCGAACGGCGGCAAGGGCCTGATTCAGTCCTGGTCTGGCTCGACTGGTTCCGGTCAAACCGTGATCGACATAGATCCGGTCCGCAGCTACGCCCAACTCGGCAAGTGCTGCGCGCTGGGCGGTGAGGTCTTGTTTGTCCGTAGAACATCGTGCGTAGCCGATCAGGGTTTTGGGCATGAGAACTGGCACGTTTGAGGGGCCTTATATGAGAATATCACCGTACCAGGTATGTGAGACACGGATTGCCGGGTTTCTGGCGATCCCGTGATCGTTCCCGAGCTGTCCGTTGAAGGATCGTCTTACGGACACGGTTCAGGGCGTGGTCAAGAGGTGCAGCTATGCACTTGGAAGACAAATCGCCGACGTTGGCAGAACTCACCGAGGTGCAGCGTGAGCAAGCGATGGCTCGCTTCCGCGTACTGCGTTCTCACACGGAGCGAGGAGTTCCCCTTCCAAGAGCGGCACAAGCGGCCGGCGTGGGATTGCGAACCGTAGAACGATGGCTCGCTCAGTATCGTGCCGATGGTCTGGCTGGACTCGTTCGCCGGACTCGCGAGGACCGCGGGCATCGCAAACTGCCGGCCGAAGCAGTTGAGTTGATTGAAGGCCTGTTTCTCAGGAAGCCGCGCCCTTCTGCCGCTGCCGTGTATCGCCGCGTTCTCACACTTTGTAAAGAGCAAGAATGGCTTTCGCCTTCGTACAGCACCGTGTACGCCATCATTGCTCGGCTTGATCCGGCCCTGACCACGCTAGCTCACGAAGGTCCCGCTCGCTTCCGCGACCAGTTCGAGCTGGTGCATCGCCACCGCGCGAGCCACCCGAATGCAATCTGGCAGGCCGATCACACTCAACTCGACGTGCTTATTCGGGACGCAAGCGGCAAACCAGTCAGGCCGTGGTTGACCACGGTCCTTGACGACCACTCTCGCGCACTGGCCGGATACTCAGTCTTCGTTGAAGCACCCTCAGCTTTCCAAACATCGCTCGCGCTCCGGCAAGCGATATGGCGCAAAGAGTACCCGCTCTGGGCCATGTGCGGTATTCCTGACGTGCTTTATGTCGATCACGGAAGCGACTTCACCAGCAAGCATCTTGAGCAGGTTGCTGTAGACCTGCACTTCGAAATCGTCTATTCCACCATCGCTCGACCTCAAGGGCGAGGCAAGATCGAGCGTCTGTTCGGAACCCTCAACACAGAACTGCTGCCTGAGCTGCCCGGCTACCTCAAGCACGGAAAGCCGACAACCGAACCGAAACTGTCCCTGGCCGAACTCGACCGCGTTCTCGCCACTTTCCTCGTCGGCACCTACAACGCCCGAGTTCATCGCGAGATCCGTGTTGCGCCGCAAGTTGCCTGGTCGGGTAACGGCTGGCTTCCTCGCATGCCGAACAGTCTAGAGGACCTGGATCTGCTGCTGATTTCGGTGGCAAAAGCCCGCACCGTTCACCGCGACGGCATTCACTTCCAGGGCATCCGGTACATGGACCCCACACTTGCCGCATACGTGAAAGAAGCCGTGACAATCCGCTATGACCCCCGCGATGTGGCTGAAATCCGTGTCTTTCACCGCAATCGTTTCCTCTGCCGCGCCGTGAGTCCCGAGCACAGCGGCCAGGCAATCACGTTGAAGGACATTCAGGCAGCACGCTCAACGCACCGCCGTGCGCTTCGCGGACAAATCAGGGAGCGTGTGACTCCAGTAGCAGACTTCCTGTCTCCACACGTCGAGGTCACGATACCGTCTGTACCGGAAGCTTCAGCCGCGCAGCCAAAGAAGGTCAAACTACGCACCTAGCGGGAGGATCTTGAATGAGAACAACTAAAGCGCCCCGTCGTGCAGAGGCTTTCATCGTCACCAAGGAACACCGCCGGTTCGCAGAATTCGCCAATGTTGTCCGCAAAGAGCGCTACATCGGCCTCTGCTACGGTGCTGCAGGAGTGGGCAAAACAAAGTCCGCCAGACGTTACGCTCACTGGCAGGCTGTGGAGCCGCTGCTTACTCGCTGGGGACCTCGCGAGGAAGCAGACAAGAAGGTGTATGCGACACTCGCTCGGTCGCGTGTTCTCTTCTTCACGCCCGATGTCCGCGCCAATTTTGGTGCGCTTCGGCATCAAATCGATGATCTGCTAGGCCGCATCAATGTCTGCATTGATCAGCACACGGGCAAGACGACACGCACCCTGCCTTGGGAGTATGTCGAGCTGGTCATCCTCGACGAAGCGGAACGCCTCAACCCCATGGCCTTGGATTATCTGCGTGATCTCTTCGACCGCAACGACATCGGCCTCATTCTGATCGGCATGCCGGGGCATTGAAAAGCGCATGTCCCGATATCCGCAGCTCTACAGCCGGGTCGGCTTCGCACATCACTACCGACCGCTGCTCGGGGACGAACTCTCCTTTGTGCTCGCTCACCATTGGCAAAAGCTTGGCCTCCAGCTTGACGGGGCAGACTTCACGGACACACAGGCGGTCGCGAGCATTGCAAGGATTACAGGAGGGAACTTCCGGCTTCTACGCCGCCTCTTCCTACAGATTGAGCGCGTTCTCCAGGTCAACGAGCTGACCGTCATCACTGACGATGTCGTCAACGCCGCCCGCAGTACACTTGTGATCGGCGTCAGTTAGCCCTGAAGGAAACCCGCCACATAGCTCTGAAGGTCACTCATTTGTCCTATATTATTACATACAGTGAAGACAAGTCTTAGCCCTAATAGGACAAAGGCCAAGGCCCCCGCCCAACGGAAAGGCCTCCTGGTCGGATATCTGCGCGTGAGTGCGCTCGACCAGAAGGAAGTCCGCCAGCTCGATGGTTTGGAGCTGGACAAGCGGTTTACAGATAAAGTCTCGGGCAAAGATCGCAACCGGCCTCAACTCGAACAGATGATCGAGTTCGTCCGCGAGGGCGATACCGTGTTCTGCCACTCGATGGACCGCCTTGCTCGAAATCTTGATGACCTCCGTCTGCTGGTGAAGAAGCTCACCGGCAAAGGTGTCAAGGTCTGCTTTGTGAAGGAAAACCTGACGTTCACCGGCGAAGACTCGCCCATGGCGAACCTACTCCTGAGCGTGATGGGCGCGATTGCAGAGTTTGAACGGGAGTTGATTAAGGAGCGCCAGCGAGAGGGAATTGCTATCGCGAAGAAACGCGGAGCCTACGTGGGTCGAAAGCGGACGCTAACAGCAGCGCAGGCCGTCGTCCTCCTGGAACGCATTGCGGCTGGCGAGTCGAAGACAAAACTGGCGAATGAGCTGGGCGTCTCAAGAAACACCATCTATATGTATGCGAACCGGGGAGGGAAGTGATGCGTGTTCTGGTCGATGGCCTAGAAACGGTGATCGAAGGCGAAGTGATTGGCGGCGAGCTGCTGGATGGCCAGAGTGGGCGATTCGATCTGGAATCCGAATTCACAGTTCGATGTGACGATGGAGCGTGCTTCACCGTTCACGGTTGGCTGGTGGATGTACAGATTCTGAGTGAACCTGCGGAATGGGTGATGTAAGGATGGGCCGCCTCATACAGCGGTCGATCTGTTGCCCATGCGGGAACGATAAGGTTCTCGCCTTGGGTCTCTGTGCGACTTGCTACACGCTGAAACGGCAAGACGAGGAATACTTCGGTGGGCAGAGGGAAGCAGTGCTAACCCGAGATGGCAATCGATGTGCCGTTCCTGGCTGCACCACGTTGAAGAAAGGGAAGCGGTCGATTGCAGTCCACCACCGCAAGCCGGGAAACAATGACCCAAAACTGATGATTACCCTCTGCCTTGCTTGCCATGCCAAGGTAACGCGAACGCAGGTTCCCCGCCGTGAGTGGCCTCCGCTTTTACGAATCTTGTGGCGAGAACAACATCCCAAAGGACACGAACAAGCGGTGCTGAACTTTCTGGAGACCAAGACTCCTGCAAGAAACAAATCGCTATTCGATCCAGCCTTGGAGGACGGGGATGCGAGATGGCCTGGGCGGGAGCCTCTCGGATGAGCTTATACTTCTCGATTACTAGCTGCTGATTCTGCCATCCAGAAGTGCGATTCTTCGTTGTGCAACTGAAGCATGCTGCTGGTCGTGAGTAGCAATGCACACCGTTGCTCCATCCTTCTGCAGCTTTTCGAACAAACGCATGATGGCAACCCCGCTTTGCGAATCGAGGTTGCCGGTAGGCTCATCGGCCAAAAGCAGCGTCGGCGATCCGGCGAGCGCTCTGGCGATGGCTACACGTTGCTGCTGGCCCCCAGAAAGTTGTGACGGGTAGTCCTTATCCCGTCCGAACAGATCTACCTGCGCCAGAGCGATTCGGATACGCTCCCTCCGCTCCTTCACGGTAAGTGCCTTGCGATAGCTGAGAGGAAGTTCGATGTTCTGGTAAACGGTCATCTGTGGAATCAGGTTGAAAGCCTGGAAGATGAACCCGATTTCCTCGTTCCGCAGCCTTGCTCGTTTGGAATAGCCCAGCACTGCCACATCCGTTCCGTTTAGGAAAAACGATCCGGAATCCGCTTCGTCGAGCAGCCCCATAATTGACAGAAGAGTGCTCTTGCCGCAACCCGAGGGGCCGGTCAAAGCGACGAACTCGCCTTGCGCAATGGAGAACGTGACCGAAGAAAGAGCTTGTGTCGTTCTCGCGGCAGAACGGTAAAAGCGGTTTATGCCCTCCATACGGACGATGTGATTTCGAGCTTCCGTCACATGGATCGAAGCGTCCTCGCTCGCCGTGCTCTTGGGTTGTTCCAGCACTCGAAGGTCCATACAGACAGGTTACTAAACTTTCCTGTTGCTTTCCCAATGGAAGCGTGCGATTCTCCTGTTGGATAGCCAAAGGAGTAAACGTGCCGCAAAAGAAGGACGTGCAACAGGGAACACTTGCCCTGATGGTGCTCAAGACACTCGATCTGCTTGGGCCCCTTCACGGTTACGGTGTCGCCAGACGCATTGAACAGATCAGTACCTCCGTGCTCAGTGTGAATCAGGGGACTTTGTATCCGGTACTGCTGCGACTTGAGCAGGAAGGCTCCATTTCCTCGGAGTGGGGACCTTCTGAGAACAACCGGCGCGCACGCTTTTACACGTTGACGCCTGACGGCCGCAAGGCTCTAGCTGCTCAAAAGAAGGAATGGGAGCAGACGGCTTCAATCATCGAACGATTCTTTACGGTCACTCCGAAGGAACTCGCGTGAAAGGCCTTTGGAGGCTTTGGAAACGGCTCGGCAACGTCGTCCTTGGACGGCGTAACGACGAGCGTTTACTTGAAGAGACCGACTGGCACGTCGAAATGGAGACGGAAGCAAACCTGAGAATGGGTTTGCCGCCTGTTGAAGCACACCGTCAGGCAAGGCTGAGCTTCGGCTCTCTCGAAGCGACGCGTGAGCGCATTCACGAAGAAGAAGGTCTGCCCGCAATTGAGAACCTGCTGCTCGACTACCGGACTGGCCTGCAGGCGCTTCGGTTCTCCCCGGTTTTCAGTGCGGTCGCTTTATTGAACCTCACGCTCCTCATCGCGGTGAACGTCTTCGTCTTCAGCGTGGGACGGGTTCTTCTGACCGGTTCGATGGGTATTGCTCAACCCGAGCATGTCTATCAATTACGCCCGAAGACGTGGGAAAACTGGAAGCTGCTTACGACATCACTACCAGTCCTTATGGATCTCAGGCAGCGAAACCATACCTTTGTCGATCTGGCTGGAGTAAACGGGTACTCGCGTGGGCTCATGAATTGGAGCGGCAAGGTTTTTCAGGCTCACGGCGAGGAGGTGACCGGAAACTACTTCTCTCTCCTTGGTGTTCCTACGCAGCTTGGCTCCAGTTTCTCCCTGGGAGCTGCGGACGCATCGACCATTGTGCTGAGCGACGATCTGTGGCGTAGCGAGTTCGGTAGAGACCCGCACGTTGTTGGAAAAGCGGTGCTCCTGGGCAAGCGTTCCTACAAAATCGCTGGTGTTGCTCCGGCGACGTTTCACGGCACGGAACGTCTTCTGTGGCCGGACTACTGGACCCGCATGGAACAGCCCCAGGAGGGGACGGGGGCAAAACCGCGAACAGAATCGTTGGTCACGGTTGTCGGACGTTTGAAGAACGACAGCACCAGCCAGGCCGCCGTCGCCGATCTCGATACGATTTCGCGGCAGCTCTCCCAAGAGCATCCGGAAACAGACAGGGCCATGGCCTATCGGTTGGTGGAGCCGGGACTGTTCGGAGATATGCGCAAAGTGGTTGAAGATGTGCTGCTGAAGGCCGCGCTCTTTTCCGGCGTTGTTCTGCTTGCAGGTTTGGTAAACCTTGCTTGCCTCCTTGTCGCCCGTCTTGCACGTCGCGCTCGGGAGATGGGATTTCGGCTTGCGCTGGGGTCTACCTTTGCGCGCCTCGCACAGCAGCTCGCAATAGAGAATGCGATCCTGTGCTTCGTCGCCGGTGGCATGGGCACCTTGTTGGCGCTGGGTTTATTAGCGGCAGCTCGAACGATGGCTTCTCCTTTTGGAATGATCCGTGTGCCGCTGCACGCAACGGCGGTTTGGATGGGGCTGCTTGTTACAGGCGCGAGTTTCGTGCTTCTTACCGTTCCCGTTCTGATCTATGTGTGCCGTGAGAAACTGCGCCGCTCTCAGCCGCATTCACTCGGTTTCGCCGTGACCGTTCAGGAATCGAAGCTGCGCGATGTTCTACTCGTCGGCCAGATTGCGCTTTGCACTTTGCTTGCAGCAGCAGCGGCGATTTCAGTGAATCGTGCTGTCACGTTACGCAGTCTGCATCTAGGTTTCGTACCAGCGGGGGCGTTTACCGCCACGTCCGATTCCGACCAGGATTCGCAAGGCGGCGCAGCCCTTCAATCGCTGCTCGGTGGCCTATATCCTGCGTCCGGTGTTGCCGCAGCGGGTGCGGTCAGCCGACTGCCGATGAATGGCGGTTTGCAGGGATTTCCAGCTTTTCGTCAGGATGCGAAGTCGCATGCCTTGGCGGATGCGAGTGCGTGGCCCTATCTGCTTTCTGTTTCACCGGGTTTCTTCCGGGCCGCTGGCACCGCACTGCTGTCGGGAAGAGATGTGCATTGGTCGGACGACGACTCCCATCCGCAGGTAGCCGTCGTAAATAGGGCGCTCGCTCGCCAGCTCTGGGGGCAGGACGATGTGGAAGGACGCATCTTCCAGTTGGAAGGGAAGGATACAACCGTTGTCGGAGTTGTGGAAGATGCCAAATATCACAACTTGGACGAAGAGCATCATCCGATCGCCTATCGCTCCTTTACGCAACGGCCATCGGAGTCGTTCTCCCTTGTGCTCCGTCCGGATGGCTCGCTCAATCAGGCAGGTAAGAGTCTCACCGACACCTTGCACAGGATCGCGGCGGACGAAGACTTCCTCGTCCGGGACTGGTCCGAATCGCTTCAACTCGATCTTTTCCCATCACAGGTCGAGGCTTCTATCCTGGCCGTGACCGGAGCTATTGCAGCACTGTTGTCCATCATCGGCGTTGCGGGAGCCATCGCGTATAACGTCGAAATTAGGACTAAAGAGTTGGCTATCCGCATCGCTCTGGGTGCGCGGCGTGCTCACCTTTTGCTGGTTGCTTCCGGAAGGCCGCTCTGCCTGCTGCTTGCCGGGATCGGCTTCGGCTGCTGTATCGGTCTGTCCGCAGAGCGCGTACTCGCACCTGGCTTTTATCGAACGTCTCTTAGCTTGCCGGAACTGCTCCTCGTCGGCGCCGCAATTATTCTTCTCTGCGGCCTGAGCGCGTCTGTCTACCCGGTCTGGAAACTTACGCAGCTCGAACCGGGTGTGGTGGTCCGGCAGGAATGACTACCGACAACGTAACGACTCCCTGTAAATAACGCGTTTCGTCTGGCGAACATGCGGCTGATTCAGCCGCCGTGGCGGCTCCATGCCTGCAAAGGCTTGCAATTAACCCTGATGGAGGTTTTGTGCGGAAACCATTCTCTTCGGCATTGTTCTACGCGGTCGGCTGCTGGTCTGCCTGCTATGCCGGTCAGTCGGTCGGGCAAACTGCCGAACAACTTTCAAATGCACCTCGGAATAAGATCTCACAAACAAAAGCTCGGCACGACGAAGGCATGGCAATGTTCAAGGGAACAGTGAAAGACCCCAGCGGCGCTCTCATTCCGGATGCGTCAGTAGTGCTTGTTTCTTACGGAAAGGAGATGCAGCCGCTTCACACCGACGCAACTGGCCGGTTTGCAAAGCTGGTCCCTTACGGACTACTCCAACTCACGGTCTCCGCTCCCGGATTCAACCAGGCTATGCAAACAGTCCATGTTCAGGGTACGACTACCGAGGTTGAAGTGCGGCTAACAGTGGCGGTGGATGCTGTCTCCATAGAAGTCGATGCCGATGGGGCCTCTCTAAGTACAACGAACGATGCGAACAAGAATGCGATCGATCTACAGGGCGGCGACCTGGCAACGCTTTCCGATGACGACAAGACCTTCCAGCAACAACTGCTGGCCTTGGCGGGTGACGACGGATCGCATCCTCCGCAGGTCTACGTCGATGGTTTTTCGAGCGGCAGGTTCCCACCCAAAACTGCGATTCGCGAAGTCCGCATCAACGCCAACCCATTTTCCGCGGAGTATGAGGCGATGGGTCTGGGCAGAATCGAGGTCTTTACAAAGCCCGGAACCGGAAAGCTGCATGGCTCGCTCGATCTCTACGGCGATCCATCGGCTCTCAATTCACGCAACCCTTTCCTCGGTACGCAGGAGCCTCCCTATTACCGGGTACATTCCGTGGGAAGCCTGAGCGGTCCTCTGGGCAGCAAAGCCTCGTTTTTTCTGAGTGGCGACTACTACGACCAGCAGAACAATGCCATCATCAACGCACAGACAGTGGATAGCAGTGGCGCGATTCAGGCGCTCTCGCAGGCGGTTCCCAATCCGCTTCTGACGGGACAGTACACTGGGCGGTTCGACCGTCAGATCTCTTCGGGAAATACATTCATCGTTCGCTACGAAGCGGACACTATGTCTCAACACAATGGAGGGCTCAGCGAATACGTTCTGCCAAGTGAAGCTTTCAACACAGGGCAGCTTGCCCAGACATTCCAGCTGCGGAATACACAGTTAATTGGCGCGTATACCGTCGTCGATTCCCACTTTCAGTGGCTGCGAACGCATAGCGACCAGGACCCGCTCAGCACCGCGCCTTCCATCCTGGTGCAGGGAACTGTCAGCGGTGGCGGCAGCCCGCTTCAGATGAACCACGACCATCTCGACGAGACGGAGGCGCAGATCGGTATTACCTACGCAAAAGGAAGGCACACCCTGCGGACAGGCGTGCGCTACCGCTACTACCGGGAAGCCAACACGTCTACACAGGGCTTCAACGGCTCTTTTACCTTCGCCAGTCTCGTCGGTTATCAGGCTTTTGTGCAGGGTTCTCCGCAGGCATCCCAGTTTCAGCTTACCGCCGGCCAAGCGAGCTTCGCTACAGGCACGGACGACATTGCCGGTTGGTTGGAAGATGAGTGGCAGGCGCGCAAGAACCTGACGCTGCTGGCAGGTGTGCGTTTGGAATCGCAATCGGCGGTTCCAGACAGCTTCGACCCGTCTCCTCATCTTGGCGTCTCCTGGGGTCTTGGAAAAAAAAGAAGTCCAGCTCCACTGGTTGTGTTCCGGTTCGGCAGCGGCATTTTCTACTCACGCTTTCCTGTGTCCGATTTGCTTACTGTTGCTCGGCAGGGCGACGCGGCGAAGCAGCAAACCTACCTGGTGACAAACCCCAACTTCACGGCGGCTGCCATCCCTTCCAACGCGCAACTTGCGACAACTACATCGCCTTCGGTGTATCGACTAGCACCTGACCTGGGGTCTGCCTATGAGATCGATTCCAGCGTGAGTGCCGACATCGGGCTTGGAAAACGTGGCTCTGTCTCGCTCGTCTTTCTAGACAAGGAACAGCGTCATCAACGGGTGTCCATCAACGCCAATGCGCCGCTCGCGGACGGCACCCGGCCCTATGGACTTTCCGCAGGCAATCTTTACCAGTTCATCTCCGAGGCTACCGGGAGAGGAATATGGTTCTACATCGATCCTCGCTACCGGCTCAACAGCACCATCTCCTTTACGGGGCATTTCAACTTTAAACGCCAAAACAGCAGCACAATGGGCGACACAAGCTTCGCGTCGAACAGCTACGACGTGCATCAAGACTACGGGCGAAGTTCTTCTGACCGCCACCAGAGCGCATACGTCGCCTTAAACCTGGCGCTGAAGAGAGGATTCCGTTCTACCTTCGTCCTGAACGCGCGGGCGGGAGAACCCTTTAACATCACGACGGGTGCCGACAACAATGGCGACACGATCTTCAACGACCGGCCTTCCTTTGCAACGCCGGCGTCCGATCCGCAGTACGTCGTTCACACCCTTTATGGAAACCTGAACCTGAGGCCCAAACCCGGAGAGGCTATCATCCCGGTAGATTTCGGCCATTCGGCGGGTCCTTTTGTTTCTCTCCAGATGCAGCTCGGAAAGACTTGGGAATTTGGCCCAGCGTCACCACGTGCGCATGTGACGGCGGGAGCGGGAGATACGAAACTCAACCATCCTCCGTATTCCGTAACGCTCTCCGGGGAAGTGCAGAATCTCACAAACACTGTGAGCCCAGCTCCTCCCGTAGGTGTTTTGAAATCGCCGTTCTTTGGGAAATCTATCGCAACATCCAATAACTTTTTGAGCACGAGCGCCGCCAATCGTACGATCATGCTGCATTGCTCATTCCAGTTCTAATCCTTATGAAAACGACGACTTTGCTCCTTCTCGCGATTACTACTGCCTTCACCCTCCATTGCGGCGGATTGCTGGCGCAGAAGCCCGTCTGGCAACCATCTGCCGGTCACGGACAGGTTCCAATCTGGCCAGGGACGGCACCTGACCCCCAACCCACGTCCGGACCCGAACTGGCACAAATAAGTTCGAAGGAGTGGCAAGGCACGGGTAGACGAGCTACTGGTATCAGCAATGTCACGCGACCAACGATGACGATCTACTCACCAAAGGGGAACAACACGGGTGTAGCGGTGGTTGTGTTTCCCGGCGGAGGCTATCAGGGCCTTGCGATCGATCTGGAGGGAACCGAGGTATGCGATTGGCTGGTTCCGCATGGAATCACGTGTGTCCTTTTGAAATACCGAGTGACCGATGTTGGTCCCTACCCTAAGTCGGGACCATATCCCGAATCGCCTATGGCCCTCGAAGACGCTCAACGGACTTTGGGTCTAGTGCGCTTTCACGCGGCAGACCTGCACATCGATCCCCACAAGATCGGCGTATTGGGTTTTTCGTCAGGTGGGCACCTGGTAGCGGCGATCAGCACGCGCTTCACGGCCCGAATTTACAAGCCTATGGACGCAGCGGACAACGTGAGTTGCCGGCCCGACTTCGCCATCCCTATCTATCCCGGCCATCTCTCATTAGCAGCGGCGGAATGGGACACCCGCCAAGGAAAGACGAAGTATGTCATACCAGCATCCGTGCTGGCCTTGTGCAAGGATCGCGAGCTGTGCCTGAATCCTGAAGTGCCGGTCACAAGCCAAACGCCACCGACCTTCTTACTGCAAAACGAAGACGACCATGTCGACAACGTCGATGATGCGCTGGCCTATTACATCGCTCTAAAAAAGGCGAAGGTTTCAGTCGAGATGCATTTATATGCGCAAGGAGGTCACGCCTTCGGGCTTCGTCGTACGAACCTACCCGTAACGGCTTGGCCCGAACTACTGAATACGTGGCTAAAAACTATCGGCATGACTCGCTGAAGCGCTTACAGGCCAACTATACATAATCCCCATTACCAGACCTAAGCCTTTTGCAATTAATAAGATACATCCATGATAAAGGACATTGTTCTGAGAATAGGCAGCTCTACTCGACCGCGAACGTGTTGTATCCGAGTTTCTTCAGACAGCGGATATGGTGCTGAGCGCGTTCAACATTTCGGTCGTCCTGCGCGATGGGAGCATCTTCTCGGTAGGGCATCTTCGCTGAGAGAACTGCGTGGATGGTCTTGAGAAGCGTATGTCCGAGCGCCACGATGGCGCGTTTGTTTCCGCAGCGGGCTTTTAGGGCGTGATAGCGCGACTGCAGCCGTGATCCCTTGCGATTGGTGGCGGCCCATGCGCTTTGCGTCAACGTTGTTTTGAGCCAGACATTTCCCCGGTTCGTTCGAACGCTCTTCTTGACCCCCGCACTCTCGTGGTTCGCCGGACAGAGTCCGGCCCAGGAGCTGAGTTGCGCTGCTGTAGGGAACTGCTCCATGTCAGCGCCTATCTCCGCCAGGATGCTGGCGGCGGATTCTTCCTTGATACCTGGAATGCCCTGGAGTAGATGGAACGCTTCGGCAAGTGATGGGTCTTCCATGCGCCGCCGGATCTCGCGGTTGAGTGCCTCCACCTCCTCGTCTAAGAACTCAAGATGACGAAGGGCATGCCGAATGAGGAAGCGCTGATGGTCGCTCAGCCGATGGTCCGCAACGGAAGCCGTGATTTGCGGGATCTTCTCGCGGGCCTTCTTCTTGGCCAGATCGGCGATCTGCTCCGCGGTCATCTGACCATCGAGAAGCGCTGCGAGCATCAGTCTGCCTGATACGCAGAAAACGTCGGACAGCACGTCGCCCAGCTTAATGTTTGCATCCTCAAGGACTTTTTGAACCCGGTTTCGCTCCCGCGAGTTCTCCCCGATCAACTGCCTGCGACGCCGTGTGAGGTCACGTAGTTCACGAATCGCCAACGGAGGGATAAAGCTTGGCCGAATCATGCCGTGGCGAAGTAGATGAGCCAGCCAGCGGCTATCGTTTGGATCGGTCTTGTGTCCGCGCCTGTTCTGCACGTCCGCGGCGTTCGCCAGGATCACGCGGACGTGCGCCTCAAGCAGGTTGAAGACCGGCTTCCAGTAGCTCCCGGTGCTCTCCATCACGGCGTGAGTGCAACCTTCGGCGACCAGCCATTCGCCGAGCCGCTGAAGCTCGCTCACAATCGTGCCGAACTTCTTGATCTGCGTGTGGGGTTCGTCTCTTGCGGCGCCGGTCATGACGCAGACCACGACGAACTTCTTGCCGACATCGATGCCGGCGCATCGCTCAAGAATCGCTTCGATCATCCACTCCTCCAGTGCGGACAAGCAGCCGGCGGCGATTTGGGCATATTGTTCTACGGGCTCAGAAGAGGCACCAGTCAGGTGTACGTGAGCCGCCGGCGGGTCAGATTATCATTCGGGGTCAAACCACCAATAAGTCCGCGACCCTTCACCTGTTCGCACCTGAAGTCTCCACCACACCCACGCTTCAGGTCAACGGAAACCCTTCTCATCCTCAGGCGCGGCCGCACCGCGGCCATCGATGATTATCATGCGTGAAAAACATTTGAAGCATATATCCAGACTCCCCTTGTCTTTCTACCTGAAGAAGGCTTAGCCTCCCTATGTATGTCTACTAAAGCATTGAATGACCGAGTCGAGTTGCTCCAAGGAACTCTCGACCTGCTAATTCTGCGCACACTTCTTCTTGGACCGGTACACGGTCACGCAATAGCCAAAACGATTGAACGGACTTCAGAGGATGTGCTGCTGGTTGAGCAGGGATCGCTATATCCTGCGCTGCATCGCCTCATCAAGCGCGGTTTCATCCTCTCGGAGGAGGGGATCTCGGAAAACAACCGAAGGGCAAAGTTTTACCGCCTTACAGCAAAGGGTCGCCAACAACTTGTGGCGGAGACCTCGAAATGGGAAACCCTTTCGAGAGCAATTGGGCGAGTCTTGCAGCCTGACCGGTAAGGAGAGCTATGAGCCACCACAAGCACCTGGATGGTCTGAACCAAGAGATCAGCGATCACATAGCGGCAGAAGTTGAGGAAAACCTCGCGCGCGGTATGAGGCCAGATGAGGCTCGCCGTAACGCTCTCATTCGTTTCGGAAATCAGGCCGCAGTGAGGGAAGAAACCTACAATGTTTGGCACCTCATTTGGTTCCAGCAGGCGAAACAAGACACTCGCTATGCCGTGAGAACGCTTCTACGAAACCGCGGGTTTGCAGCCACCGTCATTCTCACGTTAGCTCTCGCAATCGGCATGAATACAGCAGTATTCAGCGTCATAGAGGCCGTTCTGCTTCGACCACTTCCGTATCCTCAACCACAACGGCTTGTGTGGTTGGCAGCTTTCGCGCGAGATTATCAGCCTCAGAACGACAATCTTGTGAGCAGGGCCGACTACTCGATCTGGAGTGAAAGAACCAAAACTCTCGACATGACAGCAGGCTACGGAAATCAAGACCTTGCTCTCATTGCCAACGGAGAGGCATTCCAAGAGAGGATTTTGTCATTTACGGGTAAATTTTGGGAATTGACAGGCGCTTCAACACAACTCGGACGCTTGCCGGGACCAGGTGAGGCCCATGCCATGGATCTCTCGGATGCTCTCTTCAAGCGTCGCTTTCACAGTGATCCGCGTGTTTTAGGTGAAACAGTGACGTTGAACGGGTTTCCGATGACGATAGTCGGTGTACTGAAATCCAGCTACAACTTTGTACTGCCGCAGCAGACATTTCATGGCGACGAGGCTCGCCCGATCGATGCCTATATTCCAATTCCTCAAAGCCTGATGACGATCCCAATAGGTGGCACAGAGGAGTGGCAGGAACTGATCAAAAGGCTCGGACCCGCGCCGTACTACCTGGACGTGATCGGAAGACTCAGCGCCGGTGTCTCGATAGTGTCGGCTCGCACCGAGATGGATGCACTACATACAAGAATCATCAATGACCACTCCTCTTATTTGCACGATTACGACAATTTGCAAGGCTGGCGGATCTCTCTCCTGCAGGACAAGTTAGCGGGGAGCGCGAGACGCGCGTTATCCATACTCCTAGCGTCTGTACTCTTTGTTTTACTGATCGCTAGTGCAAACATCGCCAACCTTCTTCTCGCTCGTGCAGCAACCAGGAAAAGAGAGATTGCCATACGCGCTTCCATGGGGGCAGGGAGGATGCGGGTCGTTCGCCAGTTCATTGTGGAGAGCCTGATCCTATCTTTGTTAGGCGGTGCATCGGGTCTTGTTTTGGCGCAAGCTGCCATCACCGGGATGATTCGTGTCTGGCCTCAAGCAATCCCTCGGCTGAGCGAAACGCGTTTAGATGGTCCGGTACTTCTGGTAACGCTCGCCATTTCCTGCTCTACGGGCATCCTCTTCGGGCTCACTCCGGCAATTCTCTTGTGGGGTGGCAATCTGTATGAAGCCCTGAAGGAGAGCTCTCAAACAGCGTCAGCCAGTTCAACTCGCACGCGGATTAGGAAGGTTCTAATTTCGATGGAGGTTGCCCTGGCAATCGTCCTTCTAACGGGCGCAGGGTTGATGCTGAAGAGCTTTTGGCAGATGAACGTGAACGCTTCCGGCTTCAAGCCGGAAAGCATTCTTACAATGCGCGTCACTTTAGCTGGACAGGGGTATTCCACCTGGACGTCTCAAGAAGCTTACATTCGAACCGTCCTAGAAAAGCTAACAGCCTATCCCGGCGTGGAAAGCGCAGGAATTGATAGTGCTATGCTCCACACCGATGTGAAGACTGAAGGGTTGAGTTCCTCTACGCGGACTACCACTCCGGCTTCCGTTCGCGCAGTGTCTATAGGCTACTTGCACACGATGGGTGTTCCACTAATCTCCGGTCAGTGGCCAACACAGGGACAGATGCTCGACTCTGTTCTTGTCAATGAGAGCTTTGCCCGGTCTATTTCACGGGGTGGCGACGTGCTGGGACGCCAGGTCAGCGGCGGGTTCCTGAACGGTCGTATCGCGGGTGTCGTCAGTGACTTTAAATATTCGCAGATGGACGAGGAGCCAACCCCAGAGGTTTACGCCTCCTATGAGGAGGCGCCACTGATGGCTCCAATGACAGTTCATCTATTTATTAGGACGAGTGACGGACGGCCGCCAGACTCTAATGCTTTAACAAAGCTTGTTCTGAGCGTAGACCCGACGCAGCCAATTTACGCCATCCAGACGCTACAGCAGTCACTTTCTGATTCGATAGCGCCGAGGCGATTCAACCTCTTCCTCATGGGCGTGTTCTCGATCGCCGCGCTCCTAATGGCGCTCGTCGGGATTTATGGTGTGATCTCGTACTCGGTCGCGCAAAGAACACAGGAGATTGGGGTAAGACTGGCTATGGGAGCCGATCGGAGCCACATCACAAGCATGGTGTTATCGGAGGGTTTGAAAACTTCGCTTACGGGTATTGCGGGAGGCATTCTCGCTGCGGTAATTCTCACGCGTCTCATGTCGAGTCTCCTTTATCGCGTCCGTCCTACCGACCCCACGACCCTCGTTTGTGTGGCGACACTCCTTTTGGTCACAGCGATTATTGCGTGTCTGGGTCCAGCTATCAAAGCTGCAAAAGTGAATCCAATCCTGGCTTTGAGGAATGAATGAAGCGCTACTCAAGCAACAACTCTACAAAGGAGCGCTATCGCTCTTTTGTTTCACAACCCAAAGGCACGGCTGGACTCTGCTGAAACGGTGGTTTCAGAGAGTACAAGCCAAACGTTACTAAGTTACGAGCATAATGATTACGCCCGAATTGAGCCTGACCTGGCAGCCGGGCCAAGGGTACACGCCGCACTCAATTACTCGTAGGACGTTCTATGTGATCGATGATCAGCGCGTCTACTTCAGCGCGGGTGGGATCGAGCCGTAGACCGAGTTGTTCCCGTAGCGCCGCAAATAGTGAAGGATTGGGCGCGTTGCTAAGCCCTAGATCGGCAGCACTGGCATGAGCGTCCTCCGCGCTCTGAGGTGTCCAGAGAAGGTCGAAATCGTACACCCCAGCCAATCTCGTATGGTCAACGACCTGGCGGTCCAGAGAGGCCCCACTCAAAACGTAAAGCAACGCGGCCATGGGACTAGCGCGGCCGTGAGCCTCACCCGTCTTCTGAACTAAATTCCATCCGGGCGGCGGCTCAGTCGGATCGGGTGGCTTGTCTTCGTGCATCTTACTGCCGCCCTTTGCGACAACAAGGGCGTAGACCGGCACCTCCTTCTTGCCGGAATGGATCTGCATGTTGCAACGCTCTATAAGTACCGACTGCAACATAGCTTTCTGCTGAACAAAGGTGAGTGCGTGGAAGGCGGCCAGGTCAGAGGTTGCCACTTTAGCCTCAATATCCCAGCGCTCTTCGCGGGCCCAGTCCGGGATTCCGACGATCAAATCGCTGCGCTGCCGGTCGAAGGCGAAGCCTATGATGCGGTACATCGGGGAGTTGCTCACGACAACTCGATCGCCGTCAGGGGAAATCTCCAGTACGCCCCGAGGCATCCCGGAGCGATTCTCTTTAATGGATACAACGTCGAATCGCAGTGTTGGAGGCGCGGCAGCTTGCGGACGGGCTACCATGGATCTCATCAGCAGGAGAACGGCCAAAAGCCTTAAACGCTTTAGCCGAGCTTTTGATATGCGTTCGCGCAAGTTGTTCACCATCCTCATAGCAGGCCTCCGCAGAAGACTCAGGAGCAACAAACCCCTTCGCTATTTAAAACGCTTTTGTTTCCGTGTTCCGACAATAGACCATTATCGCTTCGCTCAGTCTACGGGTGCATCGGGCCGGCATCATTTGATTGCCATGACCCGGCGCGCGTCGCGAAAGCCTAGCTAATTGTTGTTTTCTAGTCGTCGTCATGCGCACATTTGGTGATTCTTTCCCGGTGGCGCTTTTGGGTATAGAGAAGAAGTAGCTCTGGGGACCTCCGCGACGTGAGTCGATGAGACAAGCCCTGTTACCGGATCAAGAGGAAGTGACGCT